>OGIE01000700.1_pt1 | contig 49919 bp, 40 predicted proteins | sample 1571581 | NCBI WGS metagenome assembly OGIE01 (sample SAMEA2582021, study PRJEB24529) | metagenome | biome: Human gut stool | place: China | collected 2011 | reverse complement strand
GGAAATGCAGAAGAGCGGCGTCACGCTCAGCCTGCTGTGGGTGGAGTATTGCGAAAGGTGCCGCCAAAACGGTGAGCTCCCCTACGGGAAGTACAACCGAGGAGCAAAAAGGAAGGAGCTTATTCATGCCACGAATGAGCAAGCGGCGTAAGGAAGAATGGGCACTCTTCCTGAATGACCGCAACAGAATCACCTACAACGAGCTTTGCAGAAAGTGTGTGCACGACTGTATAATCCCTCCGTGTTCCAAGGCTATGCTGATTATTCCTACGAAATATATACATTCCTGAACGGAGTGCAAACCACTTATGCGTCTGGAGAAGTAGAGTTCAACACGAATCCGGATAGCGAGAATCCATGGCCTATCGAAGCGGCGGCTTTTGCCGAGGAGGTCAATGCATTGCTGTCTCGTAGCAAGCTGTTGATTTCTACGCTGGATGGAGAACTGCACCAATACGGAGATACCGACATTGTATGGAACTGCAAATCGCCGCTCTCCGGGGATAACTCTCAAGCAGTTTCATATCAACAAATAACGAACGCGGTATGCAGTTTGACTCAACGGCCAAAGCAAAAACTCCGCTAAAAGCTGCTGGCTAACATCTGACCCACTTTTGACCCAGAATCCGAAAAAAACGGGCAGGCTTGGACGGAAACAATGGAAAATCCGCCGAGTGAATGGCGGTAAAAAGCACAAATTGGAGCCGAAACGGCTCCGATTTGCGCTTGAGACAGCCTCATAACCCGGAGGCCGTAGGTTCGAGTCCTGCCTCCGCAACCAGAAAAGTCCTGAAACCGGTCGGTTTCAGGACTTTTTTCTAACCTTTTGGCAGTAATTAGAAAGCGCAAAATAACGCTTTCTAACACTTTTCTAACACATTCCGGCAAAAGGCTGTTTTTGGGCACAAAAAGCAATCATAATAGAGAAAGTAACGCTCCCAAGATCAAGATGATCTCGGGAGCGGTTTTTCGTTCAGATGACGGCGGTATATGGCCATAAGACAGGTTCAGTAGAATGCTTCTCTTTCTACTCATCCTACGTTGTGGGACATTTAATGGGAAGTGCCTGCCTACTTGGTCAGAATATTCGGCAGCTGCGCGCGCAGGGCGACCACGCCCTCGGCGGAGCCGAGGTCATAGCGCTCCACCATGCTCAAAACCGCCTGCAACGAGGTCTTCGGATCGCACCAGAGGTCCGGCTCATAGCCTTTGCCGTCTACATTCTCCATATTGTAGATGAAGTGGAACGACTGACCGAACTGGAAGTAGTAAGCGCCGTAGGAGTAATGCAGCGCGCGGAAGAACAGATCCACATCCTCAAGCGCTTCCGCGCGCGTAAGAACCGCCTTGCCGGGATTGTTCAGATTTTTCAGGCTGTCGATCTCTGCCTGCGTGATCTCGACCTCGCCGCGGTGGTGCTGCAAATATGCCTCAAAGCCGTCGAACGATTCTTCCCTTGCCATATCGGCGCGGCGTTTTTCGTTCACGTCTTCGAGCAGCTTTTCAAACGCGTTTTGGTAGACCGCTGTGGAACCCTTGCTCAAAACGATGGCAGTATTGCTGTCGGCGTCATAATCGACGGTAAAGCCGAGCGCATCGCCGAGGTCGCGCAGCTTGAAATAGTTGTTTCCCCCGATGTTGTAGACAGAAAGACCGTCCGCAGCCTTTCCGTCGATCAAAACAGACTGCTTGCTGACAACGGCTGTTTTGGACTGATCCCGCCCGCGCGCAAGCTCGCCGCCGACAGGGGTATATTCCTTCCCGGAAACGACCGTGACCGCATTGCTTTGCTCATCGAACGAAACGGAAAAGCGGCTGTCCGTCTTGCTCAGAAGCTGCGCAAGATCGCGCAGCTTGAAATAGTTGCTGCCGTCGATGTTGTATTTGTCACAGTCTGCATCGACGCCGTCGACTGACAGGTTTTGCGGCGAAGCCACCACATTCGCGGCGGAGGCATAAGACACGGCAATGCAAACCAGGAGCAGCGTCAAAATGATGGGCAATCGCTTTTTCATGGATGATTCTCATCTCCCTTATCACGCTTTCGGTGCGCCGCTTTCAAAGAAGCGTTCCCCGTCAGAGCAATTTTTCACTTTAAGGGTAGCATACTCCATCATATGCTGCAACGCAAATTTTGCATAAAAGCGGTATCGCCCGTCTAAAGGCGACCGATAGCTTCATCCGCGGCCTTTCAGCCGAGCTTCTGCGCAAGGTCCTCGAGCGCGGCGGTCATCGCCTCTTCAAACGAGGGGTGCGGACGCATGGCCAGCAGGAATTGATCGACCGTCATGTGGTTGGCGAGCGCCTGCGAGACGCCGCCGATCATATCGCTTGAATGCTCGCACATGAGCTGCGCGCCGAGAAGCTCGCGTGTTTCGGCGTGGGCGACGAACTTCATAAAGCAGCGGCCCGGGTCGGCGATGAGCGTCTTGGCGTTGTCGAACATGACGTGTTTGCCGACCTTGACGGGGATGCCCGCCTCCTTGGCCTCGGCCTCGGTGAGGCCGGCGACCGCGATCTCCGGACGGCAGTAGATGCAGCTCGGCACGACGGACATGGATGTGTGATTTTCCCTTCCGTAGAGCAGGTCGACGCAGGCGATGCCCTGCGCGGTCGCCACATGGGCGAGCTGAATTTTGGCCGAGACGTCGCCGATGGCGTAGATGTGGGGGATGCTCGTCTCGTAGCGCTCGTTCACGGCGATGCTGCGGCGGTTCATCTCGACAGAAATGCCATCCGCGAACAGGCCGTCGCAGTACGGGCGGCGGCCGATGGCGCAGAGCACGGCCTCGCCGGAGACGGTCTCGCTCTTTTCCTTGCAGGTGAAGTTGACGGCGATATCCTCACCCGTCCTCTCGACGCTCTGGACCATCGCGTTCGTGAAGACCTTCACGCCCTGCTTTTTGAGGATGAGCGCGAGGCTCTGGCCGAGCTCCTTGTCCATGTTGGGCAGCAGGCGGTCCATGCCTTCGATGACGGTCACTTCACAGCCGAGGTCTGCGTAAAACGTCGCAAACTCGATGCCGATGACGCCGCCGCCGATGATGACGATGGAGCGGTACAGGTGGTCGCACCCCTCAAGCAGCTCGTCGGAGGTCATCGCGAACTCAAGTCCGGGAATCGGCGGGCGGGACGGGACGGAGCCGGTGGCGATGAGAATATCGTCGCAGGTGTAGTCGTTGGCACCGCCCTCGGCGTCCGTCACGAGGACAGCGCCTGGTGCGGTGATGAGCGCCGTGCCGCGCAGAAAGTCGATCTTTGCGGTCTTGAAAAGCGATTCAATGCCGAAGGACAGCTTTTGCGAAATTTCGCGCTTGTAGGCAAAAATCTCCGTCATGTCGGCGCGGATATCGTCGGTGTGGATGCCGGCGTGTGCGCCGTGCTTGGCGTCGTGGAAGATCTGAGAAGAGTGCAGCAGCGTTTTCGTCGGGATGCAGCCGCGGTTTAAGCAGGTGCCGCCCGCTTCGCGCTTCTCGACGACGGCGACCTTCTTGCCGAGCTTGGCCGCATGGAGCGCGGCTTCGTAGCCGCCGGGGCCCGCGCCGATGACGATGAGTTCATAATGAGCCATAATAGTTCGTTCCTTTTTGAGAGCAATGCCGCCGACTTTTCGGCGGCATTGCGTGATGTTAAGATATGCGCTGCCTTCGTCAGGCAAACTGATAACGTAAAACCATGTTGCGCGCCGCACCGACCTCGTCGAGACGGCGGACGGGCGTGGAGTGGGGAGCGGTGTGGAGCGTCTCGGGATCGGAGTGCGCGAGTTCAAAGAGCTTGCAGTAGATGCCGCAGACCTCGTCCATGGTCTCCTTGCTCTCAGTCTCGCAGGGCTCGATCATGAGTGCCTCATGGACGATGAGCGGGAAGTACATCGTGGGCGGGTGCAGGCCAAAGTCGAGCATGCCCTTGGCAAGGTCGAGCGCGGAGACGCCCGTCTCCTTGTGGAGATCGACGAGCGACATGACGAACTCGTGCATGCAGATCTCGTCATAGGCCATGGTGAAGGTATCCTTGAGCCTGACGCGCATGTAGTTCGCGTTCAGCACGGCGTTCATCGCCGCCTCGCGGATGCCGGACTTGCCGAGCGTGAGCACGTAGGTCAGCGCGCGCACGACGACGTCGAAGTTGCCGTAGAACATCTTCACGCGGCCGATGGACTTTTCGGGGTATGCAAAGCCGTACTTGCCGCCCTTTTCGACGACCAGCGGGCCGGGCATGTACTTTTTGAGAAATTCCTTGCAGCCGACCGCGCCTGCGCCGGGGCCGCCGCCGCCGTGCGGTGTGGCGAACGTCTTATGCAGGTTACTGTGGATGCAGTCAAAGCCCATGTCACCGGGACGGACGACGCCCATGACGGCGTTGAGGTTCGCGCCGTCGTAATAGCACAGGCCGCCCGCATCGTGAATGATCTTCGTGATCTCGAGGATGTTCTTGTCGAAAATACCGACGGTGTTCGGGTTCGTCAGCATCAATCCCGCGGTGTCGGGGCCGACGGCGGCGCGCAGCGCGTCGAGGTCGACGCAGCCGTCCACGCCGGACGGGATGTTGATGACCTGGAAGCCGCACATCGCGGCGGTCGCGGGATTTGTGCCGTGGGCGGAGTCGGGCACGATGATCTTCGTGCGGTTAAAATCGCCGCGGTCGGTGTGATAGGCCTTGATGAGCAGAACGCCGGTGAACTCACCGTGCGCGCCCGCCGCGGGCTGGAACGTGACAGCGTCCATGCCGAAGACCTCGCCAAGCTCAGAGCCTAACGTGTGCAGCGCCTCGAGCGCGCCCTGCGCGGTCTCGATGGGCTGGAGCGGGTGGAGCTGGGTGAAGCCCGGCAGCGCCGCCATGTCCTCGTCGATCTTGGGGTTGTACTTCATCGTGCACGAGCCGAGGGGATAGAAGCCGTCGTTCACACCGTGGATGCGCTTGCAAAGGGCGGTGTAATGGCGGGTGAGCTCGTTTTCGCTCACGTGGGGCAGGTGCAGCGCCTCGCTGCGCTCTTCGGGGAGCTGATATTCGGGAACGTCACACTCCGGCATGAGGGTCATGCCGCGGCCTTCGACGCCAAGTTCAAAAATGAGCTTCATTTACAGCACCTCCTTCACGATGGCGACAGCTTTGTCGAGCTGCGACCTGGAGACGAGCTCGGTCACGCACCAGAGAATGCCGCCCTCGACCTCTGCGCCGCCGAGGATGCCCTCTGCTTCGAGCGCATCGAGGATCTTCCTGCGGCAGTTGGGGCATTCGACCTCGGTGACGAACTCGTGGAAGAATTCACCCTTGTACTTCAAGGTGCAGCCGATCTTTTGGAGCTCAGAAGCGAAATAGTGCGCCTTCGAGGTGCAGAGCCGCGCGCACTGCTTCATGCCCTTTTCGCCCATCGCGGCCATGTAGACGCCGGCGGCGAAGGCGCATAGCGCCTGGTTGGAGCAGATGTTGGAGCTGGCCTTTTCGCGGCGGATGTGCTGCTCGCGCGCGGACAGCGTCAGCACGTAGCCAACCTCGCCGTCCACATCCTTCGTCTGGCCGACGATGCGGCCGGGGAGCTTTCTCGTCATGGCGGACGTCGTGGCCATAAAGCCGAGGAACGGGCCGCCGAACGCCGTGTCGAGGCCGAGGGGCTGACCGTCGCCGACGGCGACATCCGCGCCCATCGCGCGCGGCGTGGGCAGAATGGCGCAGGCGATGGGGTTCACGCCCATGACGAACTTGGCGCCCGCGGCGTGGACGATCTCACCGGCCGCCTTCGCGTCTTCGATCTGGCCGAAGTAGTTCGGCTGCTGGAGGTAGAAGCACGCGGCGTCATCGCCGAGCGCTTCCTTGAGCGCGTCGAGATCAGTTCTGCCGTCCTTTGCGGGGACGACAAAAAGCTCGGTATTCGAGGCAAAGCAGTAGGTCTTCATGACCTCAATGACCTGCGGATGGGCGCAGGCGGAGACATAGGCCTTCGTGCGCTTGCGGTCCTTGCACATGGGGATCGTCTCGGCTGCGGCGGTCGCGCCGTCGTAGTGCGAGGCGTTGGAGACGTCCATGCCGGTCAGCTCGCAGATCATCGTCTGGAATTCAAACGTACCCTGCAGCACACCCTGGCTGATCTCCGCCTGATAGGGGGTGTAGCAGGTGACAAGCTCTTCGCGGGAGGTGACGGATCTGACGACCGACGGGATGAAGTGGCGGTAGGCGCCCGCGCCGCGCAGAACGGTCTTGAAGACCTTGTTCTTTTCGGCCATGGCGGTGACGGCCTCGCGCACTTCAAGCTCGCTCAGCCCTTCGGGAATGTTCAGCCCGCCATCCGGCAGGAGCATTTCCTGCGGAACGGCTTTGTAAAGCCCTTCGAGACTGTCGACCCCGATGGCGGCGAGCATTTCTTCCCGTTCCGCAGCCGTGGTGGGAACGTAAGAGCCCATGTTAGCCCTCCTGCGCGCAATGCGCTTCGTAAGCGGCGGCGTCAAGCAGCGCCTCAGTGTCGGTCACGGGGGAGACCTTGATGATCCATGCGCCGTAGGGGTCGGAGTTCAGCGTCTCGGGTGCGTCGGCCAGCGCTTCATTGACCTCGCAGATCGTGCCGCTGACGGGACAGATCACGTCGGAAACGGCCTTGACGGACTCAACGTCGCCCAGCGCTTCGCCGGCGGTGACGCTGTCGCCCTCGGCGGGCAGGTTGATAAAGACTACATCGCCCAGCGCATCCTGGGCAAAATCAGAAATGCCGATCACGGCGATGTCGCCGTCCATCTTGACCCACTCGTGGGACTTGGAATACTTCAGCTCAGCAGGGATGTTCATGGTAATTTCCTCCTCAAAATCGTTCTCAATGAATGTTGGTTGTTATTTACGGTCAAATGGTTTCCGAATATTCGGTCAAAAATCTCTATTTCAGCGTTCGAGCTTGTAGAACGGCATTGGTACGATCTCAAGCTCGACCATGCGGCCGCGCACGTCGGCGTTGAGGTGCTTGCCGATCTCGATATCTTGGGCGGGGATATAGCCCATTGCGACGCCGCAGCCGATATAGGGTGCGAACGTGCCGGAGGATGCCCAGCCGATCTTTTCTCCGTCCATCGTGTAGAGGTCGCAGTGCTCGCGCACGATGCCGCGGCCGACGACCTTCATGCCGATGCGCTTCATTTTCGGCGCGCCGAGCGCGACAAGCGCGTCGCGGCCGATGAAGTCCTTGCCCGTGAGCTTGCACGGAAGTCCCGCCATCTTCGGCGTGATCTCGTCGTTCATCTCGTGGCCGTAGAGCGGCATCGAAGCCTCTAAGCGCAGCGTGTCGCGTGCGCCGAGGCCGCAGGGGATCAACCCCTCGGGCTCGCCCGCCTTCAGAAGCGCTTTCCACAGGTCGACGGTGTCCTCGGCCTTGCAGTAGATCTCAAAGCCGTATTCACCGGTGTAGCCCGTCTGGGAAACGAGGGCGTGGATGATGTGGTCGCCGAGATTCAGGGGGACATCTTCGGTGAAGGTGTAGTACTTGGCGGGGATGTACTGCTCGTCGCAGAGCTTTTTGAGAATGTCGCCGGACTTGGGGCCCTGCAGGGCGATCTGGCCCCAGTCGTTGCCCTCGTCGCGGTAGTCGACGTCGCCGGAGAGATGGCTCTCGACCCAGGCGGCGTCCTTTTCGCGGTTGCCCGCGTTGACGACGAGCCAGTAATTGTCCGCTGCGCAGCGGTAGACGATGAAGTCGTCGATGATGCCGCCATTGTCGTTGCAGAACATCGAGTACTTGATCTCGCCGTCTTTCATGTTCGAAATGTCGGCGGTGATGATCTTCTGCACGTTGGCGACGGCGTCAGGGCCCTTGAGGCGAAGCTCGCCCATGTGGGAAACGTCGAACAGACCAGCCTTTTCACGAACGGCCATGTGCTCGGCAATCACGCCGGTGGGATACTGCACGGGCATCAGAAAGCCGCCGAATTCGACGATCTTGCCGCCCATGTCCACATGCGTTTGGTAAAGTGGGGTCTTCTTTTCCATAGTGCGCATCCTCCGAAAACAATAATTTTAATGAATCTTATAAAAATTATTAAAATTAAGCATCAAAAAAGAGGCACAAAACTCCCTTTTGAGCTTTGTGCCTCCGTTGATCACCTGAGAGATTCCCCGCCCGAGTCATCGCGGCAGGTTGCACCTTCGGCGTGCGTAAACGCACTTTTCGGAGCGTCGTCCGAGTTCGGCCCTTTTGCCTGAGAGCTTCTGCGTTCCCCTTCGGCGCCGCGGCAGAATATTCCGCGGTCTCTCCCGAACTCATCATCCGATCGGTTGATTCATTTTACTTTTTAAAGCTAACATAAGAATAGGCCTTTGTCAAGAAAGAAAAAATAATATTTTGTTAAAATATTTCAAGCGGAAATTCGGCAAACCGAAAACTGCCGAAACGGGTCAAAATTTGAAAGCATCCCGTTGTTATGACTGCGTTGCCGGCCAGGTTCCATTTCGCTTCGGCATAGCTTTATTTGTATTTCGCATTTGCATTTTGCCTAAAGCGGCGGCGGAGAAGTGATGGGGCGTCTATTTTCTTCGACGAAATCCGTCCTGCGCGGACAAAATTGTATTGACAACGGCGGAGGATGGGTCTATTGTACACACATCATTCGTCAAATGCTTTGAGCAGGACACGACTTCCCCGGATCACCGCTTTCAGAGAGCCGTTGGTGGTGCAAAACGGCAGCAAGGAACGGGCAGGCCATCCCCTGTGAGCAGCCGCGGTGAAAGGCGCAAACGCCGAGTAATCGCAGCCGGTCCCCCACCGTTAACAGGGTGCGCTCTCCGATCCATTCGGGCAGCGGTCGAGCGGCCGGTTTTCCGGCAAGCAAAGTGGTAACGCGGAAGTTGAGATCTGCGGCGGATATCGCCGCGATATTGGCCTTCGTCTTTGCGATGGGTTTTCGTTGTGGAAAATCCGCAGCAGAGGCGGGGCTTTTCTTTTTGCTCCCGGCATTGACGAAGAACACAGCTTTTTTAGGAAAGAAAGGGAAATCACATGAACACACTCGTCATCGTGCTGATCGCGGCGGTCGTCCTCGTCGCTGCCTACGCGCTCTATGGGCGCTGGCTCGCCAAAACCTGGGGCATCGACCCCAAGGCGCAGACGCCCGCCGTCAAGTATAACGACGGCAAGGACTTTGTCCCCACCAACGGCTGGACCGTCTTCAGCCATCAGTTTTCCTCCATCGCGGGCGCGGGCCCTGTCACCGGCGCGATCCAGGCCGCCGCGTTCGGCTGGCTGCCGGTGCTGCTGTGGGTGCTGCTCGGCGGCGTCTTCTTCGGCGCTGTGACGGACTTCGGCGCGCTGTACGCCTCCGTCAAAAACGACGGCAAGTCCATGGGCATGCTGATCGAAAAGTACATCGGCAAGCTCGGCCGCAAGCTGTTTCTGCTGTTCTGCTGGCTGTTCTGCCTGATCGTCATCGCGGCGTTCGCCGATATGGTCGCCGGCACGTTCAACGCCTACACCGTGGTCGACGGCGTGACGCAGCTTGCTGACGCCGCGCAGACCAACGGCGCAGCCGGTATGGTGTCCATCATGTTCATGGTGTTCGCCGTCGTCTTCGGCCTTGTGCAGAAGAAGCTGAACCTCTCGGGCTGGAAGGAGGCCGTGCTCGGCATCCTCTGCATCGTTGCCTCGTTCGCCGTCGGCATGAACTGCCCACTTATCTTCGGCAAGGCGACTTGGAGCTACATCACGTTTGTCTACATCTTCTTCGCCGCCGTTCTCCCGATGTGGCTTTTGAAGCAGCCGCGCGACTACATGACCACCTTCATGTTCATCTGCATGATCGCGGGCGCGGTCGTCGGCCTTCTCGTTGCGCATCCGACGATGAACCTCCCCGTCTTCACGGGCTTCAACAATGAAAAGCTCGGCACGATGTTCCCCATCCTGTTCGTCACCGTCGCCTGCGGCGCGGTGTCCGGCTTCCACAGCCTCGTCTCCTCCGGCACGTCGTCCAAGACGGTCGAAAACGAGAAGGACATGCTCAAGGTCGGCTACGGCGCGATGATCCTCGAGAGCCTGCTTGCCGTGCTCGCACTCTGCGTGGCCGGTGCGGCCGCCGCGGCGGACGGCACTCCCGCCGCCGGTACCCCGTTCCAGATCTTCAGCCGCGGCGTTGCGGGCTTCTTCGAGATGTTCGGCGTGCCGAACTACGCCGCCACGGTCTTTATGACGATGTGCGTCTCCGCCCTCGCCCTCACGAGCCTTGACGCCGTCGCGCGTATCGCGCGCATGAGCTTCCAGGAGCTTTTCAGCGTGGACGACATGGCCCACGCCGAGCCCTGGCGCAAGCTCCTGTGCAACACGTATTTCTCCACGGTGCTGACGCTCGTGCTCGGCTACGTGCTCACAAAGATCGGCTACTCCAACATCTGGCCGCTGTTCGGCTCGGCGAACCAGCTGCTCTCCGCGCTCGTGCTCATCACGCTGTGCGTCTTCCTCAAGGTCACGGGCCGCAGCAACAAGATGCTCTTCCCGCCGCTCGTCATCATGCTCTGCGTCACGTTCACAGCGCTGGTGCAGCGCCTGATGGCCATGGTGAGCGCCATCCAAAATGCCGCTGCCGTCACTATCCCCGCGGGCGAGACGACCTGGGGCGCGGTGTTTATCGCCAACGGCTTGCAGCTCATCATCGCGGTGCTGCTCATCGTGCTCGGCGCGACCATCGTCGTGAACTCGATGAGAAGCTACGTCGCCAGCAAGCACAACAGCGAGGCCAAGGTCTAATTTTGAAAAATGTGCAAAAAAGGAGGCCTTCCGTCGGGAAGCCTCCTTTTTTGCTTTATTACCAGCTTGCGACCGTGCCGTCGCATCTCGGTTCGGTGCCCGCGGCGTAAACGCCGTTTTCGCACTTCCAGATGATCTCGCCGCGGCCCATGGCCGTGCGGTCGTCGACGATCTCGACCTCGTGCCCCATTGCTCGCAGCTGCTCGGCGATCGCCTCGCCCGCCTCGCGCTCGATCTGGAGCTTTTTGCCGCCGATCCACTGGATGCGCGGCGCGTCGAGCGCCTCCTGCGGGTTCATGGCGTAATCGATGGTGCTCGTCAGCACCTCGACCTGCCCCTGCGGCTGCATGAACGCGCCCATCACGCCGAACGGGCCGACGGCCTCGCCGTCCTCGAGCAGAAAGCCCGGGATGATCGTGTGGTAGGACTTCTTTCCGCCCTCCAAATAGTTATCGCTCTTCGGGTCGAGGGAGAAGTTCGCGCCGCGGTCCTGAAGCGAGATGCCCGTGCCGGGGATGGCGATGCCCGCGCCAAAGCCGCAGTAGTTGCTTTGGATAAGCGAGACCATGTTGCCCTCTGCGTCCGCGGTGCAGAGGTAGATCGTGCCGCCGCAGTGCGGGTCGCCTGCTTTGGGCTCGAGCGCCTTGTCTGTGATGAGTGCGCGGCGGGCGGCAAGATAGTCGGGCGAGAGCAGCTCGCTGACCTTTGTTTTCATATAGCGCGGGTCGGCGACGTAGGTCTTCGTGTCGGCAAAGGCGAGCTTGATGGCCTCCATGACCTTGTGATAGTAGTCCGCGTCCTCGCGCTTTTCAGGCAGCGTCAGCCCGTTGAGCATGCCGAGTGCCATCAGCACCGTGATGCCGTGGCCGTTGGGCGGAATCTCGCAGACGGTGTAGCCGCGGTAGTCCTGCGTGATGGGCTCGACCCATTCAGGGTGATAGTTTTTAAAGTCATCCTCGCAGAAGTAGCCGCCCGTGGCGCGCGAATGGGCGACGATCCGTTCCATCAGCTCACCGCGATAGTAGCTCTCGCAGTTCGTCTCAACGAGGGAGCGCATCGTGTCGGCATAGGCGGGGAAACGGAAGACGTCGCCCGCGCGGTACGGCGAGCCGTCCGGCTTCATAAAGCTCTTCCACCAGTATTCATAGGGGGCGGGGTCCTGCGCCATGACCCTGGCGATGCGCCTGCTGTCGCGCGCCCAGAGCTTGCCGACATTGACGGGCACGGCATAGCCGTTTTCGGCGTAGGAAATGGCGGGGGCGAAGAGCTCGGAGAGCGGCTTTGTGCCAAAGCGCGCATTGAGCGCCGCCCAGCCCGCGGGCGCGCCCGGGACCATCGTGGGGAGCCAGCCTTCCTCGGGCACCTCGGAAAAGCCTTTTGCGCGAACCTCGTCCGCGCTCAGCGCCATCGGCGCAACGCCGCTGGCGTTCAAGCCGTAGAGCTTTTTTTCCTTCTCGATCCACACGAGCGCGAAACAGTCGGACCCAAGGCCGTTGCCCGTCGGCTCGAGCAGCGGCATCGCACCGGCCATGGCGACGGCGGCATCGACGGCGTTGCCGCCATTTTTCAGCACGTCGAGGCCGACCTGTGCGCCGAGGGGAACGGACGTGCAGCACACGCCGTTTTTGGCGTAGACCACGTTGCGGCGGGAAGAATATTGGTAAGTTAACGGATCAAAATTCGGCATGATCGTTCTCACTTTCGTCGTTTTTTTCCAGTATAGCGGTCCGCGCGAAAAAGGGCAAGAAAAAGGCGCTGTGCGGCGCGGACAGAGCAGCGTGACGGAACCATACGGAAAGCTGGATATTCGCCCTGCAAAAGGGCGATAAATTCACGCTTTCCCGCTTGACATCCTATAAAAATGCATTATAATACGATCAACTTCATCATCAATGCCTCCTTTGGCACCGGCCGGGGAGAAAAGGCATCCATGACTGAGCCGTAGGTATTCCGGGCGACCGGATAAGGCTGGGTCGTGGGTGCTGTTACTTTTTTATAGAGAAAAGGAGAGCGATATGAACATCAAGCCCTTTGCTGTGGAAGAATGGATGAACGAGTACGAGGTGGGTGCGCTATACAACATCGCCGAGACCTGCGTCGACTCCGTTTCGCTCGACGAGCTTTTCGAGCTCACGGGCGAGAACAAGGAGGACTTTTTGAAGGACTTCTGTGCCCAGCGCTTGACCTATGGCGATATCTGGGGCAGCAAGGCGCTGCGCAGCGGCATTTCCAAGCTCTATCACACGATCAAGGCCGACGAGGTCGTGCTCACGCACGGCGCGGCAGGCGCGAACCATCATGTGTCCTGCTCGCTCATTTCCGCGGGCGACCGTGTGGTCAGCATCATGCCGACCTATCAGCAGCTCTACTCCATCCCCGAGGCCATCGGCGCGGACGTCGCCATCATGCACCTAAAGCAGGAAAACGACTATCTCCCCGACCTGAATGAGCTCAAGAGCCTCGTCACGCCCGAGACGAAAATGATCTGCATCAACAACCCCAACAACCCCACCGGTGCGCTGATGAGCAAGGAGCTGCTGGGGAGCATCGTGGAGATCGCCCGCGGCGTGGGCGCGTACATCCTCTGTGACGAGGTCTACCGCCACCTGACGCAGGAGGACGAGTGGTGCGAATCCATCGTCGACCTGTACGAAAAGGGCATCTCGGTCAGCAGCATGTCCAAGGTCTTCTCGCTCGCGGGCCTTCGCATGGGCTGGATTGCCACGCACGATGAAGCGGCGCGCAAGGCGTTCCTGTCGCACCGCGACTACAATTTAATTAGCTGCGGCATGTTCGACGATGCGATCGCGTCCATCGCCCTGCGCCACAGCGACGTGATGCTCAAGCGCAATCAGCGCATCGTGCGCGAGAACCTCGCCATCCTCGATGACTGGATCAAGGAAAATCCGCACTTTTTCTACACCAAGCCCAAAGCCGGTACGACCGCGCTCGTTTACTACGATTTCGATATCCCCTCCTACGAGTTTTGCAAGCGCATGTACCACGAGACCGGTGCGTTCGTCACGCCGGGCGACTGCTTCGAGCAGCCCCACAGCATGCGCGTCGGCTACGCCTGCGACGTCAACACGCTCAGAGACGGCCTTGCCGCGGTGACGAAGTTTGCCGCGACGCTGTGAGCGGCGAAAACACGCGATAAATAAAAGAAATCCGTCCGGTCATCGACCGGACGGATTTTTGACTTGTAAGGGGTTCACGCCTTGGCCCTGTTCCCGCGCATGAAGTGCAGAATAAGGCCGATGGCCGTGCCGATAAGCGTCGGGCAGATCCAGCCGAGGCCGAGGTCGGCAAACGGTAGGTACTGCTGACCGAACGCCTTGATGGCCGGACCGTGGATGGCGTTGAACACGCTCTCGGGCAGCGCGATGATCAGATCGTAAACGGCAGCGATGAGCGTGAAGCCGATCGTCCAGCAGTACACCGTGCGGTCGTGGCCGAAGAATTTACCGAGCAGCGCCAGCGCAATGAGCGCGATGGAGAGCGGATAGAGGAACATCAGCACCGGCAGCGAATAGCTGATGATGGCGCTGAGGCCGAGGTTCGCAAACAGCAGCGACACGAGGCTGAAAATGATTGCCCAGATGCGGTACTTTGGCCCGTCGGGGAAGAGCGCGCTGAACGTCTCGGCGCAGCTCGTGATGAGACCGACGGCGGTCTTGAGGCACGCGAGCGTCACCGTGGCGGCGAGGATGAAGAGACCGGCGGAGCCGAGGTAGTGCTGTGCGATCTGCGCGAGCGCCGTGCCGCCGTTCTCGCTGGCTTCAAGCACGCCGCGGCTCTGCGTGCCGGCGATCGTGACGGCGATGTAGATGAACGCCATCAGAAGGCTGCTGAAAATGCCCGCGCGGACGGTGCTCCCCGCCACAGCGGTGGGATCGTCCACGCCGAGGTCACGGATGACCTGCACGACGATGATGCCGAAGGCAAGACTCGCCAGCGCGTCCATGGTGTTGTACCCTTCGAGGAAACCAGCGAAAAACGGCTGGGACGCGTAGTCGCCGAGCGGCTCGACATCCGCGATGGCCGCACTCGGAGAGAGAAGCGCGACGACGATCAGAATGCCGAGGAAGACGAGAAAGCAGGGGTTCAGAATTTTGCCGACCCAGGTCAGGATCTTACCCGGGCGCAGTGCGAAAAAGAGCGCCGCGGCGAAAAACGCTACCGAGAAGAGCAGCAGGTACAGTGTGTTACTGCCATTTTGTGGAAGCACCTGCTCAAGTCCCACGGTGAATGACGTCGTCGCGCAGCGGGGAATGGCGAAAAACGGCCCAATGGTCAGATACAGCGCGCAGGTGAAGAACATCGCGTAGGGGCGGTTGACCTTGCTGCTCAGGTCAAAAAGACCGTTGGAGCGGCTGATGCCGAGCGCGGCCACGCCGAGCAGCGGCAGGCCCACGCCCGTGATGAGAAGCCCCAGAATGGCCTGCCAAACGTTGGAACCGGCCATCTGGCCGAGGTGCACGGGAAAAATAAGGTTACCTGCGCCGAAAAACAGGCCGAAGAGCATGCTGGCAACATAGGTGTATTCCTTGACGGTGAGCTTGCGTTTCATGGTAAAAAATTTCCTTTCATGGCGGTGGGGCAAAAATGCCCCGTCCTGAATGATTCGGGTAACAAAAAAACCGGTCTGTTCCCGCGCTCTGACATTGCAAGGGGATACTCCCATGCTTGTGGAACATTCCACAAGTGCTTTGCCAGATCAATGGAGCATACCGGATCCATGCTGCCGATCATTGCAGGCAGCGAATCAAACCGAGCCTTGGAAAATGAGGTCGATCAAACCGCTGCCGACTGCTTCGACGACATAGATTCGGACGAATGCCCCTCTGCGCCAACGATCAGTCGCCAGCTTACTCCAAAATTGACATTTTTGGACGTAACCATGGTGTTCAAACGATCGCCTCCTTTGCTGCGGAAATTGGCATCATTATACCATACCATTACATTTTGTCAAGTATCAATGAGAAAATGATATGTTAAAATCGGAAGCGAAAAATTGGGCCGATGGATGAAGCTTCATTCAGGCCACGCAAAGAAGCATGCGGCGCGATAATGCGCCATCTTGCGGTAAAGGCGCGAAAACAGGCTTCTTTCGCACCTTTTCGGTAAATAAAAAGATCAGAACACCACGACGAGCAGCATCTTGAACTGCTCCTGTCCGTACACCGCGTGCGGATGGCGCGCGGGCATGACGATGCTCTCACCCTCGTGCAGGATGTGCTCGACGCCGTCGATCGTGATCCGACCCACGCCGTCGAGGCAGGTGACCATCGCGTCGCCGCCGGATTCGTGGGTGCTGATCTCCTCACCCTTGTCAAACGAGAAGAGCGTGACGCTCACGTGCTCGTTCTGCGCCAGCGTGCGGCTGACGACCTGACCGGACTGATAGGCGACCTGATCGCGCAGGGTCAGAACCTCTGCCTTGCTGATATTTTTCATACCGTCCATGATAATTTCCTCCTGTTGAAACGCGCGGCGTTTACCGCCGCGCGTGATATGACTTTCTTATCATGCCCTTTTTGCGGAAAAAGGCAACGATTATTTTGCTTTGTGCGCCAGCACGCAGTACCACTCGCTGTTTTCGATGTCAAATGTGCCGAACTGCACGGGAAAGGCCTTGACCTGAATGTCCTGATAGCCGAGCTGCGTGAGCTTGTCGAGCAGTAATTTCTGCGGCACGGGGTGGTAGTGCTCCTCAAAACGCTCTTTTTGGAAGATTTTGTTATCGCGCTCGAAGGTGTAGACAAGATTGAAGACAATGGAGCCGTCGGATAAATGGTCCCAGACCTGCATGAGGTTCACGCGGTCGCCGTTTGGCAGAAAGGCGGGATTGTAGCAGTAAAAACGCTTTTTCTGCCCCACGATACGGTCCCAGTTGCGAAGGTCGAAGTAGAGGCAGCCTCCGGGCTCCACGAGCGCGTCCATCTGCTCCAAAACGCCGGTGATCTCGGTGTTTGTCACGTAGGCAAGCGAGTTGCCGGTGCTCATCACGCAGTCGAAGCTGCGGTCAAAATGAGACGTCAGGTCGCGGAAATCGCTCTGCCGCAGGTCGATGGCGATGCCACGCTCGTCCGCCTTTTTGCGGCAGCGCGCGAGCATGCTGCCGCTCAAATCGGAGCCGTACAGCGAGACGCCGAGCTGCCCGAGCGGCAGCGTGAGCGAGCCCGTCCCGATGCTCACATCGAGCGCCGAGCGAATGGGCCTGCCGTCGAAAACGGTCTGCCAGTGGGAGAGGGTCTGTGCATCCTTTTTCGGGGAGTCGAAGAGGTCGTAGATGTCGGTGCGGTCGTAGACGCTGGCCATAGTGAATGTTCCTCCTGACAAAATATTGGATCGCGCCCCGCGCTCAGCGCTTTTTGCGCTGGGACGAGGACGGAATGTCCATTTCCGCGCGGTACTTGGCGACGGCGCGGCGGCTGACCTCGATGCCGAGAGCCGAGAGCGTCAGACGAAGCGCCTCGTCCGAGAGCGGCGCGGACGGGTCCTCTGCGCGAATGAGGCTTTGCAGCCGCTGCTTGACCGCGTGGGACGAGACTGCCGCGTCGGGGCGGATCGCCGTGGTGAAAAAGCTGCGCACGGGGATGATCCTGCCCTGGAACTGAATGTATTTATTCTGCGCCGCACGGCTCACGGTGGAGGTGCTGACGCCCATTTTTTCGGAAAGCTGCTGCATCGTCACGGGCAGCAGTGCCTCGCCGCCACAGAAAAAGCCGTGCTGCTCGCGCCCGATGAGCGTGAGCATCTGTATGAGCGTGTCGCAGCGGGTGTGGACGCCCTTGATGAGGGCCTGTGCTTCGGAGAGCTTTTCTTTCACGTAGCGCTGGACCTCGGGGTCGTCGCTCGTGTTCATCAGCGCGGCGTATTCGGCGTTGACGGACAGGCGCGGCAGAATGCGCTCGTTGAGCTCGATGACGAGCTGGCCCTGCTGCACGGAAAATTCCGCGTCGGGGGCGACATAGGCGATCTGCTCGCTGCCGGCAAAGCTGCGCGAGGGGATCGGGTTGAGCGCGAGCACCTTGGAAGCGGCGGCCTTGGCTTCGTTGACGCTGACGCCGAGCAGAACGGCAAGGCCGGAAAAGTTGCGCTTGCCGAGCATTTCTAAGCCGTTGCGCACGATCTTCAGTGCCAGCGGGTCGAGCGAGCGGTCCTGCGCAAGCTGGAGCGTCAGGCATTCCGACAGATTCCGCGCGCCGACACCCGGCGGGTCGAGCATCTGCACGGCAAACAGCGCCTGCTCGAGCGAGAAGAGCGGGATGTCGAATTCGCGTGACAGCTCTTCGAGCGGACAGTCAAGATAGCCGCGCTCGTCGAGGCAGTCGATCAAAAAGCGGCACAGGCGCAGAAGCTCGTCGTCGACGAGCTTCATCTGCCCGATCTGCTCGGTCAGGTGGTCGCGGAACGTTTTTTCGCGCGTCAAAAAGGCGGTGAAGTCCTGCACCTCCTCCATACCGGAGGAGGTGACGCCGCGCCACGAGTCCGTCTCGCGAACCTCGAGCGGTTCACGCTCGGCGGGAGCGGCCTCGCTGGGGAGCCCGGTCTCGTAATAGGTGGGGGACTGTACGTCGAGCAGCGGGTTTGAGAGCGCGACTTCCTGCACGTATTCGGCAAGCTCCGGCGCGGAGAGCTGCAAACAGTCGAGCGACTGGCGCATCGTCTGCGTCAGCACGAGCTTTTGGCTCAGCGTCTGCCTCTGTTCAAGCTGCACGATAGATTCCCTCCCCAAATGATGCTCATTCAGTAAATTAAAGTATAGCAGTTTTCGCCTTTTTTCGCAACACACAGATGCGCGGGAATGGCCCCAAAAAAGCAAGGGAACATTCGGCGCGCAAAAAAGCAGGGCGGCCCAAGGCCGCCCTGCTTGGTGCAAAGGGAATGTTGTGTTACGGCAGCGGGATCTCCTTGCTGTCGAAGAGCGTCTTGAGCTCGATCGAGGTGCGCGAGTCGCCGAACTTCTTGATGAGGGAGAGAAGCTGGTCGAGCTGCTGCGTGTCGCGCACGGCGAAGCGGAGCAGCGCGTTGAACTCACCCACCACGTGATAGTGGCTGATGATGGCGCTCTGCGAGGCGCAGAAATCGCAGAATTTGTCGTACTTGTCCGGCTCGAGCGCAACAGAGATAAAGCCCGTGATGTTACAGTCGAGCTTCGTGCGGTCGACGTCGATGTGATAGCCGCGGATCACGCCGCTTTCCTCCATCCGGCGAATGCGTTCCGACACGGCGGGCGGCGTCAGCCCCACAAGGTCTCCCATGCGGCGCAGCGTGCAACGGCTGTCGTCCTGGAGGAGGTTGAGGATTTGGTAGTCAGTCCGATCCATCATGTTCTCCCTCTACCGTTCTCTTACACGATCTCGCCGCGCTTGATGACGGTTTTTGCAAGATTGCTGCCAACGCGGTAGCAGATGTAGTCGAGGTCGGGCGCGTCCCAGATGACAAGGTCGCCCAGCTTGCCCTCTTCGACAGAGCCGACCTTGTCGGCAAGGTCGATCGCCGCGGCGCCGTTGAGCGTGACAGCCGTGAGGACCTCCTCCGGCGTCAGCTTGTACTTGAGGCAGCCGAGGTTGATGACAAACTGCATGTTCAGGCACGGGCAGGAGCCGGGGTTGAAGTCCGTCGCCATTGCAACGGGCACGCCGGCTTTGACCATGTCGCGCGCGGGCGCGAACACCGCGCCGAGGTTGAAACTCGTCGCGGGCAGCAGGCATGCGATGACGCCGCCCTTGGCCATGGAGGCAATGCCCTCCGGCGGGCAGACGATCAGGTGCTCAGCCGAGATCGCGCCGATCTCACCGGCGAGCTGGCTGCCGCCGATGGCCTCGATCTCGTCGGCGTGGATCTTGGGACGCAGGCCATACTTGAGACCCGCTTCGAGCACCTGACGGGACTCTTCGACGGTGAAGGTGTCGGCCTCGCAGAAGACGTCGCAGAACTTGGCGATGCCCTGCTCCCTGACCTTGGGCATCATCTCCTCGCACACAAGGCGGACGTACTCTTCGCGGTTGGACTTATATTCCGCGGGGACAAGGTGCGCGCCCATGAAGGTCGCGACGAGGTCCATGCGGTGGTGATCGTTGAGGTCCTTGATGACCTCGAGCGCCTTGAGCTCATGCTCGGTGGCGAGGCCGTAGCCGCTCTTGGCCTCGACCGTGGTGGTGCCGAAGCCCATCATCTCGTCGAGCGCCTTGGAGGCCTTGGCGGCGAGCTCCTGCTCGCTGGCCTGACGGGTGGCGTTCGTCGTGGACTGGATGCCGCCGCCCGCGTTCTGAATGTCGAGATAGCTTGCGCCGTGGAGCTTGAGACCCAGCTCGTTCTGGCGCCAGCCGCCGAAGATGAGGTGGGTGTGGGCGTCGACAAGGCCGGGGGTGACGAGGTGGCCCTCCGCGTCGACGACTTCCGCGCCCTCGACGGCGGGAACCGCGCCGGTACCGACGGAGGCGATGATGCCGTCCTCGACGAGCACCCACGCATCCTTTAAGAATTTGATCTTGCCCTGCTCCTCGCCGCGATGGGCGGATTTGCCCTCAGGCGTCGCCAGCAGGCCGATGTTTTTGACCAGTAACTTTTTCATAGTAAATGTTGTCCTTTCTCACTGTTGGAAAGAGCATTCTGTTCGATGGCTTGTCAAAAAAGCCTCGCAGAGTTTTACCCGCAAGGGGTACGCGGCATCCGCAAGGCGGCAGAGCCGCCAGCGGCTGCCCAGGCCGCCCGCAGGCGGCAAATAAATTGAGATCATCTTTCCGACGACATGTGCGTCGGAAAGATTCTTTGCGCTCCGCAAGTGTGCGAGCAAAGCGAGTGCGCGCAGCGGAGTGTATCCAGCTCAAAAAAGGGGCATATTTCTATGCCCCTTTTTTGAAGTAAATTTTAGTGCATGTATTCCTTCACGGCCTTCTCGCAGAGCTCTTCGTCCGCGACGTAAGGCATGGTGATGTGATCCTGACCCTCGTACATCTTGTTGTACTCGGCGACAGTGGTCATGGCGTTCTCGTTGCGCGCCCAGCTGCGGCGGGCAACGCCGACCATGGTATCCCAAGGCATAGACATGCGCAGGATGGTGTCGACACGCTCGGAGCCGTCGAGAACCATACCGAAGCCGCCGTTGATGGCGCGGCCGATGCCCGTACCACCGCCGTTGTGCAGGGCGATGTAGCTCATGCCGCGGGCAGCGTTACCAGCGTAGCACTGGGTCGCCATCTCGGCCATGATGTTGGAGCCGTCCTTGATGTTGGAGGTCTCACGGAAGGGCGCATCGGTACCACCGGTGTCGTGATGGTCACGGCCAAGGATGACGGGGCCGATCTCACCGTTGCGAACCATTTCGTTGAACTTGAGCGCGAGGTTCATGCGGCCCATGGCATCCTGATAGAGGATACGGCACTGGGTGCCGACGACCAGCTTGTTCTTCTCGGCGTCGCGGACCCAGACATAGTTGTCGTAGTCCTGATAGCGGCGGTTGTGGGCCTTGATGTACTCGGCGGCAGCCATGTCGGTCTTGTGCAGATCCTCGGGGTTGCGGCTCAGGCAGCACCAACGGAACGGGCCGTAGCCGAAGTCGAACAGGCAGGGACCAAGGATATCTTCGACGTAGGAGGGGAAGATGAAGCCGTCGAGGTCGTTCTCGCCGTTCTTGCAGATGCTCTTCACACCGGAGTCGTAAACAGCCTTGAGGAAGCTGTTGCCGTAGTCGAAGAAGTAGGTGCCGCGCTCGTGGAACTTGCAGATCATCTCATAGTGATGCTGCAGCGTCTTGTCGACGAGGACACGGAAGCCGTCGGGATCCTTGTCGAGCATCTCGGTGCGCTGCTCGAACGTGAGGCCCTGCGGGCAGTAGCCGCCGTCATAAGGCACGTGGCAGGAGGTCTGGTCGCTCATCAGGTCGACATGGACGTTGTTGTTGTACAGGTACTCGAGCAGGTCGACAATGTTGCCGCAATAGGCGACAGCGCAGGGCTTGCCTTCCTTCTGGTGGTCGAGAGCGATCTTGGTGGCCTCTTCGAGGGAGGCGGTGCGGTGGCTGACCCAGCCCTGGGTGTAACGGGTCTCGATACGGGAATCGTCGACCTCGGCGATGATGGAGGCAGCGCCGGCGATCTCAGCAGCCTTGCCCTGAGCGCCGCTCATGCCGCCAAGACCGGCGGAGACGAACAGACGGCCGGCGAGGTTCTGATCGTTGGGGATGCCGAGCTTCAGACGGCCGGCGTTCAGCAGCGTGTTGAACGTGCCGTGGACGATGCCCTGGGGGCCGATGTACATCCAGCCGCCGGCGGTCATCTGACCGTAGTTGGCAACGCCGAGCGCGGCAGCGCGGTTGAAGTTCTCCTGGTCATCGAAGGTACCGACCATCAGGCCGTTGGAGATGATGACGCGCGGAGCCATCTTGTGGGAGTGGAAGAGGCCCAGAGGATGACCGGACATGACGACGAGGGTCTGCTCATCGGTCAGCTGCTCGAGGTACTTCTTGATCAGACGGTACTGCATCCAGTTCTGGCAGACCTGGCCGGTCTCACCGTAGGTGACAAGCTCATAGGGATACAGAGCGATGTCGAAGTCGAGGTTGTTGTCGATCATGACCTGAATGGCCTTGCCCTCGATGCACTTGCCCTTGTATTCGTCGATGGGCTTGCCGTAGAGCTTGCCCTCGGGACGGAAGCGGTAGCCATAGATACGGCCGTGCTCTTCGAGCTCCTGCGCAAACTCCTTGGCCATCTGCTCATGATGGTCGGGGTGGATGTAACGCAGAGCGTTCTTGATGGCGAGCGCCTTATCGGCCTCGGTCAGGTGGGATTCGCGGCGGGGTGCGCGACGGTAGCCCTCTTCGAACTTCGGGTACTCAGGAAGCTCGTAGTCCAGCTTGATCGTCATCGCATCGTCTGCAAGATTGATCATGGTGGGTTCCTCACTTTCATAAAAATATTTCTGTAAAAACCAATAAAAATGAAAACGGAATTCTCACTTTTCTTTACAACTTGCATTATAACAAAGATGTGCTATAATGAAAAATACTTAATTTATCTGCATACCATACCACAAAAGTATGACATGGAGGACAAGCGATGAAGATCAGACAGCTGGAATACTTCTGTGCGGTGGCGGAGGAGAAAAGCATCTCCGCCGCGGCGCGCGAGCTGCACGTGGCGCAGCCGCCGATCTCGCGCCAGATCGCGCAGCTCGAGGAAGAGCTTGGCGTGCAGCTCTTCCTGCGCGGCAGCAAGGGCATGTCCCTCACCGACGCGGGACAAAGCCTGTATCAGCAGACGCAGCAGATCTTTCAGGACATCCGCCGCGTGGAGGACAGCGTGCGCAGCGTGGGGACGGGCATGAGCGGGCGCATCAAGCTCGGCGTCATCTACTCGGCGATGTCGTACGCGTTACATTATATAAATGAATATCACAGCCGCTATCCGCAGGTGGAGCTCTTCATCCGTGTGGGCTCGCCGCAGGAGCTCATTGAATCGCTCAACCGCGGCGAGCTGCATGCGCTGTTCCTGCGCACCGCTGCGCGCGAGCCGAGCGGATTGCAGGAGCGCATTCTGGGCGAGGATAAGCTCGAGCTCATCATGCGCGAGGATCTGGACCCCGCGCCAGAACTGAACGAGGTGCCCATCGAGCGGCTCGAGGGTGTGCCGATGTGCCTTCTGCGCTCGGACGACCTGTGGAGCTACAACGACTTTTTGGTGCAGGAGTGCCAGCGCAGCGGCTTTACGCCGAATGTGACCTGCCACTGCTACGATACGCCCATGGCGATGCAGATGGTGCTCTCGGGCTTTGGCATCAGCTTTCTGCCAAAGTCCATCCTCAGCACGCATCCGGGCGCACCTTTAAAGGCAAAGCCTGTGCGCGGTCTGCCGATCCGCTCGTATGCCGTTTTGGCATGGAACAGCGCGGTGCTCAGCGCCCCGTGTGTGCAGCGCTTCGTCGAGGAGAAGATGACTTAAAAAAATTAAGCCGCCGCTGAAAAAAGAGAAAGAAAACCTGTTTACTCCCCCGTTGGGCCGCGATATAATGGCGACGCTGAACAAAAATGGACGGGCGCAGCGCGCCTGTCTGAGCAAAATGACGATACAAAATAAATTGACGGAGGAAAACAACCATGGCAAAGTTGATCGAATGCATCCCCAATTTCAGCTGCTCCAAGGAAAAGGACGAGGCCACCTATAACGCCCTCGTCGAGACCGCCAAGAGCGTTCCCGGCTGCACCCTGTTTGACGCCCAGACCGACGGCAACCACAACCGCTGCGTCTTCACCCTCATCGGCTCTCCCGAGGCCATCGAGGAGGTCGCCTTCCAGCTGACGAAGGTCGCCACCGAGCGCATCGACATGAACAAGCATCACGGCGAGCACAAGCGCATGGGCGCTACCGACGTTATCCCCTTCGTTCCCCAGATGGACGTGACCGTTGAGGAAGCTGTCGAGATGTCCAAGCGCGTTGCCCAGCGTATCTGGGACGAGCTGAAGGTCCCCTCCTTCCTGTATGAGGACAGCGCCACCCGTCCCGAGCGCCGCAACCTCGCCACCTGCCGCAAGGGCGAGTTCGAGGGCATGCCCGAGAAGCTCCTGCAGCCCGACTGGGCTCCCGACTACGGCGAGCGCAAGATCCACCCCACCGCCGGTATCACCGCCATCGGTGCCCGTATGCCGCTGGTCGCTTTCAACTGCAACCTCGAGACCTCTGATGTTGAGATCGCCAAGAAGATCGCCAAGGTCATCCGCGGCTCTTCGGGCGGCTTCCGCAGCTGCAAGGCCATGGGCTTCATGCTCGAGGACCGCGGCATTGCTCAGGTCTCCATGAATATGGTCAACTACGAGGATACCCCGCTGTATGTCACCTATGAGATGATCAAGGCCCTCGCCGAGCGCTACGGCACCCGCGTCATCGAGAGCGAGATCGTCGGCCTGACCCCCGCCAAGGCTCTGATCGACTGCGCCGAGTTCTACCTCAAGGCTAAGGACTTCGACTGCAAGAAGCAGGTCATGGAGTATCACCTGATCGACATGGAATAAAAAATTCAAAGAAGCGGCGCTGCCGCTCCTTTGAGAGCCCACTCAAGGCGGCTCGCCGCCTTGAGTGGAATTTTCAGCGCGCGGCATTCACCATGTCGCGCGCTGCGAAGTATCGTTGCGGACGCGCATGGAAATCGACGAAGCGCCGCCTGCGGCGGATAAAGCGAGTCGGTTTCGAGGAAGCGGCACGATTGGCGCGCCTGAAGGGCGCGGGAATCGGAATGCCGCGACGGTGACCGTCCTCCGCGATGAATTCAATTTATTTGCCGCCGGGAGGCGGCAAAGTCTGCGACGCTTTTGGCTCGTGCGGGCGTTGGCTGCTCCAAGAGGGGCGGCTGACCGTAAAGGTGCGGCGATGCCCGCGCGGGACGAAAACGGCGCGAAATGATGAAAGGAAATATTCAACATGATGAAGTTAGCTGATATGACCGTTACCGGCTTTGCCGATACCGTTGCCTCCGATGCTCCCGCGCCGGGCGGCGGCTCCTGCGCCGCACTCTATGGCTCCATCGGCGCCGCGCTGACCGCGATGGTCGGCGGCCTGACCCAGGGCCGCAAGAAGTATGCCGAGTATGCCGAGCATGCTGCCGAGGTCGAGAAGAAGGGCAACGAGCTCAAGACCCGCCTGCTCGACGTTATGGACCGCGACACCGAGGCGTTCAACGTCGTCTCCGCCGCGTTCGGTATGCCCAAGGCGACCGACGAGGAGAAGGCTGCCCGCTCCGCCGCCATCCAGGAGGGCCTGAAGGGCTGCACCAAGACCCCGATGGAGATGATGGAGCTCATCGACGAGACCCTGACGCTTGCACAGTCCCTGCTGGGCCGCTTCAACGACACCTCCGCGAGCGACCTGGGCGTTGCGTTCCTGTCCCTCAAGGCCGGTATCCAGGGCGCATGGCTCAACGTGCTCATCAACGTCGGCTCCCTGAAGGATCAGGAGTTCGCTGCTGAGTACCGCGCCAAGGGCGAGGCCCTGCTCGCGCACGCTCTGCCCCTTGCCGACGAGTGCTACGCTGAGATCGTCAAGCTCATCGAGGGCTAAACGAAAAGATTCATCAAAAAATGGCTTCGGTGCGCGCACACCGAAGCCATTTGCAGTTTGCAAAGGAGTTGTATTTCCATGACCATCCAGCATTTAACGCCGAGTGACTACATTACGACCAAGTGGTCCGGCGGCCTGACGACCCAGCTCGGCATCGCGCCTGCGGGCGCGGTGTACGCCGATCGCGACTTTTTGTGGAGACTCAGCTCTGCGACCGTTGAGGACGCAGAGTCCGACTTTACGGCCCTGCCCGACTATGAGCGCCTCATTTCGACACTTGAGGGCACGATCGAGCTCAACCACAACGGCGGCGAAAAGCTGACGCTGAATCCCTACGAGGTCCACCGCTTCGATGGCGGCGACGACACGCACTCCTGGGGCCGCTGCCGCGACTTCAACCTCATGCTCCGCAAGGGCAAGTGCGAGGGCAGGATGCGCGGCGAAACGCTCGCCGCCGGCGAGAGCAAGACCGTTCACGGCAGCGAGGGCATGATGCTCATCTACTGCGGCGTGGGCGAGGTTCACGTCATCGTCGGCGACGAGAGCGTCGCGCTCAAGGCTGACGAGGCCGCGCGCCTCGACGGCTACGCGGGCGAGATCAAGCTCTGCTCCAAAGAGGGCGCAAAGCTGATGCTCGCCAAGGCGAAGGCTATTTAAAAAGAAACGAAAAAGGAGAGGCAAAAGCCTCTCCTTTTTCAGTCTTCAAAGTCGTTCGGGTCTTCGTCGGTCTGCTGGCGGAAGCGGTCGAGCGCGACGAGAACGGCGGCCGCCGCGGCGATGACGGCCAAAACGCCGACGAGAATGGATACGCATTTTTTCATAGTGATTCCTCCTGTTGTGATAAAGTGTGGAATGGGTTACGGTTCAGCGGAAATGATGTCATAGACCTGCTGCAAAAACGCCTCCTGCTCGCTTGTGGTGCAGCGGAGCGTTTTGCCGTCTATGGCGGTGAAAACGCGCAGGGTGTCGTAAAAATCCCTGCACTGGATGAGCGTGCCTTTGCCGGTGCTGCCGTCGGGAAAATCGGTCGGGCCAAAGTTGAAGCTCAGATCCCAGATGAAATCGCCGTCCTTCGGCTGGTGGGTGCTGCCGCCGTCCGGCGACAGCAGATTGATGAGCGAGCGGCGGAATTTCTGCTGCGCAAAAAGGCCAATGAGCTGAGAGCGGCGCGCATCCTCTGCGGAAAGCTCAAACGAGGTGAACTCCGAATCGGGGGCACGGCGGTGATAGCCGGAAACGGATTCGCATTGCGCGATATCCACCTTGCCGATCTCTTGCAGCGTCATCGGACGCGTGTAGATCAAAGCTGCGAGGACGAGAACAGCCAGAATGCCGAGGGGGAGAAGCCGCTTTTTCTTCATGGGGAAACCTCCTCAAAAGTACTTCTACTCTATTAGACGCAGAAAATGCAAAAAGGTGTCACAATTGTGCAGATTTTTTCAATGAAGTATGGAACAGGCTACTACCATCAACATAACATGAAAGGCTGTGCTTTGCAAGTTTGCAGGCGCAGCCTTTCAGTAAATTTAAAAAGTGGGTCATCCCCGTCTGCGGCCGATCAGGCAGCAGAGGAGGAACGCCGCAAGGTCGCAGACAACGACCGTCGCGCCGACGGGGGTGGAGAGGAGATACGACCCCGTGAGCCCGAGGCAGAAGCACATGACCGAGAGCCCCGCGGCAAAGCACACGACCGAGCGGAAGCTCTTGAACACCCGCATCGCGGACAGCGCCGGGAAGATGATGAGGCTCGAGAGCAGCATCGCGCCCATCATGCGCATACCGAGCACGACGGTGAGCGCCGTTAGAACGGACAGGATCGTCTTGTACGTGCCGACGCGCACGCCCGTCGCGCGGGCAAAGGACTCGTCGAACGTGACGGAAAAGAGCTTGTGGTAGAAGAGAATGTAGAGCGCGAGCACGCAGAGCGCGAGCGTGACGCTCAGGATGACGTCCGAGCGCGACATCGCGAGGATGCTGCCGAACATATAGCTGTCGACATCTGTGGTCATGCCGGTCGTGAGCGAGGTGACGATGACGCCGATGGCGAGCGCCGAGGCGGAGAACACCGCGATCATCGCGTCCGCGCTGACGCGGCTCTTTTCCGCGACGTGCATCAGCACGAACGCCGCGATGACGACGATGGGGATGGAGAACCACAGCGGCGCGAAGCCGCACGCCACAGCGACCGACAGCGCGCCGAACGACACGTGGCTCAGCCCGTCGCCGATCATGGAGTAGCGCTTCAAAACGAGCGGCACGCCGAGCAGCGACGCGCACAGCGAGACCAGAATGCCGACAACAAACGCGCGCACGATGAAAGGATAGGCGAACATCGAAAGAAGCAGCTTCATGCTCTGTCACCTCCAAACCGTTTTCCGGCGGGCGAAGACAAAAACTCGCTTACCGTGCCGTAAAAGCAGCCCGCGCGGTCGATGCAGAGGATGTGCTTGGCCTCGCGCAGGGCGTTTTCGATGTCGTGCGTGACCATGATGATGGCCATGCCCTCGCGTTCGTTCAAATAGCGCAGCGTTTTGTAAAGGTCCTGCATGCTCGCGGGGTCAAGGCCCGTGACAGGCTCGTCGAGGATGAGCAGGTCATTTGCTGCGCACAGGGCGCGCGCAAGCAGCACGCGCTGCTGCTGCCCGCCCGAGAGCTCGCGGTAACACTTGTCCTTGAGTTCCAGCACGCCGAGCTTGCCGAGGTTCATCAGCGCCGTCGAGCGTTCCTCTGCCGTGTAGAAAAAGCGCGCGCGGCGGTTTGAAAAGCCCGAGAGCACGACCTCTGTGACCGTTGCGGGAAAGTCGCGCTGCGTGGGCGTCTGCTGGGGCAGATACCCGAGCCGCCCCTCGCGCTGGGCAGGGCAGTCGATCTTGCCCGCGAGAGGCGAGAGAAGGCCGAGGAGCGAGCGCAGCAGCGTCGATTTGCCGCTGCCGTTCTCGCCGACGATGCAGAGGTAGTCCCCCGCGCGGACGGTGAGGGTCAGGTGCTCCAGGAGCGGTTTGTGCTCGTAGCCGAGCGTGACGTCCTCGCACGCGAGGACGATGGGCGATTCATTCATTCGTTGAGCCCCTTTCTGAGTGCTTCGTAGTTGCGCTCCATGAGCGTGAGGTAGGTCTCGCCCGCGTCAAAATCCGCGCGCGAGACGGTCTGCATCGAATACAGGGTGTCGACCGCTGCGCCGGTGCACTCACTCACCACAGCGGCGACCTTTTTCGTGCCGAAGTCGATGGTGTAGACCACGGGGATATCCTCGTCCTCCACCTTGTCGATGAGGTACTTGATCGTGGCGAGCGACGGCTCGGTGTCGCCCGAGCAGCCGTGGAACGCTGCGCGGTAGTCCAAGCCGAATTCGCGGCAGAAGTAGAGCATCGGGAAGCGGTCGGCGAAGACGAGAAGTTTACGCGGCGCGGACGCGCAGAGGTCGGCAAAGCGCGCGTCGAGTGCTTCGATCTGCGCGCAGTAGCCATCACAGTTCGCGCGGTAGAAATCCTCGTTTGCGGGATCGGCCTTGCAGATCGCGTCGCAGACGGCACGGCAGAGGACAACGGCGTTTTTCGGCGACGTCCAGATGTGCTCGTCGTATTCGACCTCGTCGCTGTCGTGCTCATCTTCTTCATGATCGTGGTCATGGTCGTCATGGTCATCGTGGCTGCCATGCTCATGCTCGTGGTCATGGCCGTCCGCGCCCTGCATGCCCTCGACATATTCCTCGTCGAGCGCGTCGACGTAGTCCATCATGCGGGCGATGACGGCGATATTTTCGCCTGCGGCGCCCAGCATACTGTCGACCCAGTATTCCCCCTCGCCGCCGTTGTAGAGGAAAACATCGGATTCGGAGATCGTGACGGCGTCGAGCGGCGTGGGCTCGAAGCTGTGCGCCTCGCGCCCCGGTGAGAGCAGAAGCGTGACGTCCGCGCGGTCGCCGACGATGGCGCGGGCGAAGTCATAATAGGGGAAAAGCGTCGCGACGATCTGGATTTTGCCGTCGTCCGCCTTTTCCACAGGCACGGTGCAGGCGGTGAGGGAAAATGCCAGCGCGAGCGCCAAAAAAAAGGAAGCAATGCGTTTCATGCGCCCTCCTGACACTCGCGGCACAGGCCGTAGAACATCGTCTTGCGGGGATTGATGGAAAAGCCGTGCTCATGCTCCAAATGCTCGTAGAGCGGCGCGAGCTGGTGGCAGTCGAGGTGCACGATGCGCCCGCAGCGCTCGCACTTAAAGAGGCAGCAGTCCGATGCGCAGCCGTGGGTGCAGAACTGATAGTACGCGCCCTCGTCCGTCGTGACCTTGTGGACGCTGCCCTGCCGCTCGAGCTTTTCAAGCTGCCGGTACACCGTCGCGATGCCGATGTGCTCGCCCTGCTCGCGCAGCGCGTCGACGATCGCCGCCGCGCTGACCGGCGAGTCCGCGCGCTCAGAAAGGCAGTCGAGCACCGCCTTTTGCTGTTTGGTCGTATAGGTCGCCATAGTGGCCTCCTGAATTTAAAAATGAAAATCAATTTCAAATTATAGCTGAAAATTTTTGCCTGTCAAGTATTTTGTGCAGGAAAATCTTGCCAATTTCCGGTAAAAATGGTAAATTTAAGGCAAAAGCATAGGAAGTGAGAGACTGCGTACAAGAAGAACATCCTGTGGAAAAAGAAAGGAGATTTCGCATGAACTGCCCCTACTGTGCAAAGGAGATGGAGTCCGGCTACCTGCGCGGCGGCAGCGGCTACGAGCTTCTGTGGACGGAAGAGCCGTTTAAGATGACCTCTCTCCCGACCGGAAACGATTTCTTCGTCTGCAAAGCATCCGACGTCTACCGCCCTATCGCCCACCTTTGCCGCATCTGCGGCAAGATCGTCCTGGACATCAAAAAATAAGAAAAGCGCCGTGGCCCAAAGCCCGCGGAGCTTTCCACAAGGATTTATCATGCCGTATTTGCCGCACCGCGGCGAACAGGCCCGCGCGCCCCGCCGCATTTGCCGCCTACGGCGGCAAACAGGCTCCGGCACTTCGTGCCGCATTTTCTGCCCCACGGGCAGAAAACAGGCCCCCAGTACCCAAATCGACGCAAGATCCTGCATCCCTTACCCGCCGCATTTTCTGCCTTACAGGCAGAAAACAGGCGCAAGCGTCGCAGACTTTCGCGTCCGCAGACGCGAAATAATCTTAATCGTTTTTTCTGACGTCACCGTCGTGGCATTACGATTGGCGCGCCCGAAAGGGCGCGCCAATCGTGCCACTTCCTCGAAACCGGCTCGCTTTATCCGCCACTGGCGGCGCTTCGCCGCTTTCCACGTGCGTCAGAAAAAACACTTCTCAGCCCGCAAGTGTGGAATTTGCCCGCCAAGGCAGGCAAATTATGCGCGCAGCGGGCTGCATCCCCCTCAAAAAAGAAAGGCTGTCCTTTCGGACAGCCTTTCTTTTTTGAAGCAAAATTATTCGTAGATGGGGTACTTCTTCGTCAGGGCGACGACGGCCTCCTGAGCCTTCTCCTTGCTGCCCTCGAAGTCGCGGGCGACCATACCCATGATGCGGGCGATCTCCTTCATGTCCTCTTCCTTCAGGCCGCGGGTGGTGGCAGCGGGGGTGCCGACGCGGATGCCGGAAGTGACGAACGGCTTCTCGGGGTCGTTGGGGATGGCGTTCTTGTTGACGGTGATGAAGCACTCGTCCAAGCGACGCTCGATCTCCTTACCGGTGATGTTGAAGTTGCGGACGTCGACGAGCATGAGGTGGTTGTCGGTGCCGCCGGAGACCAGACGGAAGCCTTCAGCCTTCAGACCCTCGGCAAGAACGGCAGCGTTCTTGACGACCTGCTCACCGTAGGCCTTGAACTCGGGCTTGAGCGCCTCGCCGAAGCAGATGGCCTTGGCAGCGATGATGTGCTCGAGCGGGCCGCCCTGGGTGCCGGGGAACACGGCGGAGTCGATCTTCTTGGCCAGGTTGATGGTCTCCATCTCGCCGGTCTCGATGTTCTTCTTGGTGATCTCGTTCTTGCACAGGATCATGCCGCCGCGGGGGCCGCGCAGGGTCTTGTGGGTGGTGGTGGTGACAACGTCGGCATAGGGCACGGGGCTCTCGTGAACGCCAGCGGCGACGAGACCGGCGATGTGGGCCATATCGACCATGAAGAAAGCGCCGACGGAATCAGCGATCTCACGGAACTTGGCGAAGTCGATCTTGCGGGGATAGGCGGAAGCGCCGGCAAGGATCATCTTGGGCTTGCACTCCTGCGCGATGCGGTAGACCTCGTCGTAGTCGATCATTTCGGTCTCATCGTTGAGGGAGTAGGGGACCTGATGGAAGTACTGGCCGGAGATGTTGACCGGGCTGCCGTGGGACAGGTGGCCGCCGTGGGCAAGGTTCATGCCCATGAAGGTGTCGCCGGGCTGGAGCATAGCCTTGAACGCGGCCAGGTTGGCGGAAGCGCCGGAGTGAGGCTGGACGTTGGCATGCTCAGCGCCGAACAGCTTGCAGGCGCGCTGACGGGCGATCTCTTCGGTCTCGTCGACGCAGTAGCAGCCGCCGTAGTAGCGCTTGCCGGGATAGCCCTCGGCGTACTTGTTGGTAAGGCACGTGCCCATAGCCATCATGACAGCCGGGGAGACGATGTTTTCGGAGGCGATCAGCTCGATGTTGCGCTGCTCGCGGTGATACTCCTTCTCAATAGTGGCGCCGACTTCGGGGTCATACTGGGACAGGAATTCCATGGTTTCTTTGATCATGGTGCGTGTTCCTCCTCTGATTTTTCAGTCGATTGATATATTACCGGCGGCTAAGCTGAAAAGTGCGAACTTATGCCGGTTCTCTCACACCTTAGAATAGCAAAAAAAGTAAGGCCCTGTCAAGGAAAACCGGGCCTTGGAGGGACTGAATTTATTAGGGAAAAGAGGAATATCACCTTAAAAACGTAAAAGTGTGCCAAAAGGGTCGAAAAAGGATTGACGAAGGTTGTACAGTCTGCTATGCTGTGCCTGCATGAAGTTTAAATTTTGAAGAGCTTTATGCGTCGGCAGAGTAGGAAGCCATGTGTTTACGCGAAGAGCGAATAGTGCCGTTGGGATGGGAAGTTGCCCGCGGACGAAAAACCCATGGTTTGCAGTATGGTTTCCGCATCCGCTTGCCACTCAGAAGAGAGTTTAAGTGAGGCCTCTCCTCCGCGTGGTTCCTGCCATCCGGAGGGAGAGGTGTTTTCTTTTTCACCGGATCAAGCTGTTCCGCGCGGCGCCGCAGCCGCGGGAAAATCTTTTGATGAAAAAGGAGGTCCTCACAATGTCCCTTCAGATCGAAGCGCTTTCCCCTATCATGTGGACGATCATCATCGCGGTCGCCCTCGTGCTCATTGCCGCGGTGGTCTTCACGTGGAAGTCCTCGGCCATGTCCACGCGCAAAATGGTCACCATCGCCATGCTGACCGCAGTTTACGTTGTGCTGAACTTTGCCGGTACGGTGCGCCTTGGCTGGATCAACATCTCCGTCGCGTCGCTGCCCGTCATCGTGGGCGCGATGCTCTACGGTCCGGTCGGCGGCCTGCTCGTCGGTCTTCTCGGCGCATTCATGGGTCAGCTTCTCACCTATGGCGTGACCGCGACCACGATCCTGTGGATCCTGCCGCAGGCAGCGCGCGGCCTGCTCGTCGGCGTGTATGCCAAGCACTGCGGCTACAAGTTCTCCAGCGGTCAGCTCACGCTTGCGCTGATCGGCACGGCGCTGGTCGTGACGGCGCTCAACACGGGAGCGATGTATATCGACAGTGTGATCTACAACTACTACAGCTACGCCTATGTTTTCGGCGGCCTGGTGGTGCGTATCATCTCCGGCGCGGCTACGGCGGTGCTGATGGTGTTTGTGGCTCCGCCGGTCGTGAACCTGCTGAACCGCTCGCTCGACACGGTGCGCACGGCGCAATAAAAAAATATTCAAAAAAGAGGGACGCAGTTGAAAACTGCGTCCCTCTTTTTTGAGAAAGATTGCACTCCGCGGCAGCGCACGCGCCATAGGCGCGCACGTTTGCGGAGTGAGAAGAGTTTTTCTGACGCGCACGCCCCAGGGCGGCTTCTCTTGCCGCTTTGCGACAATTCACCTTCTGTCGTCAGAAAACGATTTTAATTTCTTTCGCGTCTGCGGACGCCTGGGCAGCCGTTAGCAGCTTTGCTGCTTTACGGATGCCGCGTACCCCTTGCGGGTAAAAACTCTGCGACGCGTTTTATTGCCGCTCATTTTCGACGAGTGACAGGAGAGTCTGCTCAAAGCCGTATTGGTCGCGGAGACGGCGGGACTCGGTGAGTTTTTTGGTGCCGCGGTGGCCGGTACGGTGACAGCGGAGCATCAGATTTTTGGGCGAGTGGGCGAAGTCGATGAACTCGATGACGTCCACATCGTAGCCCTCGTCCTCCAGAACGGCGGCGCGGATGGCGTCGGTCAGCAGCGCCGAGAAGCGCTCCTGAAACAGCCCGTGGGAGAGCAGAATGTCGAAATCGCCGCCCTTTTGGATGGTCTTATTGACCTCGTGCTGGCAGCAGGGGACGGAGAAGATGTGCTCGACGCCGCGGGAGATGGCGTAGTGCAGGGCGTAGTCGGTCGCGACGTCGCAGGCATGGAGCGTGACTAGCATGTCAATGTGCTCGCTGTAGAGCACATCGCGCGTAACATCAGCCACGACGAAGTGAAGATCTGAATAGCCGTAGCGCGCGGCGACCTCATTGCAGTGCTCGACGACATCCTCTTTTAAGTCATAGCCGATGATCTTGGCGCGCACGCCGCGCTTGACGGCGAAATAGTAGTACAGCACGAACGTGAGGTACGATTTGCCGCAGCCAAAGTCCAGAATCGTGATCTCGTCGCGGCCGTAGGCGCGGAACACGTCGTCCACGAGCTCGATGAAGCGGTTGATCTGCTTATATTTGTCGTACTTCGCCTTGACGATCTTGAACTCGGGCGTGAAGACGCCGAGGTCGACGAGGGCGGGGATGTTCTCGCCCTCCTGCAAAATGTACTCTTTTTTGCGGTTGTGCGAGGCGGTCACGGCGGCACGGGCCGCGCCGGACTTGGCCGTGCACTTGTACGCGCCGTTCGTCTTGCGGACGTACTGGCGCGTCTCCGTTTCGGTGCAGAGTGTGACAGAGCGGAACAGACCGTCAAGCTCCTGCTCGAACGTTTCGAGCAGCGCGCCGCGCGCGACGTTGCGGTGCGCGACCTTCTGCCCCTGCTGGTATTCGAGCTGGAAAAAGGCCTTGCCGCGCAGGGTGAGCGGCCGCACGGTGACACGCGAGTGCCCGATGCGCGCGACCGGCTCGGCGAGGACGAGCTTGGTGAGCGTGTCGAGGCGCTCGGCAAGGTCGCTTAGAACGATGCTCATGCGCCGAACCTCTCTTTGAGCGCAAGGTGCGCAGCGTACAGCTCGTTTTTGCTGTAGGTGTTGTTCTCGTCCTTGAGGAGCATTTTGATGGCGTCCTTGGCCGTGCAGTCACTGCGCACCATGCAGTCGACGAGCAGCGCCTCAGGCGAGGTGATGTGCTCGACCTCGCGCAGGCGGTAGTCATCGCAGACCTCGACAATGAGGGCATATTCGCCCTTTTCGTAGGTTTCCTTCGCGATGAGCTGATCCTTGACCTCCTGCGGCGTGCCGCGGAAGGTCATCTCGTGGAGCTTTGTCATGTCGTTGCAGAGGCACAGGCGCAGCTGCGCGTTTTCCTCGATGAAGAAGTCGATGACGCTCATGATGCGCTTGGGAGATTCGTAAAAGGCGTAGGTCGCGGTGTCGCCCTTGCGCATCATCAGCAGCACGCGGCGGCGGTCGGCCGTCTCGCGCGGGAAAAAGCCATAGAAGAGGAAGCTCGAGAGGTCAAAGCCCGAGATCGATAGCGCGTTGACCGCGGCGCAGCAGCCGGGCACGCCGACGACGCGAATGCCGTTTTCGACCGCGGCGCGGATGAGCTCGTTGCCGGGGTCGGAGATGCAGGGCGTGCCCGCGTCGGTGATGACGGCGATGTCCTTGCCGGAGGCAAGCTGTTCGATGAACCACTTCGCCTTGCCGTATTCGTTGAACTTGTGGTTGGCGCTCAGACTGTTGCCGCGGATGCCGAGCTTGTTGAGCAGCACCACGCTGCGGCGGGTGTCCTCGGCGGCGATGATGTCGGCGGTGGACAGGATTTCGCGTCCGCGCTCGGACATGTCGCGCGAGTTGCCGATGGGCGTTGCGACGATATAAAGGGTGCCGGTGGTCTTCTGCTCGTCCATAAGATCCTCCAAAAAGCAAAAATTTCTCATTATGCTGACAGTATAGCCTATTTTCGCCCGCTTGGCAAGGCGGGAGAAGCGGCGGGATTTGCGATTGCTTTTTGCCGCGGGCACGGTATAATGGAGAAAACTGCCGAACAAAGGAGAATCGGGCATGAAAAAGAGACTGTTCCGCCTGGGCGCGCTCTGCTGCGCCGCGGCGATGACGATAACGACCAGCGCGCAGGCGCTCAGCGTGGAGGAGGCCTACGATATTTTGCAGCGCAGCTATGTTGATAAGCTGCCGCGCGCCGCGCAGGATGCGAAGTCGCTCGACGAGCTCTTTTCCTACACGGACGACTACACGTACTACATGACGGCGGAGGAGTATCAGGCGTTTTTGCAGGGCGTTGAGGGTGATGTGAGCTTCGCCGGCATCGGCGCGGAGATCACCTATGTGCCTGAGGGCATCCGCATCGTCTCCGTCCTCAAGGGCGGCGGCGCGGAGAAGGCGGGCCTTGCCGCGGGCGACATTATCATCGCCATTGAGAGCGAGTCCTGCGCGCCGGGCGGCGCGGAGCACCGCGCCAAGCTCCTCGGCGAAGCGGGGACGAGCGTGACCATCACCGTCCGCCACGCGGACGGCACGCAGGCAGATTATACCGTTACGCGCGCGCTCGTCACGCAGACGAATACGACCGTCTCGGTCACGGGCGGCGTGGGCTACATCGACTGCGACAGCTTCGGCACGCAGACGGGGACGTATTTTCAAGAGGGCGTGCGCGGGAATGACAGCGCTGTGCACGCGTGGATCGTCGACCTTCGCGGCAACGGCGGGGGGCTGACCTCCGCGGCGGTGTCGGCGCTCGGCGCGTTTTCGGGCGAGGGAGACCTCATCTACTTTGTCGATCAGGATGGCGAGAGTACCGCGCAGAGCTATTCGGGCAAGGACCTGACGGACAAGCCCGCCATCGTGCTGATGGACAGCGGCAGTGCCAGCGCGTCGGAGATCTTTGCGGGCGGCGTGCTCGGCACGGGCAGCGGCATCGTCATCGGCACGCGCAGCTATGGCAAGGGCGTGGCGCAGGTCCTATACGATGAGTCGAACTGCCCGTATCTGCACGGCGACGCCGTGAAGGTGACGGCGTACCGCTTCTACTGCGCGGGCGGCAACACGACCGACCGCATCGGCGTGGTGCCGACGCTCTATATCCCGCAGGATCAGGCCGTTGCGGCGGCGCGCCTGCTGAGCGGCGAGAAGACGAAAGACAGCGCGTATCTCCGCCTGGTGCTGAACGGCTGCGACTTTTACATCGACATTCCCGCGGGGAAGGAGAGCTCTTCCGCCGCGCTTGAGGCCATTTTGGCGGCGCTGACGCCGGACGCCGTGCTTTACTGGGGCGAAAACGGCGGCGAAAGGAAGCTCACGCTCGCGCAGGCACGCGAAAAGTGCGGCTTTGCCGCATCGTCCGCGCTCGACTTTTCCGACGTGGCGGACAGCGAGTACGCGCAGGAGATCGATTCGCTTGCGGCGAGCCGCATCGTCTTTGGCGATGGCGGCAAGTTCCGCCCCGACGCGACGATGACGCGCGCGGAGGTCTGTGCGCTGCTCGCGCAGGCGCTTGACCTCTACTCCACGGCGGACGGGTACTTTACCGACGTTGCCAAGGGGAGCTGGTACGCGCCCTCTGTGAACGCGATGGCGGCCATCGGCCTTGTCTCCGGCGTGGGCGGGGGAAAATTCGACCCGAACGCGACGATAACACAGGAGGAATTCATTACGGTGCTGGGCAGGCTCGTGGAATTCGTGAATCTGGATGCGCGGGAATTTTTGGACAAGAACCCGCTGGCCATTTTGCAGCCGCTGCCGAAGTATAAGAGCTTTTCACACTGGGCCATCCGCAGCGCGGAGCTTTTGACGAATTCCGTGTTCGATGAAAACGGCGATGCTGTGAATATGTACTGCATGAGCCTTGAAGATATCGAGCCCAAGGTCCCCATCCTGCGCGAGCAGGCTGCGGCGGCGCTCTATAACGCGCTGCGCACGACGGGCGTGCTCAAGTGTTGAGATGGACTGGTACGTCTACATGCTGCGCTGCGAGGATGGCTCGCTCTACACCGGCATTGCCTCAGACGTGGAAAAGCGCTTTGCCATGCACAAGAGCGGGCACGGGGCGAAGTACACTCGCTCGCACCCGCCTGTCGCGGTCGTGTACCGCGAGCAATGCAGCGACAAGGGCGCGGCGCTGCGGCGCGAGGCCGCCATCAAGAAGCTGCCGCGCGCGAAAAAACTCGAACTGACGGAGGAAAACTGCGATGCGTGAAACGATCGTCGACCGCGCGTATGCCAAGACGCTCCTGCCGCCGCGCAAAGAAGATGGGCACAAGGGCGACTTCGGCAAGCTCTTAGTCCTCGGCGGCAGCGTGGGCTATACGGGCGCGCCGTATCTGGCGGCGAGCGCGGCGGTGCATTCGGGCTGCGGGCTCGTGTATCTCGGCGTGCCGGAGAGCATCTGGGCGGTTGAGGCGCAAAAGTGCGTAAGCGCAATGCCGTTCCCGCTGCCGGAGACAGACGGAAGGCTCTGTCTCGCCGCGCTCGACAAGATGCAGGACAAGCTCAAAGGCTGTGATGTTTTAGCGCTCGGTCCCGGCCTTGGCCGCGGAAAAGAGACAGAGCAGCTCGTCCACGCGCTTTTGTGGCAGGTGAAAGAGCCGCTGGTGCTGGACGCCGACGGTCTGAACGCCTTACAGGGCTGCACGGAAAAGCTGGACGTCCGCCGCGGACGCGTGACGATTTTGACGCCGCACGACGGCGAATTTGCGCGCCTGACGGACCGGACGCTCCGAGAGATCGCGTCGAGCGAACGGACAGAGCTTGCGAGCCGCTTTGCCTGCGAGCACGGCTGTATCTTGGTGCTCAAGGGGCACCGGACGCGCATTGCGCTGCCGGACGGGCGGATGCTCGTCAACACGAGCGGCTGCTCGGCGCTCTCAAAGGGCGGGAGCGGGGACGTGCTGACAGGCTTGATCGCGTCGCTTCTGTGCCAGGGCATGGGCGCGGCAGAGGCCGCGGCGCTCGGCGTGTGGCTCCACGGCCGCGCGGGAGAGCTTCTGGCGCAGGAAATGACCGCGTATTGTGCGAGCCCGCGGGAGCTCGTGACGCGGGGACTGGGCCTCGCGTTCCGGGAGCTGCTGGAAGCATAAAAAGGCAAAGAGGAACAAGGCCGCCGCATCGAATGATTCGGCGGCCTGTTTGATAGAAGTGAAGACAGGAAAAGCGCCCCCGAACGAATCGGGGGCGCTTTTGCCTATTTTAACAGAGAATGGAAAGGTTCACTTTTTGCCGGGGATGCGGTTCGGGTCATCGGCGTGCTTGACAACAAGGCTGGTGAGAGCGAACAGCGCAACGGCGTTGGGGATGACCATGAGGTTGTTGAACATGTCGCTCAGCTCCCAGACGAGGTCGTTGGACATCATCGTGCCGAGGAAGATGAACACGAGCGCGAGGACGGTGTAGACCACGGTGCTCTTCTTGCCGAAGAGGTAGGAGACGTTGATCTTGCCGAAGAGGTTCCAGCTCAGGATCGTGGAGAAGGCGAAGAAGAACAGGCAGACGGCGACGAACATGTTGCCCGCACTCTCGCCGAAGACGACGCCGAAGGCGGTCTGGGCGAGGTTGGCCTTGCCGAGCACGCCGGTGACATCGCCGACATAGCCGCTCGCGAGAGGGCCGTCCGCCGTGTAAAGGGTGGAGATGATGACGAGCGCGTTGAGCGTCAGGACGACGAAGGTGTCGATGAACACGCCGATCATGGCGACGACGCCCTGGTCATGCGGGCAGTCAACATTCGCGAGGGCGTGGGCGTGCGGGGTGGAGCCCATACCGGCCTCGTTGGAGAACAGGCCGCGCTTGGCACCCTGGGAGATCGCGGTCTTGATGGCGTAGCCGAAGCCGCCGCCGATGATGGCCTGGGGCTGGAAGGCATACTTGAAGATCATGCCGATGGTGGCGGGGACGTACTTGATACGGATGATCAGGACGATCAGGCCGCCGAGCAGGAAGATAGCCGCCATGATGGGGACGACCTTCTCCGTGACGGAGGCGAGGCGCTGTACGCCGCCAAGGAAGATGAACGCGCAGATCGCGACGAGGACGATACCGACGATCCAGGAGGGAATGCCGAAGGCGGTCTGCATCGTGGAGCCGATGGAGTTGGACTGCACCATGCAGCCGAAGAAGCCGAGTGCCAGCGTGATGGCGACGGCGAAGAAGCCGGCGAGGAACTTGCCGAAGCCGCCCTTAAAGGCCGTCGTGATGTAGTAGACAGGACCGCCCTTGACGTTGCCGTCCTTTTCGACGATGCGGGTCTCCTGGGCGAGCGTCGCTTCCGCGTAGATCGTGGCCATGCCGAGGAAGGCGATGATCCACATCCAGAAGATGGCGCCGGGGCCGCCGGTCAGGATCGCGCCGGACGCGCCGACGATGTTGCCCGTACCGACCTGAGCGGCGATGGCGGTGGCGAGCGCCTGGAACGAGCTCATGCCGCTGTCATGCTTCTTGCCGCGAAGCGACAGGTTGCCGAACACGCTGTTCCAGCCCTCTTTGAAGCAGCGCAGCTGTACGAAGCGGGTCTTGATGGAGTACCACAGGCCCACGCCGAGCAGCAGGAACACAAGAATGTAGTTGCTCAGGTAGGTGTTGATGTCGCATACAATGGGATACAGGGTGCTTTCGATGGATTCAAACATGGTTATCTCTCTCCTCTAAAAACAAAAGAAGTTGCCGATACGAAAATCAGCAACTCCGGAAGTAGCATTCAGTTGAGCGGGGAGGAGAAACGGTGCGACGACGTAAAAACGTCCTGCTTCTCTGTCCCTTTGCCTGAGAGATTCGACCACCATGGCCTTGCACCTTCGGCACTCAATTCAATGAGTTCTCCAGAGTTTCCTCGGCTTCCGGTTTGCGAGATCCCGAAAGCGTCATCGGTAGATATTCGTTTGTTTCAGCAGTAAAAGCGTAACATGCCGTAAAGAAGAAGTCAAGAGAAGCGGCGGCTTCAAAACCGCCAAAGATTCATCAAAAATATTATGCAAATTGATGATGAACTTTTATTTTTTTAATGAATAGAAAATGGAATACCATTCCGAAAAGGAATTACGCCGCAAAACATTAAAAAATGCGGGTGGAGCATGAAAAAAGAGCGCGGCTTTTATCAAAAGCCGCGCTCTTTTGCGCTTTTTTGGGGAATATCAGCCGTTTTCCCGGCCGGACAGGCGGTCGGGCGTGTGGGAATGCTTGACGACGTGGCTCGTCAGGGCGAGCAGGGCGATGGCGTTGGGGATGACCATGAGCTGGTTGAGCATGTCGCTCAGCTCCCAGACGAGGTCGTTGGACATCGTGGTGCCGAGGAAGATGAAAATCAGCGCGAGCAGCGTGTAGACGCTGGCGCTCTTTTTGCCGAAGAGGTAGACCATGTTGATCTTGCCGAACAGGTTCCAGCTCAGGATCGTGGAGAACGCGAAGAAGAACAGGCAGATCGCGACGAACATACTGCCCGCCTTGTAGCCAAACACCGTGCCGAACGCGCACTGGGCAAGGTTCGTCTTATTGAAGGTGTTGCTCAGCGCCGCTGCGCCGCAGCCGGCGAGCGGGCCGTCGCCTGCGTAAAGTGTGGAGATGATGACGAGGGCGTTGAGCGTCAGGATGACGAACATGTCGATGAACACGCCGATGATGGCGACGGTGCCCTGCTCGTGCGGATTTTTGACGTTGGCGAGCGCGTGGGCGTGGGGCGTGGAGCCCATACCGGCCTCGTTGGAGAACAGGCCGCGCTTCGCGCCCTGGGAGATGGCGAGCTTGATGGCGTAGCCGAAGCCGCCGCCGACGATGGCCTGCGGCTCAAAGGCGTAGCGGAAGATCATGGCAAAGGTCTCGGGAATGTACTTGATGCGAACGACAAGCACGATGAGGCCGCCGAAGAGGAATACCGCCGCCATGAGCGGCACGACCTTTTCCGTCACGGACGCAAGGCGCTGCACGCCGCCGAGGAAGATGAAGGCGCAGATGACGATCAGCACGATGCCGACGACCCAGGACGGGATGCCAAACGCGGTCTCCATCGTTGCGCCGATGGAGTTGGACTGCACCATGCAGCCCATGAAGCCGAGCGCCAGCGTGATGGCGACGGCAAAGAAGCCCGCGAGAAACTTGCCGAATTTCCCCTTGAAGGCTGTCGTAATGTAGTAGACAGGACCGCCCTTGATCGTGCCGTCGAGCTCGACGATGCGCGTCTCCTGCGCGAGCGTCGCTTCCGCGTAGATCGTGGCCATGCCGAAAAACGAGATGACCCACATCCAGAACACCGCGCCCGGGCCGCCGGTGAGGATCGCGCCCGCGACGCCGACGATGATGCCGGTGCCGACCTGGGCGGCGATGGCAGTGGCGAGCGCCTGAAACGAGCTCATTCCGTCGCCGCCCTTCTTGCCGTTGAGGGTGATGTTGCCGAACACGCGGTTCCAGCCCTCCTTAAAGCAGCGGACCTGCACGCAGCGCGTTTTGATCGTGTACCAGATGCCGATGCCGAGCAGCAGGATGACCAAAACGTAGTTGCTGAGGTATTCGTTGATGGTCTGAACGATAGGGAAAAGGGTGGTCTCGAATGATGAAGCCATGATGCTCTCCTTATATTGTAAAGTCGAAAATGCAAAAAATAAAAAGCTGCCGATCCAACAGAAGATCGACAGCTTAAAAAACAATAGAGAGAAAAAGTGAGGACGGAAAAACCGGCATGGTGCGATGCTCTCCGTCCTTTTGCCTGAGAGATTCAGCCTTAACAATTTTAGCAAAGGCATTGCCCCTTCGGCACCCAACTGAATGAGTTCTCCAGAGTTTTCCAGCGCTTTCAGTTTCAAAAAGATCCTGAAAACCGTGTATCTTCGCTCGTTGCAGCGAAAAAGAGGGTAACATGCCGCAAAAATCTTGTCAAGAAAATCGCCTTGGCGAAAATGACAAAAATTATGCAGACCCGATGCGCAAAATGACGAAAACCTTGCAGAATTTAAACGGAAACGGATTTGCCCTGTAATTTTTCAAGCACATCGCGGGCAAAACGTTCGGTTGCGGCGCTGGGCGAAACGTTGCGCAGCATGCAGAGGTCGACGGTGCGCGGCGGGATGGAAAAAGCGGTGGAAAGCTCGCGGATCTCGCCCGCGGCGAGCTCGCCCTGGACGAATTCGCGCGTGACGCCCGCAACGCCGAAGCCAATCCTCGCCAGGTCGACAAGAAGGCTGCGCGCGCCGAGCTCGATCTCCGGCGTGAGCCTGACGCCGCTTTGGAGAAAGTATTTTTCAAGGTAAGTGCGCGAGGAGGCCTTCTTTTCAAGAAGAATGAGCGGGAATGCGGCGATCTCCTCGGTCGTGTAGGCGCGGGTGAAGTCGCAGGGGTAGTCCGGCGCGGCGACAAAGCAGGAATGCGTTTCAAAGCAGGGGATGTGCTCTAAGTCGTCCGCGTCGCCGGGGGCGCTCGCAAAGGCGATATCGACCCTTCCGGCGCGGAGAAGCCCCAGCACCTTATAGCTGCGGCCGCTGATGATGCGGATGTGGATGTTGGGATAGCGGCGGTGGAAGGCGTCGAGATGCGGCAGCAGGAATTGACTTGTCACCGTGTCGCTCGCGCCGATGACGAGCGTGCCGGCCTGAAGCGTGCGCGACTGCTGGAGCTTATCTTCTCCGGTCTCAAGAAGACCCATGGCGCTGCGCACATATTCAAATAAGAGGCGGCCGTCCTCGGTGAGCGTGACGCCGCGCGGCGAGCGCAGGAAAAGACGCGTGCCGAGCTGCTGCTCGAGCTGCTTGACGCTCTGGCTGACGGCGGACTGCGAAAGGTAAAGATTCTCCGCTGCCAGGGAAATATTCCCGGCCTCGGCGACCTCGCGGAAGACGCGGTAAAGCTCCAGCTTGACCATTTGGCAAACCCTCCTGATCTTAAACCATAAGAATGATTTATATTTATTATCAAAAAACGATGCTTTACTTATCCCTATACCGTGATTATAATACTAAACTGTATGACTTTGCAAGAGCGCCTTGTGCGCTGACTATAAAATAAAAAGGAGATCAAGATGAGAACGATCGGAACTGTCGTGCGCGGCGTGCGCGCACCCATCATCCGCGAGGGAGATAACATTGCTGAGGTCGCTGCCGCTTCCGTGATGGAAGCGTGGAAGGAAGCGGGCATCGAGCCGCGCGACCGCGACGTTGTCGCCGTGACGGAATCCGTCGTGGCGCGTGCGCAGGGCAACTACGCAACGCTCGACCAGATCGCGAAAGACGTGCGCGAAAAGACCGGCGGCGGCACCGTGGGCGTCGCGTTCCCAATCCTGAGCCGCAACCGCTTCTCCCTGCTGCTGCGCGGCATGGCGATGGGCTGCAAGAAGATCGTGCTGCTGCTCTCCTACCCCTCTGACGAGGTGGGCAACGGCCTTGTCGACTGGGACAAGCTCGACGAGGCGGGCGTCGACCCGTACAGCGATGTTCTGACGCTCGAACAATTCCGCAAGAAATTCGGCGCGGCGGTGCACCCGTTCACGGGCGTCGACTACATCGACTTCTACTCCGGCATCATCACCGACGCCGGCGCTGAGGTCGAGGTCATCTTCGGCAATCGCGTGCAGACGCTGTGCGACTACACCGACGCCGTCATCACCTGCGACATCCACACCCGCGCGCGCAGCAAGCGCCTGCTCAAGGCCGCTGGCGCCCGCGTGGTGCTCGGCCTCGACGATCTGCTCAACAGAAGCGTCGACGGCAGCGGCTACAACGCCGAATACGGCCTGCTCGGCTCCAACAAGGCGACCGAGGAGACCGTTAAGCTCTTCCCGCGCGACTGCATGGCCATTGCCGAGGAGCTGGGCGAGAGACTCAGCAAGGCCAGCGGCAAGCACATCGAGGCCATGGTCTACGGTGACGGTGCGTTCAAAGACCCCGTCGGCAAGATCTGGGAGCTCGCTGACCCCGTCGTCTCCCCCGGCTACACCAAGGGCCTTGTCGGCACGCCGAACGAGCTGAAGCTCAAGTACCTCGCCGACAATGACTTCGGCGATCTCAAGGGCGAGGCGCTGAAGGAAGCCATCGAAGAGCGCATCCGCGAGAAGACCAGCGAGAGCCTGGTCGGCAACATGGTGTCCGAGGGCACGACGCCCCGCCGCCTGACCGACCTGATCGGCTCGCTCTGTGACCTGACGAGCGGCAGCGGCGACAAGGGCACGCCCATTGTTTACATTCAGGGCTACTTCGACAACTATTCCAACGACTGAGCCACAAACAGAACATAAAAAATCGCACCTCGTTCGAGGTGCGATTTTTTGTCAATGCTCAAGTTATTCGGCGCGCTTGCGCGTCTTTTCGAGCGCGTCGGCGGCGGCGTTCAGCCATGTGCCCTCGAACTCTTCGATCCTGCCCGCGTCCACAAGGGCGGCGAGCTTCGGGTCGATGGGCATCTGGGCGAGGAGGGGAAGATTGTGACGCTTTGCGGCCTCTTCGCTCTTGCCCTCGCCGAAGAGGTAGATCTTTTTGCCGCAGTCAGGGCAGGCGACATAGCTCATGTTCTCCACGACGCCGACGATGGGAACGTCCATCTTTTCAGCCATCTTCACGGCCTTCTCCACGACCATGGAGACAAGCTCCTGCGGGGAGGTGACGACGATGATGCCGTCGAGCGCGATGGACTGGAAGACGCTCAGCGGCACGTCGCCCGTGCCGGGGGGCATATCGACGAACAGATAGTCCACATCCCAGGCAACATCCGTCCAGAACTGCTGGACGACACCGCCGATGACGGGGCCGCGCCAGATGACGGGATCGGTCTCATCCTCCAAAAGCAGGTTGATGGACATGACCTCGATGCCGCTGTGGCTGACGCAGGGGTAGAGCGCGGTCTGCGTGCCGACGGCCTTGTCGTGCACGCCGAAGGCCTGCGGGATGGAGGGACCGGTGATATCGGCGTCCATGACGCCGACCTTGTAACCGCGGCGGTGCAGCGTGACGGCGAGCTGGCTCGTGACCATGGACTTGCCGACGCCGCCCTTGCCGGACACAACGCCGAACACCTTGCCGATGTGGCTTTCGGGGTGCGGCGCTTTGCGCAGGGATTGCGGCGTTGCACGCTCAGCGCAGCTCTCGCCGCAGGTAGAGCAATTATGGGTGCATTCGCTCATAGATCAGTATTCTCCTTTGCTGCGTGGTGTGCCGCCGGTTGGCCAGCGGCGCGCTTAGTTTATACCGTTTGCGCGCGGAAGTCAACCGCGCGCGGCTTGGCAAATTACGCCTTGCGCTCATCGCCGAAGAGCTCGTCGGCAGCTTTCTTGGCCTCGGTCTCGCTCTCGTTCAGGCGGGCGCGGATCGTGGCGAGCAGGTCTTCACGCGACTTGCGGATGTCGGGGTGGGAGTGGAGCAGGCGGCGCTCGAAGATATCCGCACCGTCACGCAGCATGCGGGCGCGCTCGCGTACCTCGGCACGGCGCTCGGCCTTGCGCTCCTGGCTCTCCTCACGCTTTTCGGCGACATAGTCCTTGAGCTCCGATTGCAGCTCGCGCAGCTTGCCCATCTGGGCGCTAAGCTGGATGGCGCTGCGGATGGAGAGCACGGTGTCCATCAGATAGATGCCGAAGATGAAGGACGCGAGCGGCACGGTGATGGTAGGGCCGAGATTCACGATATGCTCCCACAGCCACGGCTGCACAAGATGGCACAGCAGCACGCACGCGAGACCAAAGCATGTGGAGTTCAGAAGGCACACACGGCCATTGATCTGGAATTTATAATGGGAGTAGTCCCACCAGCGCATGTGGAAGAGCTTTTCCATGATCCAGCTCGTGAAGTATTCAAGGATCGACGTGACGATCGCACCGAAGATGAACGTGAGCACCGGATTCTGGAAGCCGCCGTGCAGAAGATACAGCACGAGCAGCGCGCCATGGCCGTAAATGGGGCAGAGGAAGCCGTTGAGGAAGCCTCTCTTTTCGCAGATGTGACCCTTGGGGATGGAGCAGTATAGCATCTCGCCGCACCAGCCGAGGGTGCTGTACGCGATGTAGAGCAAAAACAGCTCGCAGAGGTCTTCAAAGTTGGAAGGCAGGGGAAGGGCTTGCAGTGTGGTCATTCAATTTCTCCTTTATCAATTTGGAATTATAGGGACAGGAATGTGACGCCGTCGCGGCCGGAGAGATACGCGCTCTCGCGGTGCTGGCAGGTGAAAAGCAGAATTTGACGGGATTTGCTTTCCTCTAATAAAAGCTCGAGCGCGGCGCGGCAGCGCTCGTCGTCGAAGCGGACAAGTGCGTCGTCGAGCACGATGGGCGGGGGATCGTCCGCGGGCAGGGCGCTTTCGCAGATGGCGAGGCGCACGGCAAGATACAGCTGGTCGAGCGTGCCGAGGCTCAAAAGCTGCGCGTCATGGGAAACACTCTCGCCCGTTTCGCCCGCCTGCGCGGAAAACGTGCGGTCAAGCAGGACACTTTCGTATTTGCCGCCCGTCAGGCGGGAGAAAAGCTCGCCGGCGCGGCGGCTGAGCGCGGGAGAAAAGCGGTTTTGCAGTGCGGTGTTCGCGCTTTGCAGCGATTCCATCGCGAGGGCGATGGCGTCGTATTCCGCTTGTTTTTGTGCAAGCTCATCGCGCTTCTGCGTGAGTGCGGTTTCAAGCTCGGCGGCGTCGCCGATGGCGCGGCAGCGGCCGGAGGTGTAGTCAAAGGTGCTCTGCGCTTCACGACGGCACCGTGCGAGCGCGTCGAGCGCAGTTTGCAGCTCCGCACGGGAGCGTGCGGGGCGCACAACTGGCTCGTCGGGAACGTCACCCTTCGGCGCGCGGGCGGAAAGCAGCTCGCAGCGCAGCGACAGGTCGCGCGCCTCGCGCGTCAGGGCGTCCAGCTCGGCGTATTTTTGCAGCGCGGCGTCGAGATATGCGCCAACGCGGGAGATGTCGCCCGCGGGGATGAGCACGAGCAGCTCGCGCGCGGCGGCATCATACAGCTTTTGCTGTGCGGCGGCGTCGGAACGCGCATCGCGCAGGGCTTGCTCTAAGACACCGCGCTTTTCCTCATGTGCGGCGCGAACTTTGCGTGCGTTGTTCCAGTTTAAGACAAGAAGTGCAGCCAGCGCAGCGCCGGAGACGATGCACCCGGCCAGAGTGACAGGGCTGGGCAATGCGGAAACAAATATAAAGAGCAGCAATAGCACGGCGCTTACTATTATATAAGGTAATAGTGAGCGCGGACGCTCGGCGGGCTTTGCGTCAAAATCGGACAGAGCGGTTTCAGCGGTGTCACAGCACTGCTGCGCGTCCGCGGCCTCAACCTTGAGGGAAGAGAGCGCGTTGAGCCTTGCGCGGCCCTGCTCCAGCGCGTCGCGCGCGGGCACATTCTGTTCAATCAGCGCGCGGCGAAGATATTCGGCTTTGCTTTCGGTGCTCTGCCATGCCTGCCGCGCTTCCGCGGCGGCGCGGCGGGCGTCCTGCGCATCGCAGAGATCGTGTGCGCGGAGCTGTTTGCGCAGCGAGGCTTCCTCGGCATCGAATGAGGCGAGGGCTTCCTCGGCCTTGCGCTTGCTACGCGTGAGCTGCGACAGTTCCTCGAGCGCGCGCTCCTGTGCGCTGATCTCGGCCTCGAGCGCGGGGATGCGGCCGGACTTGTTGTATTTGCGGGCGTTGAGCTGCTTTTTGAGCGCGGCGGACGCTTCGCTGAACGACTGGCCCTCCTCGCCCGTGGTGATGAGCGCGGCGATGCGGCGCTCAAGCTCGGCGCTCGCGTCGACCGTCAGACTGCTCTGGCGGATGAACGCGCTGCGCTCGTAGACCTCGCACGGGACACCGAGCAGCGTTTCGCCGCAGTCGGCGGCAGTCAGGCCGTCGACCGTTTCACTGCTGCCGGTATAGACGGCGGAAAAGCGGCCCATGGGACTATTCGCGCGCGCGGTGTCGCGCTGCAACGTAATGTCACCCTTTTGACATGTGAGAGCCAGCGTGCCGCGCATCGGCGAGAGCGACCAGGGGGCGTAGCGGTTCTTATCCGCCAGCGCGCCGCGCTCCCGCGGCGGAAAGCCGTAGAGCATCACGCGAAGAAACGCGAGAAGCGTCGACTTGCCGGACTCATTCGGCGCTTCTATAATATTAAGACCTTTCGAAAACGAGAGCGAACGGTATTCCAGCTTCCCGAAAGTTGCCTCAATATGTTGGAAATCCAAGGGAAATACCTCCAAAATGAAACGGTTTTCCTATTATAACATCAATGGATGGATTTGTCTCTATCTGGCTCTGAAAAATAATTTGAAAAAAGTGAAAAAAGGTGTTGACAAAAGGGCGGGTAGGTGCTAAGATAACACCTGTTCCGCGAATGGAGCGTGCACCTTGTAAATTAAACAACGAAACTTTGACAAGCACCAGATGAAAAACTGTGCGAAATGCACAGAGCTTGCGGAGGACCGGTTAAGTCAATTACGGTCTGAAGTAAGGATAAAAAGTTTTAAGCTATGACAAATAGCTCGATAAAGATTAGCTCAGACTCAGGTCTGTGTTGATACCATTTTATTGAGAGTTTGATCCTGGCTCAGGACGAACGCTGGCGGCGTGCTTAACACATGCAAGTCGAACGAGAATCTACTGAAAGAGTTTTCGGACAATGGATGTAGAGGAAAGTGGCGGACGGGTGAGTAACGCGTGAGGAACCTGCCTTGAAGAGGGGGACAACAGTTGGAAACGACTGCTAATACCGCATGATGCATAGGGATCGCATGATCTTTATGCCAAAGATTTATCGCTTCAAGATGGCCTCGCGTCTGATTAGCTGGTTGGCGGGGTAACGGCCCACCAAGGCGACGATCAGTAGCCGGACTGAGAGGTTGAACGGCCACATTGGGACTGAGATACGGCCCAGACTCCTACGGGAGGCAGCAGTGGGG
>OGIE01000693.1_pt1 | contig 49987 bp, 65 predicted proteins | sample 1571581 | NCBI WGS metagenome assembly OGIE01 (sample SAMEA2582021, study PRJEB24529) | metagenome | biome: Human gut stool | place: China | collected 2011 | reverse complement strand
CCGTTGTCGGGCGCGTCGGATCTTCCTGATGAGCCAGTTCATTCAGTTCCTTAATTTGGTCGAGAATGTTTTTCATTTCGTCCGAAGCTGTGATAAACTTGCCTTTTTGCCCGTCGAGTTCATATTGAACCACATACCGGCCTTCTCCTTCCTTCGTTTTAATATCGGTTTCAAAATCCAAAACCATTACTTTACAGTTTTGGAGTTGCCCCAAAGGGGTTAGATTGCCCTCGAAACGCTTCTTTCCGTCCGCTGGCTTGTACACGACGCCTAAATCTTTAAAACTTTTCATATTAGTTAATTTAAAAAATAAATGTTTTCCGTTACAATGTTTTATCCAGCCCCAAAAAGAGGCGATAACAATGTACTTTCGTTTCTTACTTTTAATCTTGTGCAACCGACGGGCGACACGGACTTTAATATGTTTGCGAACCAACACATAGTCGTGCCGGATCACATAGCCCAAGAAGTCAATGCCTCGCGCCTCTACCGGGAAAATCTGATAATTCGATTTAATCGTAAGGCGCAAACGCCCCTCTATAACCGACCGAATTTTTTCCAGTATAGCGTGTAATTCTTGTTTGGATGAAGACAAGATAACAATATCATCACAATAACGAAAGTAGTATTTAACGCCCAATACTATCTTAACGTAATAATCTAATAAGCACAGGTAGAAATTGCCTAACCATTGGCTGGAATGATACCCTATCGGCAAACCGGTGTCATAGCTCCGAATAATGCCTATTAGGATGTTCATAAACTTATCATCTTTTACTTTTCTACCTAATAATTCGATTAACACATCTTGATCGACGGAATGATAAAACTTTTTAAGGTCGAGTTTCAGGCAGTATTTTGTTCCTGCTTTATCTTTTAGAGCCTTTCCGACACGCTTCAAACCGTCGTGTATTCCACGTTTGGGAAGACTGGCAAAAGTATCGCGGATCAGCATACCACCGAAAACCTTACCTAAAATATTCATTATTGCATGAAGGGCGATACGGTCTTTAAAAGGAAGGGACTGTATTTCGCGAACTTTTCCGTGTTCCACCACTTCAAATTCGCGATAGCCGGTTGGCCTATAAGTCCCGGTCTTTATTTCTTCGGCAAGTTCAGAAAGTAAGCTATCCCGGTGCTTTATCAGATAGCGAACGGTGCGCGTGCGCTTCTTACCACGCATCACGGCATCGAAGGCATCTATCAGGTTGCTTTCTTCGATTACTTGCTCTATCAGAAATCCGTATCGTTTCATTTTATTAATTTCGCTTTCAGAAATCTATGTGCTTCGAGAGTAAACCTACCACACACATTTTTGACTGTTTATTTTCTGCCATGATGGCAAGGTGCATTTCCCTGTGGAATGTTCGGGGACACGTCCCCATCAAGAGCCACATAACAAAAATCTTTTTCCTGAATATGAGGCGCGAACCGATATTCGTGTTCGAGTTCGACGCAGCGTTATTCGCATTCGAATACGCAACACCGCCATTCGTGTTCGACGAATTATAGGAGCGCAACAAACAGAAGGGCCGGGAAAATCTACCTGTTTATCTTCATCTTTTTAAATCATTACATTTTTAGTTACACATATTTTAAATCATTTGCAAAATTACTAAGTTTCAAGCAATTCAGGCCATTTTGCAGGATTTTCTAAAAATTTTCGACCGGCTAACGCCGGTAAACGGCTACAATACCGATAACGATTTAAACGCACTTACGCTTTGCGCTTCGCGCACTACGCCCCTGAAAGCGAGGCGCGAACCGATACTCGTGTTCGAGTACGACGCAGCGTAAAGCGCATTCGAACACGCAACACCGCCACTCGTGCTCGACGAATAATAGGAGCGCAACAAACAGAAGGGGCCGCCGGATGTCTGCCAGTAGTGATCTGAATAGTGCGTCGTTTCAGAACCGCCGACAGCGGTAGGAACCATATCGAAAAATGGCCCGGCTTCGGCGGCTTCACTTGTTATCCAACCGTCACTTGTATGCGCATTAACTTTCCTAACTGTTCCGTCCGGATCGGTGATAGTCCAAACACGATCTTGAATAGATACGCCTTGCGTCCATTCGTACTGGCCGCCGAAAACGCCTTCAATTCCAAGCCCGTTCACATATCCGGATGTCTCATTCACTGTGTCCCGGTTGCCTTTTTGATTGGTTGTGCCGGTGGTGGTAGCAGGGTTATAGGTTGCGCCGCCAACACCTAAAACCGCCTGCAAATTTCGGTTGCCGTATTTTGCATAAAGCATAAAAGCGATAACACAATGTTGCTGAAAGTCTATCAATTGATAACCTGCCCCACGGGCGGCTGCATAGCTCGCGAAATTGGTATAGGTTGTGCTCGTGGTAGGTGTAACACCGCTACGACTGTATAGTTTACTACCAGTTTGATATGCCTTGTAAGCCCCTACCAAGCTACGCGGAACATGTTTAAACGTCCCGTCCACATTATATTCGGCAAAGCGATAACGGAATTTATTAGCGTCTATCTTTTCATGTTTATAATAAAATTCGGGGAAATCAACCATAACATCCCCTTCATTCCCGTTTAATTGGGCCGCTGTACCATCTTCATAATAATTGCTATCTGTATCTTTCAAGTAGGCGATAGTAACTTGACCGTCGGCAGTCTTTTTACACAGACAACGACGGAATTTAGATAGAATAGTGGCAAGAACACCGCTATTTATTTCGCCTGTAATATTCGACGGATCACTGATAGACTTATCGAAGACAATCGAAGCATCAACAATCTTTTCATACTGGAAAGAAACGGAACGGGTAGCGGAATTTGCCGTGTAGGTTTGTTCCTGTGGTGTCAGATAGCCGGGGAAGTTATCAACCTTTACTTTATAACTGATACCGAACGGCACTTTTATAACTACCGAAGAACCGCTACCACTACCCACTATTTGAGAATTTGCGGTATTGATAACCTGAACCGTCCGGGCCGAACAATCCGTGCCATCATTCGTTGACACATTAGCCGTTACTTTTTCAGTTGAATATACAAGACCTATTTGTCTTTTATTGCCGCCTACCGCCAAATAAGTTTGTGTTTCGGGGGATAAATACCCGGAAGCATCACCGCAAATAACCTGATATTCTACACTCATAGGGATAGTTGCGGATAGTTCAGCACCAGCCCAAACAAGATCGGTTTGTGATCCTGAATACTTAATAGTTATAACAACACCGTTTAAGGCTGCATCACCTACGCCCTGATTGCTGGAAAGTGTAATTTTAACCGTTTCGGAAAAGGCGGAACCGTCACTACCGGCAATTTGCCAGTCCGCCTTATTTTCTGCCGTAATGTCATACAGCTGGTAAAATACATACTTTTCATTTTCTGTATCAAAAACACGGCATTGTTGCCCGATGGTAAAAGTACGGGTAATTTCCCCCGACTTATAAGTAAGGGTGCTTTCCGTTGGCTTTGCGTTCAATGTTGGCGTTTCTGCAAACTTGCCATCAAGCGATGCAACTAAGTTTTGTACTATTTCAATCTTTTCATCTATAAGGCCCAAAGAAGCATAAAATTCTTCTTTCGTACCTTCGTAACCGCCTTCTTGCGCAGCATCCCACGCACTAAGGCCGTATTCATCCAGTTTGTTATAAGGGTGAAGACCGTCGCTTAGTTTTGTTACAATCTTGCCATTTGTTTTACGCTCAAATAGCCACACATTTTCAGGTATAATGCTTGTATCTGCGGCCCACTGTGCCGTAGTTTTTACGATCTGTTGGTACACATACGCACCTGTTGTAGATGTTTCGCTCATTGTAAATATCCGTTTTTAATTAATATGCTTGCTTTTGAAAAATCAGTTTGGCCGGTCAGATAGACCGCGCCGCCATAACTGCCACTACCGCCGCCACCTTCGCCGCTGGGTTTCCATACGGCCGCCCCTTTGGCGTTATCGTGACACTTCCAAAAGGTTTTAGCCCCATTGGCGGCAACCGTCCAAACCTCTACGCCTATATCGAAATTGTCGTCGTCCACCGTTGGCGAATGATCCAGTAATGAAGGCATCTTTTTTTCCAACTTTACCAAACGGTCGCCGGTTTCCGTATCGCCTGTTTTTATTAGCTCAATGGCATCCGATATATCTTTATCCTTATTTTTCAAATCCGTTAGTTGGTCTAATATCCCGGTCAACCATGTAGATTTTATCATATCAAAAAATACAGGTGCACCGGTTGCCGTAATTTCTATATAGTCCCCCGTAGGTTTTTCCTGCACTTTCTTAGCGTAGTATTCTACCGCTATATCGCGTACAACATCATCGGCATACTCACGCTGAACATGTTTTTCGTCTTTGACAAGATAAACCGGAAATACTTCTATACCGGTGGCAGCCTCAAAAGGCATAACCAGTCCGCCGATTGCAACCAGCCCGGCGGATATATCGCCATCCGATACGGTACAACCGCAAATTACGCAGTTTCCATACTGGGAAAAGAAACGGTCGGCAATCGAAAGTCCTTCACCCTGCAACTCCATTAAATCATCGCCCGACCACTTCCGTATGCCGGGAAATTGTACGTGTCGTTTCATTTTCTTGTTACTATTTTATAGGCTTTGTCAGCCAGTTTATATTTTTCAATTTCAGCAGAAAGCAAGTTCCGGTCTATCCCTTCAGGGGCATAGACAATAAAGTCCACGTCTGCAAAACTTTGACCGCCTTCGCCTTCCAATGCAATTTCCTGCATAGGTTCAAAAATCACCCAATGGGCCGGTTCGCTATTCAAGCCAACATCCAAAAACTGGTCGTTATAGCTTTTTACAATGATACCACCGCCGAAGGTTTTATTTAAGTGGCCTTGCAAAGCCTTGTGTTGGCTGGTTACATGCACCTTATACCGGTAATAATCACGCCAAGCGGAAAACGTGTCATACACGCCCTGCAAATCCACAAGCCCCCACAACCATTTAAGCCGGTTAGAACCGCGTCGATAGGGAGCGACGTATTGCCGTATCAGTTCCTTAAAGTTTAATACTATATTCATGGCTATATGTCGTTAATGGATATTAGCGTCAGCGCGCTATCTTCCGTATAGTTGTAATAACCGGCATGAAGATAAGCCAGCGTATCGATGTCGATAAATTCGGCATCTTCCGTCCCCTTCCGGGCCAGCCCGGTAAGTTTAGCCGTAACAACGCCTTCGGTCGAAGTAACCGCCTCAAGCAATTTATGCCGGTAGATAACGCCGCCAAACTTTTGAGAGGTTTTAAAAACTTCCAGCGCGTCAAGAACGGCAAGACGAACCGTTTCTACCGGATTGGCCGGATTATAATAAACGGTCAACTGGTAACGTACTTCGTCCGCATCGGTAGAAATAACCGTGGACTTTGTACCGGCAAACTTGATAGCGTCGATATAGTTTTTAAAATTCAATAACTGGTTACTTGACAGCGGTACAATCTTTCCGTCTTCGTTATTGGTCGCAACGCGGAAAAAGATAGTCCCGTCAGCCGCCACATTGACAGAGGCAATTTTGATAACACGGGCTGTTTCGTCCGCCGTGTTATATTCCAGTAAGCCGGACACGGTGTTAAATATAAGTTCGTGCCCCATCTGAAATTCATAGCACTTATCATTATACCAAGTAAGCGTCCCGGCAACTTCTTTTTTTGCATCGGCATCCATTTCTGCTTTGAAAGTGTCCAGCACTATTTCAAACATATAAATAGCATAGGCGACACAATGAACCCACAAACGCCATTCGGCGGCCGCCGAACTGGAAAGGTCGAAACTTGCTTTCAACTTTCCGGTAATACTTTCTTTTATTTGTTCAATCGTTCTTGCCATTGTTCCGTCATATAGGTTGTTACATCGTTTTCTATCTTTTTGACAACCGTCTTTTTTATCCGGCGGCTATCATCATCTATCAGTAAAGAAGAACCAACTTCCAGTTTTGCGTCCGGGTAGAAACTACCTAACGGGCGACCGGAATTAACAAGGGCTTGCGGATCGTTTTTTATACCGGGATTGTTCGCCAGTATCTCCGCGATTGCTTCTGCCGTGCCGTAATATTGCAGGGCTATATCCAGCAATATTTGATTGTCTTTAACCTTAATCGTTTTCATAACTTGCGTCGGTTTCTAAATCATTGCCATACGTGGAAAAGGACACCTTACGAACTTTCATGCCATCGGCGGCAAACTCTTTTCGTGTGGCACGCAAAAAGGCTTCCGGTTCATTGCCTAAAAGGTAATTGACAGCCCCCACGCCGGCTTCGGCCTTGTCCCGGATATGTCCCTTGTCAGACAGGAGCAAATCACGCTGGTGCTGGTAGGTGCTTTCCGTAATCTGCAAATCGCCTGAAACAAAGTCAAGGTCGCCCGTTTCCGTTTGTTTATAGTCTCTCATGCCTACGATATTGTGTAGTTAAAAGTTCCCGTAACCGCACCCATCGGGGAAACAAGCCCGGCGGAATAGGTTATTTGAGTACTTTTTATTGCATTTACGATAGCATCCGCAATCTTATCCGCGACCTTGTCAATAGCCCCTTCCCGGTCATCGCCTTGCTGATCCATCACCTGCGTAAACGCGCTTTTTACTTCTCCCTTGATAGCTGCTTTGTTCAATGGCATAGTTTAACCCTCCAAATAATTAGGTAAGTCAGCTTTTATTTGCTGGAATGTAGCGAGATTAATCGGAACACCCGAAGGCCCTAAGGCAGTCGGAACGGTAAGCTGGCATATACCGTCCAACATTTTATCCAAAGTCTTTTTTAAGCCGGAACCGCCTTTCTTCAAAGTAAGGCCGCCCGTTGTTATCTTTATGGTTGCCTGATCCGACAGAAGCGTCAAGGCTTCCGCCTCATGTGTCACCTTCGTCTTGTCATTTACAACTTCCAATTTTTCAGCATCTACATGAATGGTTATCTTTTCACCCTTTTTTATGTCGATGTTTTCCAAGTCAATTTTTAATTCCAAATCGTTATCCGTGAAAACAACTTTATCAATTTCGGTAAACTGGCAAACAAACAGTTCGTTGCTTTTTCCGATCCGGGCAACCAACACAATACTTTCCAGTTTGGGGATGAAGGCGAAGCCCTGCAATTCGGCCTTAACAAGTCCTCTTAAACGTACATCGAAATAATCAACCTGTTCATCACGTTTAACCGTGCAAGTAAATTCTTCTTCGTTTACTTCGGTAACGACAGCAGAAAAAACCGTATCGCCTTCACCGCTGAAACTGCTTTGAAACTTGCGCCGTATTTCGTCAATTTCCTTGCTCATGCCTTGATACCTATTTCAACGATGCGGCGAGCACCGGACATACCGAATAAAACATCGACCGCCTCAATAAAATAATCACCGCTTCGCTCGTTATATACTTTGTCCTCTAAATTTGCTACCATGCCCGGCAAGGCATAGGGAAAGAGGAACGTCTTTATTTTACCACGATACCCATCAAAAGAATATCGTTTTAATTCTTCCTGTGCAAGTGCTTTCAATTCCCCGGCATCCTTTACGTCATAGTAGTAGAACGTCCGTTGTTCGCCGCCATCTTCACCCAATTCGCCTTCTATCTTTGTACCGTCCTTATAATAGCAAATAGCCTTTACTTTTAGTTTTACATCTTCTGCAAGCTGATATTTAAGTTCGTCGTCACTGATAACATTTTCACGAAGGACGTATTTAACCGTTTCTCCCTTTACGTCATGGGCCTTGCCAACGTACAACTTTCCATTTATATCAAAGTAGGCGATTAGGCCGTATTCCTTTTTCAAGTAGCCAAGCACCCAAGAACCGGGCTTATTATTCACAACGAAGTTTTTTAAAGTAAGGTCTATTACATTGCCAAATGAAACACCCGTTAGAATGGCGTTCAAACACTCTTTTAACGATGTTTCCTTTTTACTGAAAACGCAGTTTACAAAGCGTAGTTTATAATATTCGTCCTCGCATTCTATTTCAAGCGGAACTTTGTAATTGAGCCGTTTTACATAGCCGACAAATTCCGTGTTCAACGTATTGTCATAACCCAGCTTTATTTCTACCTTATCACCTACTTTGATGGCCTGTGCGGTTTCAATATGCGTAGGCGGTTCACCGGCATGTTTGAGCACAGCGGTAACAGGGACTTTTATAACAGCCACCCCGGCAAGGTTATAAAGGCTTCGCTTTATCTCTACGTCGTGAACGCTTTTAAAGGAAACGCCACCCACTTTTATTTCACAGCACAATACAAACATATCATTCAAGTATTAATTCAAAACTTCTATCTGTAACCAAATTCATTTTAAAAACTTGCGCCGTTTCACATCCGCGCATTTCCTGAAAATCAATATTTTTTATAACCACCTTATCTTCTTCCTCTAAAAAAACATCAGTAAGGGCACATTTCAATGTGATTGATTCGTTGATATTATAAAGTTCGTTCAGCTTTGCAATTTGCTGATCCGGAAAATCAATATCTAAAGCAACACCGGCAATATTTATTTCGTAATCATCAACAGAAATAAGTTCCTTAACTGTACCCTTGCGGCCGACCATCGGCGTTTCTACGATTGTTTTTTTGCCGTTTATCGAAATGACTGAATTAGGTATTTCATATTCCGTTCCTTTGTGTTCAAACACAACCGGCATAAAGTACCAGCGGCCTTGTGCGTCTTTCTTACGCAAGACGCTACCCAAATCCGAATAAGTCTTTGCCGAGGCTGGTTCACCTGGATAATCATAACCCGAACCCTGATATTTGGCCGGTTTGTCAGGAAAGAAGCCGCCGAGATACGGAAAGCCTTTATAACCGATAACATTTGCCAATATGTCGCCTAAATTAAAACTGCTCATCCTTCTGCTAATTCATTTAATACACGCAATATTTCAGCGCGTATGGTTTCACTTCCTTTATTATCTGTATTCTGTACGTGGATAACCACACTATCACAAACCTTTTCAACATGTATCGTTTTACCGGTTTCCTTCACAGTGTTGGTAGTGCTTTCAGAAACAAAGTTGTTTTTTTCCGTTACCTTTTCAGGCATGGCGAAAGCCTCCAATGTGTCCGGTGAACTTATGTCCGGCATTTCGGGAACAGGTATATTTACCGATGGGGCGACCACATCAACAACGGGCGCGGCCGGGGTTGGTATGGCCGGGAACGCCGGAACACTTACCGCCGGGCTGGCTACCTGAACATCCGGGCTTACCGGTTGGGGTACATTTGCCACCGGGGTAGGCACATCGACAACGGGCGCGGCCGGGGTTGGTATAGCCGGGAACGCCGGAACACTTACCGCTGCGCTGGCTACCTGAATATCCGGGCTTACCGGTTGGGGTACATTTGCCACCGGGGTAGGCACATCAACAACAGGTGCGGCCGGGGTTGGTATAGCCGGGAACGCCGGAACACTTACCGCTGGGCTGGCTACCTGAACATCCGGGCTTACCGGTTGAAATATATTAGCTACCGAACTGGTTGTTTCAGAGTGTGAAGCCGCTGGTATTTGCATAGCCAATACCGGCGTATCTAAATTGACAATAGGAGAAACAGGTTCAATCGCCTTTGCATCAGGTGCAGACAGACTAACAGCTACCGGCAACATGATAGCGGCGGCAATCTTTCGTACATTGTGCATAATGTCAGAAAGATAATTATCCTTTTCGGGTTCGTAGCTTTGTGTTCTATCATCCGCCTTTGCCATAAAAGCTGCTTTTGCGTCTATGGTATTTCCGGCCGGTAAAATCTTATTAGCAACCTGTTCTTTTGCTTCCGTTGGTTTCAGACTGACGGTTAAGGGAGCCAGTTTACGGGTGACAGCGGTATAAGTGTCGGTTTCATTCAGGTTCTTTGTGTTTTCGTCGAGCTTGATAACCTTCTTAGCCTTTGTGCCCTTCTTATCCTTACTCAATTTTGCCATCAGGTCATTAAAGTTTGTTCCCGGAACATTATTAGTTTGTGGCAACGGCTTCGGATCAGGTATAAGTTTATCCATCGCTGATACATCATCCGTTTTTTGCTGGGATGCCGCCCAACTATCATGCCCGGCCTGTTTGCCTTTTTCCCATGCTTCCGAATAGTTGCCATCTTTAGCGGTGTTGTATAAAATAGACACAGGATTAGCCCCTACCACACCTTCGCCGATATTTTTGAAACCATCTTTAGCCGCGGCGGCCGCTTCCTTGAAGTTTCCTTTCACGAGATTAACAATAGCCGAACAAACACCACCAATACCGCTTAAAACTTGCTTGAAAGGTTTTACAACACTATTCAGCAAGGTAGCCCCAAATTCTTTTATTACACCCCATACACCAAGAATCGCAACCCGGAAGCCCTCGAATTTCTGCCAGCAATATGTTACGGCTGCAATAACCGCACCAATAGCAAGTGCAATCCAACCCAAAGGAGAAGCGTAGAACGCTGCGTTTAATGCCCATTGCGCCGTCGTTAGCCCCCATGTAGCGGCAGCCTGTGTAATATCCAGCACTTTTTTAAGACCGCCGATAATAACAGCCTTTTGCGTGATTGCGTAGTTTGCCCCCATCGCGACAGTGTAAAAGCCCAAAGCGGCCGTTAAACCAACTACAAGCGGATTGCCTTCTGAAAGTAAAGAATACCAAGAACCAAAGAACCCGACAACCGTATCAAGCGTAAAGGAAACGGCGGACAATACAACATCGGCAACACTTAAACCGGCACATATAACCGGCAGGATTATTTCGCCGACTTGCGCACCCATGTTTTTAAACTTGTTCCAAACTTCGGTCGCCTGTTGTACACTATTCTTTGAAAACTCCAAAGCCGCGTCAGTTTCGCCGGACGAATTAGTTACATCGTGCATTGACTCGTTATATTTGGTAATATCCGAAGTTAAAATGGCAAATGCGTTTTTAGCTTCCTTATCCACCAAACCGACTTTTTCGAGAAATGACGACTTTTGTTCATCGTTCATGTCACCCATAACACCTTGCAACTCTCCAAATACATCTACAAGGCTTCTTATTTTTCCGGTTTCATCAAAAACTTTAACACCGGACTTTGCCAGCTTATCGCGAACCTCGCCACGCCCCAAAACAGAAAAAGCATTTTCCATCAGGACAGCGGCACGTTCCGCCGATTGTCCTTTCCCTGTCATATAGGCAAACGTACCGGCAACCTCTTTATAGGCAATACCCATATTTGAAGCACCGGCAATAAGGTTTGGCATATAGCGTGCAAAATCGGCAAATTCGCCAGCCCCGACACGTTTCGCCGCAAAAAAAGTGTCGAGAACTTCTTGTGCGCTGGCGTTCTCCTTACCAATAATAGATAAGGATTGAGCCAAAGCAGAAGACACTGTTTTTACATCCGTAAACCCGGCTTTGCTACCTTTCAATGAAGCATCCAAAATAGACAGCGACAAATCAACATCGTTCAACTGTGAGTTTATTTGCTCGAAACCTACCGGGGAAAGTACAACGTCCGTTTTGTTATCCTTTGCAATCTTTTTAAGTTTGTCTTTCAAATCGGACAACCCGGCTTCATCAAGCCGTGCGGTAATATTTACCTGCGCCAGTCCTTCATCCAAATTCATTCCGGCCTTACCGGCAAAACCTAAAGCGGCCATGCCGGTAACAAGTGGATTTTTGATAAGACCTGCGCCCGGTATGGCATCGAAAGCATCAGAGGCCCATTTCTTAAATTTACCGCCGCCGCTGGCCGTTTCCAGTGCATCAATCTCTTTTGTCAACCGGGAAATCTCTTTATTGTATTCCCGGATCGCTGGCAAATTATTCGCCGGTATCCATTCCTTTTCAGATTGAAGGGCATCTACTTTCATTTTAAGCGAACCGATAGTCTTACCCGTATCTTTGCATACGGCATCGACGGAAGAAACTTTTTCGCGTACACCGGTAAGGGCCGTTATCGTTTTATCGGACGTGGCAGTAATGCCGCCCAATTTAGCGGAAATCTTATCTTGTAGGGAAAATATGTATTCTATTTTGCTCGCCATAAATTAGTTATTAAATCCTGTTTCACCCATTCGGCCATCGCTATTTGATGCGCCCATTCTTCATCCGTAAGTTCTTCGGGGTTTATGTGCAAATAAGCCCGGATAAGGGTATCGGCTAAAAACATCCATCCGGGCTTCTCTGCTATGTTTGTTCGGCTTATAATTTTTTTAGTTCGGCCTCTTTTACTTCGACAAGGTCGGCCAGCTTTGCAGATACGCCCAAAAATAAAGCGTCGTCTTTCTTTATTTCTTCGTCACCGGCAATCCAACAGTTGTTCAGAAGTATTTCGTTATACTTCATCGGATCGGACTTGCCAATGACCGCGGCCGCACCGAGAGCCTTACGGTCGGGCTTATGCAGATAAGCCGTTTTTCCTTCAACTGTTACCTGAAACACATCGCCGTATTTCTTTTTCCATTCCTCAATCTGTTCGACTGTTGCTTTGTTTTCTTCGTTCATCGTTTTTAAGTTTATTAAATTACATTCGGTTCCATGTCACAGGCGATAAAAGGCAAAGCATGTTCTTGCTGTAAATCACCTTCTTTAATCGCGTATGGGGCTTCCGTAATGGAAAGGTTGATAATCTTGTCCGTTTGGATAACTCCGCTTTCAGGCAGATAAGACACAATAGCGTCAAATTCCAAATCGGTAATATCATCATGTCCTTTTGCCTTTGCGGCGGCCTGTAAGGCTATCAGTTCAGACTGGAGCAATGTAATAGTACCTTCATACTCCTTTTTACCTAACTGAATGCCGCGTGCCTTCTTTCCGGTTGCAAAAAGGCATTCTTTTTGCCTTTTCATCTTGTACTCAATACCACGAAGCCCGGTTACTTCCTTGCCTAACATGACGAGTTTTACGTCAATCCAAGCATATTCTTTCGTATTAAAACTGCTCATTATTCACTTGTATTATAGGGGTTACTAAATGACAAATCCACATCTATTTCTTTAAGCAGTGCAGTAGGTACAATCTTACATTGAACCTTCAGAGAACCGGTAGAAATCAAATTCTGATCCGGGTTGATATAAGCCTTAAAGCCGCTTATTTCACCGTCCATATTCGTATTAATAGAACGAATGATTGATTGCTCGAAAGACTTGCAGACAGGTTGCGATAACTGGCCGGTATCGGCATCAACCATGATGCTATCTAAAATTTCGTCGATATACGTTTTATAGCAGATAACAACGGCTTTCTGTATAACGCGGATAAGACAAAGGCGGTGATAGTCGTCCGTTGTTGCGATGGCCGTGGCATCATCATTCAGGTAATAACCGTTTTTCCCGATATAAGTACGGTAAAAGATATAACCGGCATCGTGCAGGATATTCCAAAGGTTGTAATCTTCTTCCGGTTTCTTTCCGTCCGTCAGATAACCGTCGGCGGCAATACTGCCATCCTTTACGCGTCCGATAGAGATATTAACCGCACATGTAGCGGCACGACCGAGAACCTGACCGATAGCGGCAGAATATAATTTACTACCACCAAAAAGACCGTCAGAAGCAAGTACAACACTAACACTATTCTGTGATCCTTCGCGCGGCTGGTAAAGACTATCCGTTTCGCCACTCCAAGCGATGGCCGGAAGCAAAACTACAAACGGGGCGATTTTATCCATATATGCTTTAACGACTGATTGAGCAGCGGCAATGGCAGTAACTACATCTTTGTCGATACATTTTTCAATCGTAGGAGCATAAGAAGCCGGGGCATTGCGGTTCACACCGACAAGACGAATACGCCCGGCCGCGGAATCTATCAAAACTTGCAAAGGCGATCCGGCTTCGGCAGAACAAATTTGTGTCAATGTGGTAGCCTCACTAACTACCAGCAAATGAAGTTCCGCGCCATCACCGGCAGTTGTGTAGAAGGCCGACACGTCTTTATAAACTAAGGGGTTGCTTTCTTTGTCAATACCCAGCTTTGACAGGTCATTACTGGAAGAAAGTACATACACTTTGTTAAGAGCGAGTTTTCCTTCTATGGCTGATCCGGTCAAAATAAGCCCGGCAATACCATCATCCGAAAGGGTTACAGTTCCGATGTTACCGTTACCCAGCGTAATATTTACATTTGGTAAACTCATGTTTTATTAATTAATAGGTTTTTAATTCACCCTTTCCACATCTTTTTTGATGGGAAACGGCCTTATCGTGTTCATGTCCGAGAAAAACCAAGTTATCACCGGTAACATGAAAGTTTAAACTATCCGGGTAGGCTTCCCGGTATTGAGCCAAAAAGGCAGGTTCATTAGCCGGTACGATAACCGGGGTTTCTTCTGTATGCTTTTCTTTTGCCATTCTAACGACGTTTTAATAGTTTTAAAATAACCTTCCAAATTGAAGGCAGATATTTAATCAATAGGACAACCGCAAGCAATCGGCAAAGGTAAATTTGCGCCTGTTGCCACCATGTAAGCCGGTTGATATAGACCGTTTCACCGGGGACTGGCGTAGGCACGTAAATAATAGAATCTTTTGCCGGTATATAAATCGTGTCATGCTTGGCGTTAGCCTTGTAATCCAGTTTTCCGTTATCAAAAGAAAGGCTACTTTCAACCCCTGCACTTTTCAATTCGTTATAAGCCTTCATTATAACCTGATTATTACTATCGCATTCAAACAAAGCCGTAAGGAGTGCCGAATCAGGCGACAGGTAAACAGGTACAAGACGTTCCGTTACTATATTATCAGGTGGGTTCACGGGCGTGCCCCTCGCATTTTTCAGCCCTCCGCAACTCATCACGAACAGGGCAAGCAATATCAGCGTGAGGACAAGTATTGACTTTTTCGACAGCCCGGCGAAGCCGTTCCAATTCTTTTCGTATTTCATAAATCTCCTTTTTTAGTGGTTCGACCACCTGTTCCATCAGGATGGCCATTGCCTTTTTAACATTATCCAGTTCGTCGCCGCGTGTGTCCGTCTTGGAGGCTTCCACTTGCGCCCGGAGTTGCTCGACTTCTGCGTCGTACTTCCTGCGTAGCAGTACAGCCGTAAGCCACGCGCTTAACGGTGCGGATATAATTGCGGCTACCAACGATATTATTTCAGACAATTCCATCCTGACTTCTTAGGTTATTTGTTCAGTAACTCCCAGCCGGAATACACGTCAGCCATAACGGCAGGAACACCGTTTTCTACCTGACTGATAGCCGCCGCAAAATTACACATGGTCGCTTTGTCGTTCACATCCGGCACGTAGGTAGTTGGTACTTGCATTTCGCGGCAAACTCTTTGTATATATCCGGCGGTGTTGTTCTCTATCTTTGGAGCATAGCGGCTAATAAAATCCGCTATCGTTTGACACTTGTGTAATTTGCGGTAGTTCTGCAAAGTACGGATCAGGGCACGATAACCATGCGCCATTGTTTCAAACTGGAAAAACTCTTTGTCCGTTTGCACCGCCTTTAGCCCCTGCCATTTGTCTTTCGACAAACGGAGATTACCGGGGTTGTTGTTTCTTAATCCGCGCGTCATGCTTTAGGCTGTGTTAAAGTGATTGTGGCGGTTTTTGTCACATCTTCGGCAAGCGTCAGAGTAATAACGCCTTCTTTCGCGGCTTCACCTGCCGTATTATCCAAAGCAGTTACCAATAAAACTTTGTCCTGTTTTACAATCTTAAAACCTTCCGGTTCTGTATATGCGTAGTCGGACGAAGCACTTACCGCAAATTGCTTTGTACCACCATTAACCGGGTAAGCGATTGTTTTCGGGGTAACTGATATTTCAGGTACATAAGCCGCACTGGCAATCGCGCCGATAGCTTCCATCTTTTTTGGTAGTACGATAAAGTAATGGCGGAAATTGATTAAACTTTCCTGTGTCTGCGGACTTTTTTCGGCTTCTGAATAGTACATTTTAGTCTTGCCCGAAGCCTTAAACATGCGCTTTACATAGAAAGCAACCGAAGCCTGATATGTTCCATCTAAAGCCGTTTCACCGAATTTCTTTTTTATTCCGTTAGTAGTGAATGACGGACAACTAACATATTCGTAAACCTCAAACCCGTACAAATTGGCAATCTTGCCGGTCGTGTAATTATAGTATTGCTTTTCAAACTTCTGGTCGCAAAGCAGTAAATCGTTGACGTGATCCGAACACAACACAAGGCGGCGGCCCTCTGTGGGAACTTCCATTTTATCGAATTTGTCTTTCAACGCAACAATATCCTTTGTTGTAATCCTACGGCGGCCGTTGTCGTTTGCTCCGGTGGTAAGTACTACCGGTGTCAAATCGGAGTTCTTTTGAGGAGCAAGGGCGTGAATTGCTTTCTTGAATTTGTTTACCAAAATAGAATCGCCGTGACGTTCTTTGTGGCTTGCCATCTTTTCATAAGAACAGGCGTAAAGTTCGTCATCTGTGACACGGGTAGCCTTTGTTTGATATTTATCCAAACTGATAGCAACGTCGCCATCTTCCAAATCTTGGATAGGTATAGGGTAAGTTGTGTTGTTAATCAAAACATCGGGATCACCGCCCACGTCGATAAGGTGAATAATATCATTTTCGGCTTTATCGGAATAATCGGGAATGCCATCCAGCCATGTAGCCGTAATTCCGGCACGTAATTTCTTAATTAGTTCACCCGTCCAAATTTCCGTATATACACCGGCACAAGCCGAACCGTTCGGCAGAAAGTTGCCCGAAATAATCGACGCACCTACGACGACCGCCGCACCGGCAGAGGCCGGAACACCCACTGCAACGGCAAGAAAAAGCCCCATCATTGCATTAATAAGCAACCGGGAAAAGAGTTTAAATCCTGTTTTCATTTTTACCTGTTTTATAAAATTAGTAGTTGGGACAATCCACACCATATTCAGCCTTAAACAGCTTCATATAAGTGGGCTTGTCATTTTCTTTCAAGTTTTCCATCTGATCCGCCGGAACATCAGACAATTTTTTCCAATCCAAAGCCATAGAACCGGAACCGCCGGGCTGGTTTATCAAATTCATCGGCTTTTGTATCGGTGTCATGGAATCAAAAGTCAACTTTAGGCTTTCAATACCTACCTTTTTACCCAATTCAATAAAATGCGCTTCCTTTTCCGGCATAATCAGGCGTTTGCCTGTGGCTTCTTTTACTGTTTGCGTAATAGCAGACAACTGCATTTGTTCTTTCTCCTGTTGTAATTGCTGGTTAGCCAATTTATAGCCGTTCAGCACTTCAATAGAAGAAAGAATTTCATTTTCTCCAGCCGTTTCCGGCAACCCCAATTTCAGGGCGATAGCTTTGTAATCCATCTTTTCTTCGTCTTTTTGATTGTTGTTATTAGTGAGTAATGGCAGACCGTCCGAGTTTTCACCGGCCGCCAGTTTTAATTCCTGACCTTTGAAAGTGAGTACCAGCGGCAAAGCATTGTCATTTCCGCCGATGTCAACCATACTTATTTCAATTAGCTTGCTTCGTGTGGCAGTAGCCCGGTATTGGCCCGGCTTTATCAGTTCCGGCGCGTCGCTGGTTTCTGTTACCTCAAAATTAGCGGAAGCCATTTTTAACGTACCCTTATCCCATTGCTGCTTTGCAAGTTTACTTTCATCGCGTACTTCATCAAAGTAAGGTTCGCCGGTGATTTTATCGCCTTCCTTTTTTATATCATTGATGCAGCCGATAATAATACCGCGCCAGTGCATCCACAACAACACAGGATTGCGTTCGTATTGCGAAATATCAACGCCATCGGTTTTAACCCACGTTCCGTAACAGTTTACGGACTCATCACTTATAATTATTCGCTTTGCCATTTACTACATGTTACATCGTTTTTATTACTGCATTTCTGCGCTTTATCCGGTGCAAACATAACCCCCTAAAATAGTCCGCACAAAAAAGTGTGTAACCGTTACGCGCTTGTGTGAAAGCATTTTATAATAGATGGAAAGCGTTTCACCCTTAATTGCCTCGCCCACCTATACTTTACAATTTTGCCAAAAAGTAAAGCGATAATTATGTCTAAAAAGGAAATAGAAAAGAGCAAGGAATTAGCACGCATGTACTACCTGAATGGCGAAACACAAAAACTTGTGGCCGAAAAGGTAGGGGTTAGCCGCGTAACGATTAATAAGTGGGTAGCCGATGGCGGTTGGGACACTATGCGCGTAGCGAAAACCATCACCCGGAAAGAAATCATTACCAAAATGATGCAGGAGGCTAACAAAAAGTTGGAAGAAGGGAAAATGTCTTTTGATGAAATGTCAAAGTTGGCCGCATCTATTGAAAAAATAGACAAGCAAACAAACGCAATTACTATTTACGAGGTAATGACCGTTTACAACGAATGGCTGATAGTTCGCACGGGTGTGGATAAAGAACTTACAACTGACCTGATTAAGACAATGAACCACTACCAAGATATATTCCTGAGTGAACAGGTAGGCAAAAGCAAGTTCTAATGGTCGGAAATACTTTAAAACAAGCACAAGAGAGGTGGAAACAGTTATCGGAAACGATACAAAACATGTCCACCGTCAACGTAGCTGAAACGAAAGCTGCGCAATTAGAACGTATTGAACGCGCCCGGAAAGATTATGCTTATTTCGTAGAATACTACTATCCGCACTATTGCACGGACAAAGTAACCGGAGAAGTAACACCGTCGGCAAAGTTTCATATTGAGGCGGCGAAAAAAATACTTCAAAACAGAGATATAAAAGCCGTATTCAAGTGGGCACGCGGCCACGCCAAATCTACCCACATGGACGTAATGATACCAATGTGGCTAATGTGCCAAAAACAACGGCAAATCAACGTCATGGTATTGGTCGGAAAGTCCGAAGATAGCGCACAAACTTTGCTGGGTGATATACAAGCCGAATTGCAATATAACAAACGGTACATTCACGACTTCGGGCCACAATACAATTCGGGAAACTGGCAGGATGGCGAATTTGTCACCAGCACCGGGATCGCCTTTTTTGCCCGTGGGCGTGGGCAATCTCCGCGCGGTTTAAGATATAGAAACCGCCGCCCGGACTACATAGTCATTGACGACTTAGACGATGACGAATTGTGCGAAAATGATACCCGTGTCAGAAAGATAACTGAATGGGTGAAAGAAGCCTTATTCGGGGCTTTTGGGGCGGAAGGCGGCCGTTTTATCATGGTTGGTAATCTTATCAGCAAGTGCAGCGTATTGGCTAATATAGCCGCGTCAAAAGGCGTATTCGTTAGTCAGGTGGACGTATTGGATAAAAAAGGCAAACCGTCGTGGCCCGAATACTGGACTATGCAGCGCATTCAGACCAAACGCGAATTTATGGGCTACCGGGCCTTTGAAAAGGAATACATGAACAATCCTATCAAAGAAGGGACGGTATTTCGTAAAGACTGGATTCGCTGGAAGAAAATGTTTTCACTTGACCGATACGAAAAGATTGTGGCTTATTGCGATCCATCCTTTAAAGGCAGCACGCAAAACGACTATAAGGCGATTAAGGTTTGGGGAAAGATCGGAACAGAGTTGCACCACATAGCCGCCTTTGTCCGGCAATGTTCGGTTAGCGAAATGGTGCGCTGGTTCTACGATCTTCACGAGCGTATGCCGGAAGGCGTGATATGCGAATACTACATAGAGGCTAATTTCCTTCAAGATATTCTTTTGGATGAATTTACAACGGAAGGAAAGCTACGGGGCTACCAATTACCCATACAGGCTGACAAGCGTAAAAAGCCCGACAAGTTCGCCCGTATTGAAGCCGTTTCGCCACTGTGGGAGCGCGGCTTTGTCTTCTACAATGAAAGGCTACAAAATGATCCTGATATGTTGGCCGGGATAGAACAAACCCTTTCAATCGAAAAAGGAAGCCGGACACACGACGATGCGCCGGATGCCGACGAAGGGGCTATTTATATCCTTCAAAAATACACAAGAATACAAGAGTATCAACCCAGCTTTGGTATGCGCCAAAGCCCTAAAAATTCATGGTAATATGATTAAGTTATTCAAAGAAATTATTCTGAATTACAGAGTAAAAAGAGCCGTTAAGATGGCAAAAGAATTATCAGAAGTGAGCAAACGCAAGTACATCGTTTTGATGGTGGCCGGTGTTCCCAAAGTCTATTCCAAACAGGAATTAAAGAACCTGATACAAAGACGTGTATTCAAGAAAGGCACGACTATTCAGGACTTGGAAAAGCGAGCAATCATTATAACAGACCCGGAAGCTACACCGGTAGCGGCAGACTGCGCAATGTATCGTGGTAACAGCACAATAGTAGAACGCATATTATAGCCTATGTTCCTGACTGAAAACGACTATATCGTGGCTTCGGCGGATGCGTTGACAATCTTTCAACAAAGTACACCCGAAAAGCGCGAAAAGGCCGAAAAAATGGCTATTGAGGAAATCGCCGGTTACTTGCGTAGCCGGTACGATACCGGGCTTATTTTTTCGGCCGTTGGTGACAATCGTAATGATGTCATAGTAATGCACGCCTGTGATATAACGCTGTATCATCTTACCTCATGGCTTCCCGGCAAAATGGGGCGCGAAATAAGAAAAGAGCGTTACGAACGGGCGATCAAATGGCTGGAAGAAGTTCAAGCCGGGAAGGTTACGCCGAATTTACCAACCTGTACCGGTGAAGATGGAGAGGAAGATATAAACAACCCCGTTAAATGGGGTTCAGGAAAAAGCAACACTTATATTTGGTAAAATGGGTAGCAAAAAACGCATAAGTAACGACCTGTGTGTAGGTGGGTTTAATCTTGCAAAAGAGAGCGATAAAAAACGGCTTAGTTCCATGATGGTGGAATTAAAACTGCAAGCCGATGCGCTTACACAAAAAGATTTAAAGAATTGGCGGCAAGCGTGGCAAATGGCGTTGAACATAGAAAATCCGCGCCGCGGCCCTCTGTATGATATTTATACGGATATAGATGCAGATTTACACCTGACTGGCTGTGTCGGCCAGCGGAAAGGCTTTGTTTTGAAAAAAAGTTTCAAACTGGTAGATGCCAAAGAAAAAGAGAACGAAGAGGCAACCAAGCTATTTGAAACCGGATGGTTCAAAGATTTAATAGGCTATATCTTGGATAGTAGGTATTGGGGGCACTCGCTTATTCAGTTAGGCGATGTTGTAACCGTTGACGGAAAGATGCGGTATAAAGACGTTGAGTTGATTCCACGCAAACATGTAATCCCCGAATACGGTGTTATAGTTAGGGAACAGGCCGACGAATGGAAGCAAGGGTATGATTACAGAAATACACCTTTATCGGATTGGGTGATTGAAGCCGGAAAACCGAAAGACCTCGGTCTGTTCCTAAAGGCCGCGCATCAGGCTATACCTAAAAAGAACATGCTTGCATTTTGGGATCAGTTCGGGGAAATATTCGGTATGCCTATCAGGATCGCCAAATCAACAGCCCGTGATCCTAAAGACCGGTCACGCATTGAAAATATGCTGGCATCTATGGGGGCTGCCGCATGGGGGCTATTTCCCGAAGGAACGGAAATTGATATTAAGGAAACAACACGGGGCGACGCTTTTAATGTGTATGACAAGCGCGTTGACCGGGCCAATAGCGAAATAAGCAAAGGTTTGCTTAATCAAACAATGACTATCGACAACGGTAGTAGTTTATCACAATCGGAGGTACACCTTGAAGTTTTTGAAAATGTTATAGAAAGCGACGCAGACTTAGTTAAGGATATAGCAAACGACCAGCTAATACCGCGAATGATTAAGCACGGTTTTCCGCTTAAAGGCTTACGTTTTGTTTATGATGAAAGCATAGACTATACGCCGGAACAGCAGGTTGCATTTGAAACAATGATTGCCGACCGCTACGAAGTTGATCCAAAATATTTCATAGACAAGTACAATATTCCGATTATCGGGGAAAAGAAGGTACAAGCACAACAACTTTCAAGACCTTTTTTCGACTAAGCCCCGATATATATACGGGGCTGCACAAAAGGGCGGCAGAATTATACGGAGATAGCAACCTGATATTATCCGCTGATAATTACCCGGACACTTCGGGCGTGGAAGCTGCTTTCAACAAAGCGACAAAATGGTTACATGATAACCGCACATTCGGAACGGCTATGCTTCGGGAAGATGTTGTTATTGGGTTGATTGAAGAAACGGCTTCCTTCTTATCCAAAGGCATAGAACGGGGCTTGGAAGACTGTTCGCCATCGGAAACAATGGTGAACAGCCTACGCGAAAGTGTCGGCGTATTTTCCGGCTTTAAAACCTTTCACGAAATGAAAGAAGCCGCCGGAATGCTTTTAGATGAAAGTGGTAATATAAAACCGTTCGAACAGTATTATAAAGACGTTCAAACGTTGAACGAAACTTATAATAAGTTCTACTTAAAAACCGAATATGATTTTACCATTGCCAGCAGTGAGGCGGCCGCGCGGTGGGAAGATCAACAGGATGACGGGGAAGGCCGGTATTTATTGCAATACAGAACGGCCGGGGATAACAAGGTAAGAAAAGCACACCGGGAACTGGAAGGAATAACCCTACCGGCTTCCGATCCTTTTTGGGATAGTTATTATCCGCCTAATGGTTGGCGTTGTCGTTGTACCGTTGTAAAGGTACGGGCCGCGAAATACCCGGCAACAAACAGTAAAGAAGCTATTGAAGCCGGGAGCAAAGCAACGGCAGGGAAATACGCCGAAATGTTCCGCTTTAACCCCGGAAAGCAAAGGGCCGCTTATCCGGCTTACAATTCGTACACTATTTCAAAATGCAATGTGTGTTCCAAGAATGATTTAAAACTGGCAAAGAAGCCCAGCAATGAACTTTGTGCCGCTTGTCAGATTATCCGGGAACAGGCAAAGTTTATTCCTGAACACACCGAAAAAGGAGAATTACGGGTACATCTTGCACATGGGGAAGGTGAACGGGCCGAAAACATAAGGATCGCCCGGTATTTTACAGATAGATACGGCCAAGAAATAGACCTGTTACCAAGAAGCAACACCGAAAAATGCGCGGACGCTTATAACCGGACACTTAAACAGTTGCAGGAATATAAGCAGAACAACACGCCGACAAAGAACGCCATCGACGCGGCGTTAAGGGATGCCAACCAAAAGGCGGATCATGCCGTTTTGCTGGTTTCCTCTGATATTTCGGAAGGTGATTTAACGCGAGGTATCAAGGGGCGAATGTTACAGGCTAAAAGGTTGCAAACAGTCACCATCGTAAAAGACGGCAAAGATGTTGTTTACACCAAAGAACAGATATTGCAAAAGGGCTTTAAAGCAAGCTGGGCCGACTTGAAATAATCAAGTCAGCCCAGCAAGGGAGGCCGGGGGAATATTGCGATTCCCTCAACCGACACAAAGATAGGAATAATTAATTAATTTACAAAGGTATGGACGGGAATTTCAAGAAAGAAGTAATTGACCGGTCGTTGGATGATATAAAGGTCGAATTAGACGAAGAATTTGACCGTAACTTTGAACGTAAGTCTTTCTTTAACGAAAAGGAATGGCCGGAAAGAAAGTTCGACGACGGTGTCGGATCACTTATGCAGCGAAGCGGCGGACTAAGGGGTAGCGTTCGTTCCCGAAAGCGTGGCGTTGAACTTGCCTATTCTTCATCCAAACCATACGGGCGCATACATAACGAAGGCGGAGAAATAAAAGTCACCCGGAAGATGAAAGGCTATTTCTTTGCTCGCCTGAAAGAAATAGAAGGGGAATATACCTATAAAAAAGATGGGGGAAAAAGGAACAATAAACAGAACCGCCAGCTTTCGGACAAAGAGCAATTTTACCGGGCTATGGCATTAAAGAAGGTCGGTTCAACAATCACCATGCCGGAACGCCGGTTCATCGGAAACGGCAAGGCAACGGATAAAATCATCCGTGAAATAGCGGAACAGAATATTGAGGACTATTTTAAAAAACATAATATTATAACTCCATGAGAAAAGAGGTTTATCAAATTCTAAAAAAAAGGCTTCAACAGCTAATTACCGATGAAGAAAGTAACATTTGCCTTGTCTCTGAACGCCAGCTTCAGGAAATAGCCGAAAAGGGGGAAACGCCAACTTACGCAATCAAACACATAGGACTATGGAATAGGCAAGTTGAATTTATAGAGGAAGAAACACCGTTTCTTATGCCAGCCATATTTATAGAGTTCGGGAAAATAGATTGGAGAAGCCAGGCAGGAGGTTTACAAGATGCCAACCTTACAATAGGGTTGCACGTGCTTACAAATGCCGTTCCCGAAGGCTACGACGGAGAAATGTTTCATCTTGATTTATTGGATAAGATAAATTATTGCCTGCACGGCTTTAATAGCGGAAGTATGGGAACATTGACACGTGTAACCTCTATTCCCTGCCACGACCACGAAGAAATATTGGATAACACAGAAGTATTCAAATGCTTAGTACAGGATGATACGGCCGTAAAGAAACAGGTTAAGATACCAGCAAAGCCTAATATTACCGTTACCTAAAAGAATGAAAGTTGCAAGGCTTCTTGTTTGGCTACTACGTCAGGGTTGGCCGCCGCATTGATATAGTTATAGAAAGTCTTTTCCGATATGCCATATATCGGCCAAATATAACGCTTCCAAATAGCCCGGTTAGACAAACCGGTCTTCGCATATTCGTCATATATTGCATTGACTTCTTTAACACGCTTAACGTATGAACAACCTTGTAAAGCCATTTATTAATCGGGATTTATAATAAGTACAAAATTATCAAAAAGATACAGGACTACAAAAGAAAAGCGGGCTAAATTTACTTAACCCGCTTTTTGTAAAGCAACAAACCTATATTTTTTCCTATCATTCGATATAATAGGTTTGTAACATCATTCCGTTTCGCTTAATAAACAATACCGTTTTTCCTTCATCTGTACGAATTTCCGTTGTTACTTCACTACGGGCGATTGTCTTATTTTCTTTTAGGCTGACTATTGCAGTATCAATAAAGAATTTAAGTGCATCAAAGTTGCTTTTATTATTTTGAACTATCAGGCCGTTATACTGCTTATCTACCCACGTTTGAATGATTTTCAACCAGCGCGGTTTATCATTGGGTATGATTGATTTATATTTCAGTTCCGCCATGATTAAAATACCATTATAACCGAAATATAAGTTGCCACTATTGCCGCCACTTCTACCCAAAACATCCAATTTTTTCTTTTACTGAACCCGGCCACACAGAGAAAGAAAACAAAGGAAAGCAAAGATACCAGCCAAAAGCCCGATACTATGCACCAAATTTGAGAAAACAGACAACAGATAACGGCCGCTGTAAAATGTACCGTATTGGTAAGGCTCTCTTTGGATTGTGCGGCCGTTCCAACAAAGGCCAGTCCAGAAACAGAGAGGAAACAGGTATATTGATAGTCTTCCGGCGTTATATTCAGCCAATCGGGTAATAAGAAACCGCCAACACCGTAGCAAAACGTAGTAAACAGCCAGCCCAACCCCTTACGTTTTTCTTCTAAGAGGTAGTATGTGTTACTGATAGACCACGGGATATTAAACAAACAAACTACACTGGCAATGTATAGCATAAATATTACTATTGATATGATTATTAAGTTCATAATTTAATTATTTTACTCTATTTATCAATCATCCTATCCCCTACATTCAAATCTACCACAACCTCATGGCTCGCCATAAGCATCATTGCAATAGGACAAGCATTACCTATTTCCAACAAAGTAACACCCTCTTTACAAAAAGCTTCGAGCATACATTTCAACTCCTTATGAAGATGGCTATACGCATCATCAGATAAGTGTATATCAACTCCATCTTTTCGTTTGGTGATGATATAGTTTTGTATTTTCTTTTTCATATCTATCTTGTTATAATTTATTTAATTCCCTTTCCATTTTAGCAATGGTAGCTGCTACGGCTATGGAAAATTCCTTTCTGAATGAGTCGGGAAAAGCCAATCCATCTCCATCTCTTCGTTTAGTATCAGGTGAAATAAATGCCCACCAGTGACTTGTTTCTTCCCTCATAGCATCCCTTATTGCTTCCATATCGGAAATATCCTTTAGTAGCTCTTTCGCTTTCTTTGCTGTTTCCTTTTCCATGTTTTGCTCCTTTCTATCTTTTTTTACTCTATTATTTCTTCTGGGTATTGATCCGTTATTGATTTAAAGAAGATAGCTTCAACTTCTCCTTTCGTCCAACCGTGATAGTTGTTATGTACATCACAAGCCTTGCGGCAATCTTCCTCTGATTCATAAGTTACAGGAGATACTGGTACATAGCCATTACCGACAATGTAAGCAGCTATAATATTCTCTTCTTCCTGTACTGGATACATCGGATAAACCAAGTTACCACGATGATCTTTCTTTTCATATCCGTATTTCATAATATTCATTCTTATCTTTTTTATAAATTAGTCATTTCTTCTATTGCCTTAAAAATCTCATAAGCAACCTGCGGTACTATCGCGTTACCATAGGCTTTTACGCTTTCTTTTCTCCATCGAGGAAAGGTAATACCGTCCAATCTATCGGAAAACCCATCATCTCCGCAACAAATAGGGGATTGAGATGGGAAGTTCCGAAATGGTTCGGTAAACAGTAGTGGGTTTTCGCGCATTGTCCTTTGAAATCCCTCGCTTGTGGAGTTGGAAGCATTTGTACATACCTCGCAAGCCCCAAACTTCCGTTTTGCCCGTTTTGATTTACTTTCCTCGGTGTTCCGTTTTTGGTAGTCACAAATACGTCGTTTTTTCCTATTATCGCCCCCATTGTCGCATCGCTCGCCATTGGGGTTGGTAATAATCCGCTCTTTGCTAAATCCACCAACTTCGAACTGAACACATTTCCAGTTTTTCTTGTTATTTTCCTTCCGTTCACAAACTGACCGCCCCTGCTCCCCTCCGAAGCTGTTACGGTAGGCAATAAACCAGACCCTGTCACGTCTATGTGGCGCACCGACACCGCAAGCCGGTATAAGTATCGGCTGGACTGAATATCCTTCACGCTCAAGGTCTGAACAAACTGTTTCGATAACATACTCTTGTTCGAGTAGCGTTTCCTTGTCAGGCGTTTCAAACAAAGAGGCTTGACTTTCCACTGTAATTTCACAGCCGGGTTGTACCATGCTGACGATTCCAGCAACGTTTTCACCAACAACAAAAGTTGGTTGCATTTCCCGAATGGCACGAAGCATCTCCGGCCAGAGATAACGTTCATCATTTGCTCCCTTTCTTTGTCCGGCAAGGCTGAAAGGTTGACAGGGAAATCCACCTGTGAGAATATCAACCTTTCCTTTCCATTTGGAAAATTCTGTTTTTGTAATGTCCTCATAATGTTCTGAATTTGGAAAATAATACTTCAGTATTTTACCGCACCATTCGTTTATCTCACAATGAAAAGCATTTTCCCAGCCCATGTATGCGGCGGCTATTTCAAAGCCGCCGATACCTGAAAATAAACTTGCGTGCACCATACTTAAAGCGTTTCAGGCGCATAGGCCATCACATAGGTAGTTACATCACAAGTGACTATCACGCGGCCGGAACCTTTGCATTGCTCGCAAATATGCCCGTCTATAACGCCACGCCCTTCACACACCTTACACGCCACCACGTGGGGCGGAATAGTCTTTACTCTTTTTACCCCTTGCGGTTCTTGCGCATCCTTTGTTTTTTTAAACATATCTAATATATTACCCATATCGTTTTACTGTTTCACATTACTACTTATCTTTATCAGCTACCCAGTTGATTGTTACAACCGCTTTTAACTTCTTATGCCCTTCGCATACCGGGCATTGTACCTTTACACTTTCACGTGTCAGTTCATCCATTCCCCAAAACCAGCCGTTACCGTGACAATAACCGCAAGGTACGCCGCCAAACACTGTTTGTTCAACCGGGTGTTCCTTCGGGAACAATGGCGGCGAGATTAATAACGTTGGCTGTTGTTTGCTCATGCCTCTGTCATACCTAAAGGAATACACACCCATGCACCGTTCTCATTCTTCACTTCTGTACGAATAAACTGTTTACTGATTGCTGGTTGATAGGCTTCTTCAATAATTTGCACACCTTCCATAAAGCGTTCGTTTCCGGCTTCTTCTGCAATTTTACGAAGCTGTACAACGCGACTGGCTTTCAATGTTCCTTTTGCATCACGAGCCAACAGACGAAGCACCATTCTTACAAGTGATTGTGTTTTGGCATCACTTGCAAGCCCTTCAATGTACTCTTTCACGATTGCAATACCGTCTTCCACTGTGTCGCGATAACCATCGGTAGTGTAAACACCTACAGTTATACGCTTATCACCTTTTGAGTTAGTGAATGTATCGCTACGTTGGCCATCCTTCTTCAACTTCAATACATCGGCTTTCATATCAATAACGCTTCTAAAATCATCCAAAACCGATTGCTTAGTCTCCTTTATTCCTTGACTAAGGCACATTAGAGCCGGAACCGTTCTTTCAATGGTTTCATCCACAAGGTCACGATAAGCATCGCGATCCTGTTTGGCCTTTACTTTTGCATTTTCTTCGGCTTGCTTTGCCTTAAATGCTTCAAACTGTTTAATCTCTTCATCGCTCATTACAACGACTTTCTTTTCTTCTTCCATGATGTTGTTAATTTAATTGTGAGTAATCAGTATTTTTATCACCTTTACGCTGTATCATTCTAATTTTGATACACAGCAGGTCTAATTCTTCAGTAGTCAGTTTCCCGAACTCTTTACCGGCAATCCGTGGGTTTTTACAGAAGGCATTTACACAATTCCAATCTGTTGTATCAATACCGTGCTTTTGTAGTAGGTGAAGGGTGGCGGATCGCTTGTGCCTCAATTCCTCGCGTGCTATTTCACGGGCTTTATATCCATTCGATTGCCGTTGCATCCCGTCGCACATGGTGTCATACTCCTTATCGGTCATTTCCTTCAAGGATTCCGTTCTGTTGTCGGTATATTGACGGACTAAATCAATCTTTAATTCATCCTTATCTATTGTTGGCATACGGCCAAGAAGGGCGTAGAACCGGGCATAATTTCTTCTCATACAAAATCCTCCTCTTTCATCCCATATTCAGCCATCAGGGCATCATGTGAAAGGCTGGTAAGACGTTCGGTTACTTCACTATAAATGAAAGACTGGTCGCTAAAAGAAAAGCCTTCCGCCTTCTTCATTGCATAGTTTAAAATTGCTTCAATAACTTCATCCATAACTATTTCTTTTGATTGTTTTTTAAATTATTCCAATACTGTACAGCACCTTCGGCCCATATCGTATAATAATTGCCCGGCTTAGTTATAAACCGGCCTTTACACACCGCCCGGAAGCCCTGAACGAAGATTTTTACATCAGCATCATAAGCCACCTTTTTTGCGGCCCGGCCTTCGGGCTTTACCCCTTCGGCATGGCTGATAAAAATCAGCAGCTTATTGCGGTGCTTTTCCTTCATAGCTTTATAGCTGGCGTATGTAAGCCCGGAATATTGAAAGCTATCCACAATCACAATACCGGCACTTCTACGTTTTAACAGGCGTTCAGAAAGTTCATTCATGGGTTCGCGGTCAAGTATTTGAAACCGGCCGTTTACTTCATCCATTCGGTGACGTTCAATGCTATTTTTAAGCGAAAGCCCCGTACTTTCTTCCAAGCTGTCATAAATCACCTTATCGAACTGGCATAAATACTTTGCCAACTGCATTACAAAACTACTTTTCCCGTTACCGCTATCGCCCCATACGATCCAAGTGCCCGTGCGGTCAGGTGTCCCGAAGGCGGCTTCCCATTCGTCGGTAAATGGGAAGCTGGGTATATTCATAGATTGTATTTCTTTAGGGGAATAAGCGCGTTTCATGCTTTTACTTCTTTTACGGCTACTTTGCAACGGGTAGCGGTTACTATTTTGTTAGCCAACTCCAAATTATCAAGTTCAATAACTATTAACCCTTCCGTTCTTGCGCGTCGTACTCGAAGGTCACAAGGATATTCACCTTCACCCCATAAAAGTAAAACGTGCGCTGCGTACTGTGCTTCCATACCAAGTTGATAGATTTTTTTCAACATATTAAGCCCCCTTTCTTAATTTTTCAATCTCCGTATATACCCGGCGAAGGCTTCCGCCGGTGCGGTTTACCACTTTCATAACCTCCGTTCCTTCAGGGGCATTTAGTTTCGCCACCATTGCTGCTTGCGCCTTTAAAAATGCTTCGCGCTCTTTTCCGTCGTCAGGTGTTACTTTGCTGTATTTATCACCATAACGGGAGAACATTTCCGTATAGCCTACCTTTTTACACTCAATAGACCGGTTCATCTTTTCTTTTAAGCCATCAGCCCCCATCATGTACCAAGCGCAACAACGTTCTGTAGCATTCCAAAGGGCTTTCAGTTCCAAAAAGGCTTCATATTGCAGGTCACCCCCTTCATCAAGTATAATTAAAGGGCGTTCCAGCGTTTTCAGGTAAAAGCAAAGGTCGTCGTACACATCGCAATATCTACCGTTCGAATTAACCCCAAATTCTTTTGCTATATAGCGGATCAGGCGTTGTTTGCTTTTTACCTGCGAGCAATCCACATAAATTGCGTTCTTGTGCATCTTCACATAAATACGGGCTGTAAATGTCTTTCCTATATTTGCCATGTCGCATAATACGGCGGAAACGCTACTTTCTTGACACATTGCCAACTGTTCGGTTATGTAGACAAAGGTCGGAGTTTCGGCCGCTTGCCACTGAATTTCATTTTCCAGCAACACATTCAAGCGACGGGCAAGGCAAATCCAATTTGTATCGCTTACCTGTTTGTCAATTTTCCCCTTCTTCAACACATTGTACACACTGGCGGAAATGCCAAGTGCAGCGGCGTGCTTGTTATCCGAAGGGTAATTTTCCCGGTTTTCCGTAATAGCTTCGAGAATGCGTTGTTTAATATCGTTCGTTACTTCCATGTTATAATAGTGTTTTAATATTATTCTAATACTGTTATATACTTGCTACGCCCCGGCCTTTGTAGTCGCTGAATTGAGCTATAAGGCTATCAGCGTCCGTTTCTACCGGTTCAACCTGTACGGGTTTTGCCGTTGCTTTCGCTATCATTTGGGTAGTTTCCGTTTTCATTACCACTATCGGAGCAATAGCCTCTTTCTTAGTCATTGCGTCGAACTGGCTGATTAACTTATTTTGGTTTGTCATTACCAGTTTGTCCGTTTCGGTTTGTTCGGCTTCCGCTGTGTTGAAAGTTCCAACATTGCTTAGCTTATCAAGCAATACGCCATTTTGGTAGATATACACATCGCCCATATCCCCTTCTTCATCTGGTAGGTAGTAGGCATCCACTTGATTGTTGTTCGGGGCGAGGCGGTCGAGAACTTCCGGGCTACTCAACCAAAGATCAGTGTAGTTTACGCGGCAATAACTGTTTCGTCTAATGCTTGTTTCTACGTGTTCACCAATGAAGCGGTACAAAATAGCCTTATCAACCGGTTGCAAAGTCGGGTTCATATTGCTTTCAAGAACCTGCCAGCGCGTCATTCCGGGATATTTCTTTTGATTGGGGTGTAGGGAGTGGTTGAACTCGTGTACGTCGTTCATATCTTCCTGAATAAGCTGTTCCCATGTGTAATACTGCTTTTCTTCGTAAGTGTCGTTGTATTCGTCACTTATCTTTTTGCTTTCGGCGCGGTATTTCTCATTCTTTGCGTAGAAGCGGCCTATTCCTAAATGATTTTTGTGTTCAACACTGCGTTTCTTTGCACCGTTCAACGGTTCTGCAAACTTTTCCTGTGAGTTTAACGGCGCACAAAAGCGCACAAAAGGAAACATCGTACCGGCTTTCAAAAAGCTATCTTTCCATTGGCTCATAAGGTGGTTTTCCACTTCCACTTGCGCAGGGCAATTCCATCCCTTACACTCCATCAGGCGGAACATATCGCGGAAACAATCTACAACCAAATCCACATTTTTATTACGGTTATAAGCAGAACCAACTACACACTGGCTTGTTACATCGTAGGCGTAATAAGCCTTTGGGCGCTGCTTGGTATCTTTCAGTTTGCGCGGCAAATCCCGGTCGTCGAATGAAATCTTACTGAAAGAAAATTCCGGGGCGTGGCGGTGTACGTGTGGGCGTTCATTGTGCATAAACGTGCTCCAACTCATAAGCCTGTGATTTATCAAAACCTGATTTTTCGGTTGGTTCAGATAGTTGTTTATAGTGGATTGACTAAGTTTGATCGGGTTGCCTTTCTTGTCCACAAATTCCACCGGGTTAAATATCTCGCCAGTTTCCGGGTTGCAAACAGTCAACTCACCGGCTATAAACATGTTGTACATTTCCCATACGTTTTTATTCCACGGCTTGTTCGGCTGTGTAGCCAAACTTAATAGTAAACTCTCAATCTGTACGCTGACAAGCCTTGTGTTCTGATTGCCGAACTTTTTGCTTATCAGGCTTATATAGCTACTTTCCTGAAAGTCTTTCACCTTCTTTTTGAACCGATTTACCGAAAGTGGCAAACTATGTCCGAACTCATTTTGGAAGAAACTAATTGCACCGGCCATTTCTTCCCAGCGTATTTTACTGCCTTGCATAACCGCCCGTTTCATTTTAACGTCATTCATTAAGCGAATAACTGACTGCAAAGCAGAAGCATTCAAAGTATATTCCTGTTGTTGTTCCGGTTCCAAGGGCTTGCCGGACGCTAAACGGTAACGGGAATAAAAGCTACGGGCCGCGTCGTCCACTTCCCAATGCGAAGCGAACCAATTTCTTAAAATTTCAACGTCCATACTTCCGTATTTTTGTTCAACTAATTTTTTATACTTATCCGGCAGACTATCCACGGAAACAAGGGCAGTAACCCCACGGCCTATACCTTTACGAACAACCAGCAGTTTCCTGCGATAAACCAGCTGATCGAAACAACTAACCGTCATTATAGGGGCTTTCGTCGCATCAATCTCATACCCACCTAAAAGTGCCCGGTCATCGCGCGTAAGGTCGTCTTTTGATATACACAATATTTTTCCGTAGTATTCCATGATGGTGACTTTAAAGCTGGAGGTCTCGGGCGATCCGCAAAACATTTTGTTGCAAGTTCATTAATACAGGAACGGTCAAGTCCTCCTCTATCATTTTCACTTCACCGTCAATTAGCACTGCTGCGCGACCTTCATTTTTGTAAACTACAATTTTAACTCGGCTACTAAAAGTTTGCGTCATTGTACCTTCGGGTTCGTGGGTTGTTTCGAACCCCGTGCAGATACCTTCGCCCATCAACACACCACCAAATTCTTTAACTGCAGTATGGCGTATTTTCCGGGCAAGATCGCTATCACTTTCAAAAGTAAGAGCCTTCCACACCATCACATCAGTACAGTTAAATGCCTGACGCAATCTTCCCTTACTGGATTTATCCAAATAAATATGCTTTTTCATCGCTATATCGTTTTACTATTAATACTCTATTTTTAAATATCTTCCACTATTCTCACGAACCGAGGAAGTTTTGCTACATTTGTAGCATGTCTAACCAAATTTTATAAATAATGGACAAATTCAATTATACTACAGAAGATGTCGTGCGCCTTGAGGCCCGCATTTATGCTTTGGAACGCTACATCCAAGAACACGCTCCAGAAGGTGGTTGGTTTTTAGACCAAGAGTATCACAAATATCTTTCAGTTGTCGCATCTCGTCACGGTGACGTCGAAATGATCGATCGCATGATGAAAGAAAGGCTTGCTCATGAGGAGCACTGCCGAGAACAGGATATTGAAGTGAAATATCCTTGATTTTTTTCACGTCGTCTATGAACTTTTGCTCGTATTTTCTTATTTCAGTAAAATACCGGTCTGTTATTTCCTGACAACGGTCGTTTATCATAGACTGTAGCAATTCTCTTTCGTATTTATCTAAAGAGAATTGCTTTTCTTTACTGTACTGCTTTTTTTTATTCATAATCATTCCTCCTTTATTTAATTATTTCAATCGTACAATCATCCAACCGGCCTTCTATGACCGCCCTTGCATACGCCATTGCGCATTCGCCGGTAGCTGCTACTACAAATTCGGTCGCACCCGTGCCGGTCATGGCTATATCTTCGTACCCGTTCAACTTTTCCATCAGGTTCAGCATCTTAAACTGTTCCGGTTCATCAATAAATACTTTGATTGCTTTCATAATTCTTATCTTTAATCATTGAACTGTCGAGCGTTTTTCCTATATTTACCGCCCATTAATATCTTTAACACGCTGCAAATGTAGTATGAAGATTTCATACCACAAAATAAAATAGCGTATTTTTTCATACTATTAGATGCTTATGGATGAAAATATCAGATTTATACAGGTTTTAGACAAACTCAAAGAAAAAGGACTATTAGAAGACTACGTACAGGCAGCAAGCGTACTTAGCACCAACAAAGCTGCTATTAGTGATCTAAAGAGTGGCAGGAAAAAGTTGTCTATAGACATATTGCGTCGTATGAAATTATCATACCCTTCTATTAATATAGAATGGATAATAATGGGAACGGGTGAGATGTTTAATGAAGCTAAAAATAACGCGCCTGATTCTATCAACAGTAATCAAGGAGCATATTTTATTGAAAAGATTACTCAACAAGCCGAAGAAATAGGTACTTTAAAAGAAAGGATTAGGCAGCTCGAACGCGCAAAGGACACATCTGCGTGGGATGCACCGAGTTCTACAAATGCAAATGTAGGATGAACAACCATTGCAAAATAATAAAAATGGAAACGTAACACCACTTACAACCATAAGCTCGATAGAGATACGATAATGGCGCACACGCTTTAATGTTACTTTTACAATTTTCAAAACATTAAGTATTTGATTAAAAGCAACTTATGCGCAAATTGCCTTTCTTTTACTATGGCTTTTTCTACCAATTTAAACGGCTTTTTTTGTCAAAATAAGCCGTTTTGTGTCGCTTTTATATATTTTACAAGCATCATATTACATACTTTTGTAAGTCTTTTGTAAGTGTTTTAACATATATATAGTATGTGTTTTATGTAGGTGTTTTTGTAAGGCATTCAAGTAAAACAAGTCATTAGAACACCAATAAAAAAGCCGTCAGAATACCATTCCATAGGCATTCTAACGGCTTATAACATTCAATATAGCAATACTTTAACTTCCGCCCCTTATAAGATGGGATTGCTTTATAATAGCCATTCTTGTAGGTATTGAAGCTCCATCGCTTAACCCGGCATGTAAAAGAGTACTTTTCTTTATGCCTATACGTTCTTCGTCCAGTGTATTGAACACGGCCGATATACTACCAAAGTAGAAATCTCTTTTTTCAAATATCAGGTGCACATGTATCACCTTCGTTTCAGTTTTTGCCATACGTATTTGGAAGTTTATTTCTGCAAAACTACCAAATAATAAGCATTTGGAAGTTTTTATACCGTTAAACTACCAAAAAAGGAAAAAGAAAAGCCGCAAAAACGAAGCCGCCGGAAGCCCCATTTTTAGGCGTTCTGACAGCTTCGTTTTTCGTTTCGGGTAAATATAAGCAAAGTAAAGAGAAAAGCAAAGGACGGCCGGTGTTTGCTTTAATTAGGCAGCTTCGGGTGTTAAGCTAAAGATAAGCAAGTGTAAAGTAAAAACCATTTCGTTTTAAACCGGCGTTCGCTCCATATCCTTCTGAAACCCCTATGAATAAAGGCTTTCCGTGTAGTTCTTCACTATTCATATTTAAACCACTTCGTTCTATGCCCCATAAATAACCCTAATTTTCTTTGTCTCATAAATTTTCGACAAAAGCTGGCCGGTAATCAACGCTAACAAAATATATAATACGATAAAGTAGCGGTCACCAAAAGGATTCGTCACGGGTATTGTCACCAGAGACATGGTGAACAGCACACTCAGGTAAATAATACTCAAGCGGGAATGAATGACAAATGAGATAAAATTCTTTATACCCATCTTGATTACAGCCACAAACAAAAGTATCCAGACAACGATCCTGCCCGAATCGAGCATTCGTATTGCCAAACTCGCTATATTCTTAATTATATGATTCAGGCTTGCCAATTCACGATGCTCCTGATATTCAAAACCCGGCTGATACAGAAAATATCCGGTTTCCAGTTTTCTGTAAAGAAACCATGCACCCAAAGCCAGCAAAACCGGAATAAAAGAAGGGAAAACATAGAAAAACGCATCTTTGAAAGATTTTTTATCGATTACTTTCGAGATGACTAAATAACCCAGTCCTAACCCGGCACAAACAACAAGTCCCCGGATACTAACCACTCCCAGGCAAAAAGCAGACAACGCCAGCCAGCCTCTCTTATTCTCCAGAAGCAGATTGATGCTTAACAATGCAAAAAAACACATAATAACATCAGGCGAAATAAGTATCAGTTGGGTAGAAAGCGTAGGCTCCAATAATACCAGCAAGAAAATATAGGGAGTATATTTCGTATTCAATTTTTCACACAAACGATAAACCTGCCAGATGACACCCAATGAAAATAAGGTTACAGACAAATGGGCAATCAACAGATTTTTGCCAAACAGGGACCATAATGCGGCCAAATACATATGAGCCAAAGGAGGTTCCGATACATAGTCGGGCGGATAAACAAAAGAAAGAAAGCCATATTCCAACAAATAACTAGCCGGCTTGGAATAACCTGCTATATTATCCCAGAAAAAACAATTATCCAATGTAAAGAACTTCAGTACCAGAAAAACGACAAGTACAATGTATTTAACCATACGATTTATTTATTCAGTTTATCTTTTGATGACCACCGGATTCTATCTCTTGCAGGAAACGAATCCCGGCTTTTACATAATCTCTTTGCAGATCCTCCGGCTTCAGAATAAGATCGTTCCATTGAAGCAAATCGATATCGATAGGGATAACTCCGGTTGCATTCCCCTCAGGCGTACGTCGTAACTGCCGCTCTATTTGTTTCAAACGATAATTAACCTCATCCGGTCCTTCTTCCGTAAATGCAATTGCAACCTGATTCAGAAAATGACCGGAACAGGATATGTTTATAGGAACTGTGTAAACCGGAACAGAAAAACTGATGGAAACAAAACTACTATCCAGCAGATGGCCCGCATCTGCAATATTCCTTTCCTGGTCCGTATTTGACCCCAAACTTAATATAATTCTATTTGCCATACTAATTTTCATTCCTTACTGAATACAAAACTAAAAAAAATACCAATTAATAGGTATTGGTCATCTAAGTATTTCACTATAACTTTGCACAAGAATTTAAGAAAAATGAGATTATCGGAGCTTCACACTGGCGAGAAGGGTGTTATTGTAAAAGTAATGGGGCGCGGAGCTTTCCGTAAGCGCATTATTGAAATGGGATTCATAAGAGGGAAAGAAGTGGATGTTATACAAAATGCTCCGCTCAAAGACCCTATTCATTATCGTGTAATGGGATATGACGTCTCTTTACGGCGGAACGATGCTGCAATGATCGAAGTGGTCAGTTCCGCAGAGTTTGCCAAGGCCCAGATATCCCAGCAAAATGAAACCCGTTCCGCAGACTCTTATACATTACCCTCTACTGAAGATTTACAGGCAATCGCTATACATCAGGGAAAAACGATCAATGTCGCTTTGGTAGGAAATCCTAATTGTGGCAAAACATCCCTCTTTAACTTCGCTTCCGGAGCACATGAACATGTGGGCAACTACAGCGGAGTAACCGTTGATGCCAAAGAGGGTACTTTTCAGCAAGACGGTTATACATTCCGTATTGTAGATTTACCCGGAACTTATTCTTTATCCGCTTATACACCGGAAGAGTTGTATGTCCGCAAACATCTCAGCGAAGAGCAACCGGATGTGGTGATTAATGTTGTCGACGCATCCAACCTGGAAAGAAATCTGTATCTGACTTGCCAACTCATCGACATGGATATCCGGTCTGTCATCGCATTGAATATGTACGACGAATTGGAGCGATCAGGTAATAAATTCGACCATAACTCTCTGTCCCAGATGATCGGAACTCCTATTGTTCCGACTATCAGTAGAACCGGTTTCGGTATTGAACAACTGTTCAAACGGGTCATAAAAGTATACGAGGAAGAAGATCCTGTAATCCGTCATATCCATATAAATTATGGAGAAGTACTGGAAAAAGGAATTAAAAATGTCAGAAATGCGATAAAACAAAATGGGAATGTAGCTAAAAGCCTTTCCAAACGTTATTTGTCCATCAAGTTACTGGAGGGAGACCCGGAAATAGAAAAATTCATCCAAACATTACCCGGTTCCGATACAATCCTGGAAGAACGGGACAGGAATGTTGTCCAAATAGAAGAATTATTACTGGAGGATTCCGAAACTGCATTCACAAATGCCCGTTATGGCTTTATCTCCGGTGCATTGAGGGAGACCTACGAACAAAATAAAATAAAAGAAGCGACCAGTACGCAGATCATCGATTTATTCGTCACCCATAAAGTGTTGGGATTTCCAATATTCATCCTTTTTATGTGGATCATGTTCGAAGCGACATTCCGTTTGGGTGCATACCCTATGGAATGGATTGAAGACCTGGTTGGCTGGATCGGAAATTTTGTACGGGGTACTATGAGCGAAGGCCCGCTAAAGGATTTGCTTGTCGATGGTATTATCGGTGGAGTCGGCGGTGTTATTGTCTTCCTTCCTAACATCTTGATATTGTACTTGTTCATTTCATTCATGGAAGACTCCGGATATATGGCACGTGCCGCTTTTATCATGGATAAGATCATGCATAAAATGGGGCTTCATGGTAAATCTTTCATACCTCTGGTTATGGGATTCGGTTGTAATGTTCCAGCTATTATGGCATCCCGTACAATCGAAAGCCGCAATAGCCGGATGATCACTATGCTGATCAATCCGTTAATGAGTTGCAGTGCACGTTTACCGGTTTATGTCCTGCTTGCCGGGGCATTCTTCCCGAATAATGCAAGTTTTATACTCTTGTCATTATATGTTTGCGGAATTTTACTGGCTGTTATTATGGCACGGCTATTCAAGCGTTTTCTATTTAATGAAGAAGATGTTCCTTTTGTAATGGAACTCCCTCCCTACCGTATGCCGACAGGAAAGTCGATCATGATCCATATGTGGGAGAAAGCCAAGCAGTATTTGCACAAAATGGGGGGCGTCATTTTAGTGGCTTCCATCATTATCTGGTTCTTAGGATATTTCCCCCGTCACAGCGAGATGGGAGACGCATTTGACCAGCAAATCGCAGAAGTAGAAAATGCAGAACTGGATTCCAAAGAAAAAACGGAAACAATTGCAGAGTTAGAACGGTTAAAGAACATGGAGCATCAAAAAAACTCATATATCGGTACAATAGGACAGACCATTCAGCCGGTTCTTAGTCCGTTAGGATTCGACTGGAAAATGAGCGTCAGCCTGTTAACCGGCATGGCAGCCAAAGAAGTTGTTGTCAGTACTTTGAGTGTGCTATACACTGGTGAAGAAGAAGACGCCCAAGCCTTATCCGAGCGCATAAAACAGGATCTGGATGAAGAAGGAAATCCTGTCTTCACACCTCTTATCGCTTTGAGTCTGATGTTATTTGTCCTTATCTATTTCCCATGTATCGCAACGATCTCAGCCATCGTCAATGAGTCGGGATCGTGGAAATGGGGAATATTTGTGATTGTATATACATGTGTTCTGGCATGGATCGTCTCGTTTGTGGTTTATCAAACGGGGAGTTTGTTTATTAATTTATTGAATTAAAAAATCTTTGATTATGTGGCAGGAAATAACAATATGGCTAATTGGCATAGTAGTCCTTTTTTATATTGGAAAAAAATATTATAATATTTTTTTCCAATATAAAAAAGGAAAGGATTGCGGTTGTTCCTGTAAAGGATGTAGTTTAAAAAGCAAAAAAACACATCAAGCCAAATACAACAAATCATCCTTATACCACTAAAAACAACAACTTAATTTACTGCTAATCAACACTATACAACAAATAAAAACAAAGCCATATGTACTCCTGTTGTTAAAATAACATACAATTAAAACTTAATTTTTCTATGAACACTAATGAACAAATTTATTATTACCTTTGTACTATAAGTTTATCACAAAGAGTTATAGGAATTATTTATGAAAAAAAAGAAGATAGGTTTCATATCAGACAATATGCCATGGGATAAAAGAACATGGTCTGGTACAAAATCTAAAATCTATGAACAAATTAGCAAATGTAATGTTGAAGTTATCTGGATTCCAGTTAAATTCAATTTTCTCACACATATATATAAAATATGTTTATTTCTAATTACCAGACTTTTAAAAAAAAGATATTCGATAATACACACTACTTTCGTTGCCAAACAACTATCCAGATCCATTGATAAGTCACTTTTGGAATCTGTCGATTTGATATTTGCCGTATCCGGATCTCAATACTTATATAAACTAGAAACAACAAAACCTATTATTTATTTAGCTGATGCGACATTTACATTATTATATAATTACTATGATAGAGTAAGTAATTTTCTTCCATTCAATGTCAAACAGGGAAACCTGATAGAACTAACAGCATTGAACAAAGCATCAAAAATCATAGCTAGTTCCGATTGGTGTAAGGCTTCTATTGAAAATGATTATGGGATCAATCCAAATAAAGTTTATGTAATTGAATTTGGAGCGAATGTCGATGAAAAAGATATTAAAAACAATATTGTTACCCCTAAAAAAGAATCAAACAGCATGTTAAATATCCTTTTTTTAGCTGTCGAATGGAAACGTAAAGGAGGGGAAATTGCCATAGACTGTGTGAAACGCCTGAATGAGATGAGAATACCCACAAAATTATATATAGTCGGTACAGATGTTCCTATTCACCACAAAAATGAATCATTTATAGAATCAATCGGATTTCTAAATAAAAACAAGGAAAATGAATATTGTCAATTTATTAAAATAATAAAACAATGCGACATATTATTACTTCCCACTAAAGCAGAATGTGCAGGTATTGCTTTTTGCGAAGCATCCGCATACCAACTTCCCATATTCACTTATGATACTGGAGGAATACCCAATTACGTAGAAAACGGAATTAATGGATACAGATTACCTCTATCATGTACTGGTGAGGATTTTGCGCAAAAAATAAAAACGGTAGTAGAACAAAATAAACTCCCCTCACTGAAATATGGATGTAATCACCTGTACAACAACAAATTAAACTGGGAACACTGGCGTTTAATTTTTGAGAAAACTTTTTTAAACAAAATATAAGTTTTTACTACAACAAAAACATATATATTTCGTTTTATCACTGATAGAACAATAAAATACAGATTATTATGATTGCATTTATAATTCAAGCACGAGTTGGTTCTACTCGATTACCGAATAAAATATTGTTACCATTTTATAAAGAAAAATCTATCTTAGAATTACTGGTAGAGAAATTGTCTTCATTTTCTGGAATACCTATTATTATAGCAGCACCGGCTAATTCAGAAAACGATGTATTAGAAACAGTACTCAAAGATAAAAATACACATATTTTCAGAGGATGCGAAAATGATGTATTAGATAGGTTTGTTCAGGCTGCTCAATATTACGGTGTAGACAAAATTATCAGAATATGCTCTGATAATCCTTTTTTAGAAAAAAACTCCATCAATTTGTTAGTTCAAGAAGCCAAACGAACAAATGCCGATTATATAAGCTTTAATATCAACGGAAAACCTTCTATTAAAACACATTTTGGATTTTGGACAGAGTTTGTCACACTAAAAGCTTTATTACAAATACAAGCAATGACAAATGAGTCATTATATCACGAACATGTTACTAATTACATATATACTCATCCTGAAAATTTTAATATAAAATGGCTACAAGGACCTGATGAATTAAACGGAAGAACAGATATTAGATTGACCATAGATACTGAAAAAGATTTCAGAACTATACAAAAAATTTATACAAGTCTTACAGATCCTGCTAATATTACGATTTCGGAAATAGCATTTTTTTTAGAAAAACATCCGGACTGGCTTCTTTCCATGCAAAATGAAATCATAAAAAATGAAAAATAATGAATACAAAAGAGACATACATAATAGGAGAAATAGGACAGAATCATAATGGTTCTGTTGATATAGCAAAATTGATCATCGAACTAGTTTCCAGACCCGTACATGAAGATGTCTTCAATATTGACCTCAAAACAGTCAATGCCGTGAAACTTACAAAGAGAGATCTTAATGAAGAACTAACCCAATCCCAAATGAACAAGCCATATAATAATCCCAATTCTTTTGGGAAAACATATGGAGAGCATAGGGCATTTCTTGAACTAAGTGATGAAGATCATTTCGAAATCTATAAATATGCAAAAAGTCTTGGACTGGAATTTGTTGAAACATTATGTTCCATAGGATGTTTATCACTCTTAAAACTTTTTACACCAGACATACTTAAAGTTGCCAGTAGGGACTTAACTAATTTACCTTTATTGGAGGTCATGGCTGAAACAAAATTACCAATAATCTTATCTACCGGTATGGCAGGAAAAGAAGAACTAGATATTGCATTAAATGTGATTACAAAATATCATTCGAATATATCTATATTGCATTGCGTCTCACAGTATCCAACCCATCCGGATAATCTAAATCTGCGAAGTATTACCTATCTGAAAAAACATTATGGGCAATATAAGATTGGGTTTTCAGATCATACAATTGGCATATCTGCACCTATTGTTGCAATCGGTATGGGAGCAGAAATTATAGAAAAACACATCACTATAGATCGACACATGAAAGGTACAGATCAAATAGGCTCTTTAGGTCCAGATGGCGTAAACCGAATGGTTAGAGACATCCGCATCGCTGAACGATGGTTAGGAACAGAAGACTTATATATTGAACCAAATGTACAAGCTGCAAAAATAAAACTAGAACGTTCCATTGCCACGAAAAAGACATTATACCCAGGAGATATTATAGAGGAAAGAGACATACACTTGCTTAGTCCCGGTGATGGATTCAAGTGGTCACAAAAAAATGAAGTCGTAGGAAAAATGGTTCTAAAAGAAATATCAGCAAATGAAATTATTTATCCAAATTATATTAAAAAAATATGATTCTTCCCAAATTAATTTTAACGGATATTGATGGCGTATGGACGGATGGTGGAATGTACTACGATCAGACAGGAAATGAATGGAAAAAATTCCATACATACGATAGCGCAGGTGTTTTATTTTGTCACAAATTAAAAATTCCTGTTGGAATCATTACTGGCGAAAGCACTGAAATAGTTGCTCGAAGAGCTAAAAAACTTAAAATAGATTATCTTTATCAAGGAGTACAAAATAAATTACAGGTCATATCGGATCTATGTAAATCAATAAATATTGATTTAAAAGATATTGCTTATATTGGAGATGACATAAATGATATTCCGACATTAAATGCTGTAGGAATATCTGCAGCACCAGCCAGTGCACCAATTTATATTCAAGAACAGGCACAAATAGTTCTTTCTAAAAAGGGAGGTGAAGGAGTATTTCGTGAATTTGTAGAACACATAATATTAGAGGTTTATGGATTAGAAATATTAAGCAGTCTTCATCAATAAACTACAAAATATTATGAAAATGCATCCATTTATAATATTTCACAAAACATTAAGTCTTCTTTTTTTGCTATCAATACTGGTTGGCTGCCAAAAAGAAGAAGAGGATGAAATAAGCCCCAAAAGTATAATTTATAACGGATGGCATATTGCTTTTACTTCACTTACTACAACTAATAATTCTAAAAGAATACTATTGGCATTTAGACAAGGAACAGATCACGCAAGTTATGATGGAAAAATCATGCAAATGATAAGTGAAGATCGAGGGAAGACTTGGACGGCTCCCCAAACCATTTATCAACCTTCAGAAGGTAAAGATGCTCGTGATCCTCAATATCTTTATCTACCCAATGGAGATTTGATATGTCGTTTTTTTGAAAGAAGATTAGATAATACCAGTTCTGTTTATTTAATCAGATCCAACAATAACGGAGATTCTTATACCCAGATGATTCCAATGACCTATGCCGGAGATACAGAATCATATACAGCAACTCAAGGGAATATGGTCTTAATAAATAATACAATTTACTCTGTCTTATACAATATTAATAACGAGACTTGGTTAATAAAGTCCACAGATATGGGATATACCTGGAATTTCGTTTGCGCATTGAATGAACAAGTGGACAATGATAATATTAAAAACATCCAGATGAATGAAACATCTTTATGCTATCACAAAAATAAAATGTATTTAGTTTGCAGAAGAGATATATTTGAACCTCTTAACTTACTAATAGCAGAAAGTCATGATTTTGGTAAGACATGGAAAAACTGGCAAGAGTTACCTATAAAGGGCCACGCTCCTTCCCTTATAGCACATAATAATTATCTAGTTATGAGTTATCGGGATATTGAAATTAATAAAAATAACAACTATTATTCATTTCGAATAATCCTTTTAAAAGATGGAAAAATAGCAAGTGCTCCCATTATTATAGACAAAAGCGAATGTTTCGATATCGGTTATGGAGATATAGTAAATCTTGATGATCAAAACTTTATTGTTTCTTATTACAAGGAAGGAACCTCCATCAATCTTTACCGACTAAATTATTCTCTTTTCAAAAAATAATCTAAATATAAATCAGAAAGAATGAACATTCAATCATTATTACATAATTCGTCATTAAAAAGAGGAACTTTATTTACGATATTCTCTTTTGCCAATAATGGAATAAGTTTTTTATTACTAATCATCCTTGCAAACTATATCACTCCTAACGAATATGGCCAATTAAATTTATTTAACATATTAATATCATTACTGAGTATTTTTATTTCACTCAGTACAATAGGATATATCCCTGTCTCTTTTTTTAAAAAAACGCAAAAAGAATTTAGACAGGTTATTAATACTGTATTGTTTACCTCAACTTCCACATTAGTCCTTATCAGTTTCATATTACTCATATTTAATCAATCAGTAGAAAAATGGGTTGGAATATCTACCCAATATCAATTTATTGCACTACTTATATGCTATATGCAGTTATATACATCAATTAATCTGGAAATTTGGAGAATTGAAGAAAAAACAATAGCTTATGGTTTTTATAGTCTATCATCTGTTATTTTAAACTTTGGATTATCTTTATTATTAATAATTATATTTCACCAGGGATGGTTAGGTAGAGTTTATGCACAAATGTTAGTAGTATCTATTTTTTTCATTCTAAGTATTATTATAATGATTAAAAGAGGATATTTGACTATCAAAATACCCGAAAAAAAGATCATTATTGACACTTTAAAATTCGGCATCCCACTCATTCCTCATAATATATCCTTTTGGTTTAGACAGGGATTAGACAGGAACATTATCAATTACTTTTTTACAGCCACAGAAGTTGGGATCTTTAGTTTCGCCATGAACTTTGCCAACATAATAAGTATTGTAGGAAATGCTTTCAATGCAACAAACTCTGTTTTTATATATAAGCAGCTATCAAACAATAATGAAAAAGTTCAAATAACGCTTCGTAAACAAGAACATCTTATGTTTTTATTCTTCCTGGGTCTATCCATTGTTACGTTCATTACTGTAAGCCTTTTCATCCCGATTTTTTTACCTAAATATAAAGATGCAATCTATTTATTACCTCCCCTATGCTTATCTGCTTTTTTTCAATGTATCTATTTATTGTACGTAAATTACTTATTCTTTTATAAGAAGACTCGTTTGTTGATGTACATCACATTTTCTCTGTCTTTTATACAGGGTATATTGTCTTTATGTTTAACAAGGTACGGTATGATATGGACTGCATATATATCTTTATTTATTTCTATTTGTACCACTTTTTTTGTATACATTTGTAGTCGCAAAATAATAAACAAATCTAACTCAGAAATAAAATTATAATATGAAGAATATTATTATTATTGGACATGAGCCTTTGACAAAAAAAAATAAATCTAATTTTTTTATAGACAAGTATCTTGAAAAAGGATTATCAACTTCATACTGGGATGCTTCACAAGTATTTTATCCAGGCATGCATTTAAATGATGAAATACAAGAGATTTATATTAAAAAATTTAACACATTGAAAATGATAGAGAATCAATTGAAAAGTATTGATGTCTCACAATATATATTTATTATTGAAGTCAACGAATATTGGAAAAATAGACAATTTTTCCGGTTATTAAACAGATATAACTGTTACACTATATGTATAGACATGTACGGTAATAGTGTTTTACCTATTCCTTTACAAGAAAAAATACGAAAACTATTCACTAAAAATTTCTTTACATCCATATCTAATTTTACTAACAGGATTCTTTATAGAATATATAAGAAGTATTACAATATACAATCTTTTCAGAGACTTTTCACATCTTCTGAAATCATTTCTCACACAGACAAAATAAATCATCCAGATTATGAAGATTTCAAGAATCTAGAAAAAAACAACACTAATGATATTCAAAAAAAACAATATATAGTATTCGTTGATACATATTTCCCTTATCATCCTGATCTAAAACATGTCTATAAAATAAAAGAAAACGATGGCAAGGAATATCATAAAAGCATAAATAAATTCTTCTCATTCTTGGAAGAAAAATATCAGATTCCTGTTGTAATAGCAGCCCATCCAAAATCCGAATATAAAGGAGATGAATTTAATGGAAGAACAATCATTAAATATAAGACAAATGAACTCATATACTTATCACAAATTGTAATTCTTCATGCCAGCAATGCAATTTCATATGTTGTCTTAGGGGACAAGTCGCCGGTATTTATCACTACTAACGACTATAATTCAGCCCCAATTTTAGCAAAACGGATAAAAGTATTAGCCAATATACTTGGCAAAAAAGTGTATAATATTGATTCCTGCAATTTTCAATCAATCGAAATATCAAAAATAGACAATAACTACAGGAATAAATATATATATAGTTACTTAACATCCAAGGAAACTGAAGAAAAAAGAAATATAGATATTCTATTATCTTTTTATCAATCAATCTCTTAGAATAAAGAATCTTTTAAAATGTTTTCAAATAATTTTTCATACTGATTTGTTATTACAGACCATGAATACTCCTTTATTATTAATTCGCAATTATTTTTTTTCTTCATAGCGATCTCATCATTCATCATATTATCTAAACTATTAATAACATGAGCCACATCACGATCTAAAGAAAAGAAAAAAGCATTATTTTTCAGTACAGCCCGGTTAAAATCATTCGAATGAGCAACAATCAATGCTTGGCTTGCCATAGCCTCTAACAAGGAAGGATTAGTCCCACCTACAGAATGCCCATGAAAATATGCTTTAGAATAATATCGTAAACTATCCAAAATATCTTTATTATAAATCCCCCCAATAAAATGAATATTAAATCCTTGATATTTCTTTTTAAGATAGACACCATATTTTGTTAAATGATTTCCTATGACGACAAAAGGTAAACTTGATTTTGACAATATAAAACCATCCAATATCATTTCAATATTATTTTCCGGTTCCAAACGGGCTATCAGTACATAATAATTCTCTTTTGATAGAGAATAAGACAATAAAATATTTTCGTTAAAAGCATAAACCGGATTCGCTCCATAAGCAATATAATAAGAATTAACACCAAATTCATTCAAATAGTACTGTTGAATACCAGTATTATCAGATATTAAATAATGTGATTTCTTGACCGCTAATTTTTCTAATTTTTTTATTAGCCATCGAGTGATAATATTCCATTTGCTCCTTTTCCATTCTAAACCATCCATATTAGTTATCAAAACAGGTCTTTTTCTTCCCCGCATTAAATAATAAGAAGGAGCATTACTATGATATCCACATTCCAGAATAATATCATAATCTTCTTTTAGAGCATCACGCAGACATAAGAAATCATACACAAAATTTGCAGATGCTCCTATATACTTTTCAGGACTATAGATATATTTAATATGCACACTCTTATATTCTTTTTTCTTATACGGATGAAAATGAGGACTATAGACTGTTACTTTATGATTCTTTTTTACTAATAAAACAGAAAGATATTCCGCGAATTGTTCAAACCCTCCATAATTATTAGGTATTCCTCTTGTCCCTAAAATAGCAATTTTCATGTTAGACTCTTTTAATTTGATTTTCTATTTCATCAATCATATTCCCATAATCAAATAATAAGGATTGGGCTTTTGCGTTTTTAGATAATCTTTCATAATTCCCTGATTCCAAAATATAAATAATTTTCTCTATCAATTCATCCATATTTCTAGAATCGATACAAAAACCATTTTCGTCATTCTTTACAAGTTCAATAGGTCCTCCAACAGGTGGACAAATAACCGGAAGTTGGTAAGCCATTGCTTCTAATAACGTTAAACCGAAAGTTTCAACCCATAATGAAGGATTGGATAAATTTAAAACCAAATCAGCTTCATGCAAAAATTTATATACAGTTGGTTGCGCTGGGTATATTTTCAAATTTGAGGAGATACCAGAAAAAAAAGATGTGATTTCGCTTTGTGAACTATTTAAAACTAAAGAAAAATTATATTGCGGTAACCGCTTGGCTAATTCCACTAAAACATCCACCCCTTTATATATTTTCAATGAAGAAATCATCAGAATATTATAGGGTCTGCTCCTTTTATTTTTTATTTCTATATGACTCAAAAATTCTTCTGACAAAGTGTTATACACAACCACAGACTCCATATTTTTTTTATCGTACTGTTTTTGAAGATATTTAGATACGAAAATTGTTCTCGTTGCACATATCTTCCAAGTCTTTTCATAAAAAAGATGTAAAGCGTTTGGATTAACATATTTTTCATGAACATGGTATAAGACCGGTATATGGTTTAATAGAGCAGAAAATGCCGCTCCTACAGGACATATTGTATTAATATAAAACAATATATCTTTTTTCTGTTTATATTTCAGCGACGATATAAAAATATACAACTGAGCATAAAACATTCTAAAGAGAGTCATAACCTTACTTTTTGTCCATTTATAACTAAAAGTATGGTAAGTAACGCCGTCTATATCGGTAAGAAAGCCTTCTGTCCTAGAGGTATAAAGTTCTATCTGATATCCTTTCGAAAGTAGTCCACGAATGATCATAGAAAAAACTTTAGGACTACCACTATAGTCATTATATAAATGGAAACATACTATTTTTTTCATTTTCCAACTCAATATTTACGAATTACTCTAGCAGGAACCCCAGCAATGACACAATGATCCGGAAACTCACCTTTTACCACAGCACCAGCTGCTATTACACAAGAATTACCAATTCTAACACCATCCAGTATCGTTACTTTTGCACCTATCCAACAATTATCACCAATTACAATACCTTTACGCGAAACACCTTGATGTTTAATCAACTTATCATGATTTTCAAAGTTATGATTCTCTGGATGACAAGAGAAATAAGCTCCAATAATACAATTATGACCTATTTCCAAACCTCCTGCTCCACCTAAATTAGCAAATTCACCAATCCCCACTTCATTTCCAATTTTGATATGGCCTGTAATATCCTGCAAATTTTTAGACACATGAATGGTTGAATAAGCTGATATTTTAACACTGTCACCAATACAAAGAGAACCAGGATGCATTGCAGATATTATTGAACCCTTTTCTATTAATACCATTTTTCCGATTTTCATATTTCTCAAATAATATAAAGAAACATTTTTTTCCAAAAACAGACTCCATACTATCTTACCTCCTAATAATGAGATAATAGAACCTCTGACTTTGCAGAAAAATAAATGCAAGATAAACAGCATCAACGTATAGTTCGTTATGTTCTTAGATAACGAAAAATGAGGATTTCGTATTCTCATTAATTTCTCAAACCAACTAATAATCTGCATATCAAATAAACCTTTTTACTTTTATTCTTAACAAAAACAGATAATAACTTAT
>OGIE01000688.1_pt1 | contig 50223 bp, 50 predicted proteins | sample 1571581 | NCBI WGS metagenome assembly OGIE01 (sample SAMEA2582021, study PRJEB24529) | metagenome | biome: Human gut stool | place: China | collected 2011 | reverse complement strand
CATAAAGCCCTTATAGGGCTTACTCAAGCCTCCGGCTTAGCCGGAGGTTTTGACTACTTCAGTGTGTGCACACCTGCTCATGCCTTGCCGGCGCAGCCGAGAACGTCCACCAGCTTGTGGCGGACCAACTCCTTGATATTGGCCCGGGCGGGCTTGAGATACTCACGGGGGTCAAACTTATCGGGATGCTCCTCCATAAACTGACGGATGGTGCCCGTCATGGCCAAGCGCAAGTCGGAGTCAATGTTGATCTTGCAGACGGACAGCTTTGCGGCCTGCCGCAGCTGATCCTCCGGTACGCCGATGGCGTTGGGCATTTTGCCGCCATGCTCGTTAATCATCTTGACATACTCCTGCGGGACAGAAGACGAACCGTGCAGCACAATGGGGAAGCCGGGAAGGCGCTTGGATACCTCCTCCAAAACGTCAAAGCGCAGCGGAGGCGGCACTAAAATGCCATCAGCATTGCGGGTACACTGCTCCGGTTTGAACTTAAACGCGCCGTGAGAGGTGCCGATAGCAATGGCCAGAGAGTCGCACCCGGTCTTGGAAACAAACTCCTCTACTTCCTCTGGGCGGGTGTAGGATGCCGCATGGGCCGCGACCTTGACTTCATCCTCAATGCCGGCCAGCGTTCCCAGCTCTGCCTCTACCACAACGCCGTGGTCATGGGCATACTCCACAACCTTCTTTGTAATTTCAATATTCTCGGCAAAGGGCTTGGAGGAAGCATCAATCATAACAGAGGTAAAGCCGCCGTCAATGCAACTCTTGCAGGTTTCAAAGTCCGGGCCATGGTCCAGATGCAGGACAATAGGAATATCCGGGCAACATTCCACCGCCGCTTCCACCAGCTTTACAAGATAGGTGTGATTGGCATAGGCACGGGCGCCCTTTGAAACCTGAAGAATCACGGGAGCGTGCTCCTCCTGACAGGCCTCGGTAATGCCCTGCACGATTTCCATATTATTGACGTTGAAAGCGCCGATGGCATACCCACCGTCATAGGCTTTTCTGAACATTTCGGTCGAAGTAACCAGTGGCATACGATCATCCTCCCATAAGCTCATAACATATTAAACATAGTGTCCGCTTCCCCTTCAGCTCTTGGATTTTCGACAGTATCATCCTTGCCTGAAAGGAAACCGCTTTTCTGCTCCCATCATATCACAGGGAAAATAAAATGCAAGTATTTACTTTCCCCTTCCCGAATGCTATGATGTAAGTAATCTTGCGTAAGCACCATTTGAAACAGGAGGAACTTTTCATGAGTGAACTGAAAGGCGCGTGTATTTTCGGTCAGTCCGGCGGTCCCACTTCTGTCATCAACGCCAGCGCCTATGGCGTTATTGAAACTGCGTTGAAAAATCCGAATATCACCCGTGTGCTGGGCGCGGAGCACGGCATCAAGGGTGTACTGAATGACCGTCTTTTTGATATGGGTCAGGAGGACGCCGCAGAGCTGGAGCTATTGAAGTATACTCCCTCCTCCGCGCTGGGCTCCTGCCGCTACAAAATGGCGGACCCCGAAGCGGACGATACGGACTATCAGCGCATTTTAGAGATATTCAAAAAGTACGATGTCCGATACTTTTTCTACAACGGCGGCAACGATTCCATGGACACCTGCAACAAAATCTCCAAGTATATGCAGAAGGTCGGCTATGAGTGCCGTGTCATGGGCGTCCCCAAGACCATTGACAATGACCTGTTCGGCACGGATCACTGCCCCGGCTTCGCCTCTGCCGCCAAGTACATCGCAACAAGCTGCATGGAGGTTTATCAGGATGCCCGGGTCTACGATACCGGCATGATCTGCATCATTGAGATCATGGGCCGCCACGCCGGCTGGCTGGCCGGTTCCGCCGCGCTGGCCACTGCCTATGGCGCCGGCCCGGACTTGATTTATCTCCCCGAAACGGACTTTGATATGGAGCGTTTCCTCAGCGATGTGGAGCGCATTTATAAGGAAAAGGGCAACTGCATGGTCGCGGTGTCCGAGGGTATCCACTATGCCGACGGCACCTTTGTCTCCGAGGCTAAAACCTCCGCTACCGATGGCTTCGGCCACGCGCAGTTGGGCGGTCTGGCCGCGCATCTGGCCGCCGTTGTCAAGGAAAAGACCGGTGCCAAGGTCCGCGGTATTGAGCTGAGCCTCCTCCAGCGCTGCGGTGCTCACCTTGCCTCCGAAACGGACATTGAAGAAGCTATCATGAGCGGAAAGGCCGCTGTTGAAAACGCTGTGAACGGCGTGACCGATAAAATGGTGGGCTTCGAGCGGAGCTGCGAGGACGGAAAATACATCTGCAAGACCAAGCTGCTGCCCCTTACTGACGTTGCCAACACGGAAAAGAAGGTTCCCTTTGAATGGATTAATCCAGCGCACAACGGCGTGGAGCAGTCCTTTATCGACTATGTGCTGCCGCTGATTCAAGGCGAGCCGAAGCTGCCGAAAGTAGATTCCCTCCCCCGCTTCGCCAAGTTGAAAAAGGTACTGGTCAAGTAAGGCTATTCTGTGTCTGTGGTAAGTGACTGCACCAGCTAATCCGGCTTTCTGAAATCAATTACCAAAAAGCGGAAGTGTTTTTAAAAAACACTTCCGCTTTTGTATGTTCAATTTAAGCAGCCTGCAAGCCAGCCTGTCTGCTTACCTCTCGCGCAGCTGTGCACGGTAAGCCGCCGCCTGATCCAGTATATCCGCCGCGCTGGCCAGCAGTGCGTCCGTCACCTGACTGCCGCCGGTGATGCGGGCGATCTCCGCCTTTCGCGCCTCGCGGTCCAGCTCGACCACCTTTGTAAAGGTCCGTCCGTTCTGTTCGCCCTTTTCCACCAGGAAATGCGTACCAGCCATGGCCGCAAGCTGTGGCAAATGCGTGACGCACAGCACCTGCTTATGGCAGGCAAGCTGTGCCAGCTTTTCAGCTACCTTCTGTGCCGCCCGGCCGGACACGCCGGTGTCCACCTCGTCAAAAACCAGCGTAGCGATCTGCTCCTGCTCTGCCAGCACATTTTTCAGTGCCAGCATAATGCGGGCCAACTCGCCGCCGGAGGCGATTTTGGAAATTGGGCGCAGCGCTTCTCCGGCGTTGGCTGACATCAGGAAACGAACGGTGTCACAGCCATCTGTCCCCGGCTCCTTAGCCGCAAAATCAACGGAAAAGCGGACCTTTTCCATATCAAGCTCCCGCAGCTCTTTCTGGATTCGCTGCTCCAGTCGCTCTCCTGCCTTTTTGCGGGCCTGCGTCAGCGCTTTTCCGGCGCGCTCCACCGCTTCCCCAGCCCTTTTCAGTTTTTGCTCCAACTGAAGCCGCAAATCGTCCGCCGTTTCCATTGCATTCAGCTCGTCACGGCAGCGCTCCTGATAGGCGATCATGTCCTCCACAGTGGCTCCATATTTCTTTTTCAGACGGTAAAGCTGGTCTGTCCGCGCCTCCGCTGCGTCCAACTCCGCAGGAGAAAAGTCAAATTCCTCCCGCTTATCCCGAATGATCTCGGCAAGGTCAAATACTTCACAGCGAAGGGCTTCCACACGCTTGAACAGTTCTTCCACATCACCGTTCAGGTGCCGGATGCCGCTCAGCGAATCCTCAGCCTTACGAATTGCAGACACTGCACCATCTTCCGCATCATCGCCGTTCAGGCAGTAATCCGCTCCGGACAGCGCGGAAATATACTTCTCACCGTTGCGAAGCAGCTCTCTCCGGGCGTTCAGCTCCTCCTCCTCGCCGGGGACCAGCTCCGCGCGCTCCAGCTCATCGATCTGGTAGCGCAGGGAATCCATCCGCCGTTCCTTCTCCGCATCGTCCATTTCCAGTGCTCGAAGCTGCTTGCGGATATCACACAGGACGTCATAGTCTTTTTTGTAAGCGGCCAAAGATCCTGCTGTCTGCCCGAAACGGTCCAGATAAGCGAGATGCCGACTCTCGTCCAAAAGCAGTTGTCCGTCATGCTGGCCGTGGATATTCAGCAGCTCCTTGCCGATTTGGCGGAGTTGTGTCACCGTCAGCGGACGTCCGTTTACGCGGCAAATGCTTTTCCCCTCACTGCTGATCTCGCGCTGGAGCGTAAGATTGCCATCCTCATCCGGGGCCGCACCGTTTTCGGTAAGTCCCGGCAGATTTTCCGGCACATCTGAAAAAATGGCGCTGACAAACGCTTTATCCGCACCGGTGCGAATCAGCTCCCGGGAGGTCCGTCCGCCTAAGACCGCCTCCATGGCATCAATCACGATGGACTTTCCCGCGCCGGTCTCGCCGGTCAGGGCATTAAAGCCGGGCCGGAATGCAATATCCGCCAGCTCGATCACAGCAATATTCTCGATGTGAAGCAGCTCCAGCATATTTATCCACTCCTCGTGAACGTTATAGCATTTCCTGTATCTCTTGGCAGAACGTCTCCGCACTGGCATTGTCCCGCATCACAACAAAGACCGTATTCTCCCCGGCCAGCGTACCCACAATGCCGTTGATGTCCATGTGATCCAGCGCCTCGCAGGCGCCGCCGGCCAGACCGGCCAGCGTTTTAAATACCACGATATTCTGGGCCGCCTCCACGCTGGTAATACTCTCATGGAAAATCGTCCGCAGCTTATCGGCGATATTGAGATGAGCCCGACTGTGGGACACCGCGTATTTATAAGTCCCCTGCCCTGCCGGTTCCTTCACAAGATGCAGCTGCTTGATATCCCGTGAAATCGTTGCCTGCGTACTCGCAACGCCTCGCTGCCGGAGCCGCTCCAAAAGCTGCTCCTGCGTTTCAATGGCTTCCTTTGCAATAATGTCAAGAATCAGGGATTGTCTGTTGTTCTTCATGCCTGGAACCCTCCCGGCAGCATTTTCTGAGCAAATACCTCGCAGAAGCTCTTTTCGGAAAGATGCGCCAAGCGGGTCACATGGCGGCTGCGGCGAATCTGCACAATATCATTTGAATAAAGCGGAAATGCCCTGCTCTCGTCCACAAACAGGAAGACCGGCTTGCGGCCATTGCGTTCCAGTTCCACGGTCAGGGTGTGCTCCGGCGAAAGGATATAAGAGGAAAACCTCATGTTATGCGTACAGATCGGCGTCAGCGCCATGGTCTGCGCCACAGGCTCCACCACAGGTCCGCCCGCCGAAAGCGAATACGCTGTCGAGCCGGTAGGCGTTGCGATAATGACGCCATCTCCCGCAATATCCGCCAAGTGCCTGCCATCCGAGGATATTTTCAGATGAATCACATGGGAGATCGGTCCCTCCCGAATCACAGCGTCATTCAGGCCCATGTTGGTATATACCTGCTTACCATCCCGCAGCACGGAAACATCCAGCATCATGCGTTCCTCAATGGGGAATGTCCAGCCCTGCAAGCCCTTCAGAGCCTCCAGCGCATTGACCTCAAGCTCCGCAAGGAAGCCCAATCCGCCCATGTTGATCCCCAGCATCGGCAGCTTGTGCAGCGCCGCCAGCTTTGCAAGATGCAAAATCGTTCCGTCGCCGCCCAGTGTGATGATGAGGCTTGCGGTCTTTAATTCCGGCAGGATGGGCTTCACCGGGAGATTTCCAAACGCACCGGCCTTCGGGTCGCGGAAGGGCGAACAGACCACCGTTTTAAACCCAACGCTCTGCAAAAGCTGTATGGCAGTGGTGGTTGCCTTCATGCCGCGATCCCGATCCGGATTCGGGCAAAGAATAATCGTTTTCTGCTCCATTACGTATGCCCCTCTCCGTGCTCGTTCAGCGCCTCGTGCGATTCGGCCACCAGTGCGTCCAAGTCAAATGTCTGCGCCGCTTCAGCGCCTTTTTTCAGGAAGCCCAGATATTCAATATTTCCCTCCGGCCCCCGAATCGGCGAATAGGTCAGACCCAGAACGCCGAAGCCGGCTTCCTGTGCGTGCTCCAGATAATGCTCAAGGACCTCCTTATGCACGGTCGGGTCGCGGACAACACCCTTTTTCCCGACCTTTTCCCGGCCGGCTTCAAACTGCGGCTTCACAAGGCTGGCCACACAGCCGCCGTCCTTCAGGATACCGGCCACCGCCGGAAGAATCAGCTTCAGAGAAATGAAGCTGACATCAATGGACGCAAAATCCAGCTCATCCGAGATCTGTTCATGGCTTAGATATCGAGCATTCGTCCGCTCCATACAAATGACCCGCGGGTCCTCCCGGAGTTTCCATGCAAGCTGTCCGTATCCCACATCCACCGCGTAAACCTTACTGGCGCCGTTTTGTAGCATACAATCCGTAAAGCCGCCGGTAGAGGCGCCGATATCGCCGCAGATACAGCCGTGCAAATCAATGGGGAATTCCGCCATGGCCTTTTCCAGCTTCAAGCCGCCGCGGCTGACATATTTCAGCGTATTGCCCCGAATCTCAATGGGAGCATCATTGGGAACTGCGGTTCCGGGCTTATCTACCCGCTGCCCGTTCACAAAGACCAGACCGCTCATAATGGTAGCCTGCGCCTTCTGGCGGCTCTCCTGAAGTCCGCGTTCTGTCAGCAATAGATCCAGTCTTGTTTTGTTACTCACGGGATAGAGCCTCCTTTACTGCCCGATATACACCGTCCGCGTCCAGTCCAAACCGTTCTTGCAGTTGCTCTACGGTTCCTTCCGGTGCAAAGCGGTCCTTCAAATTTTGCAGAATGACCCGGCGGCATTGCCGCCCCGACTCAGCCAGCAGTGCGGCGATCTGCTGGCCGATGCTGCCGTTTTCAAAGCAATCCTCCAGCACGAGAACTGTATCCGCACCATCAAGCTCTCGAAGCAGCGCGGAGGTATCCAGGGGCGCAATGCGGTTCAGCTTCACAACACGAGTGGAAATTCCGTCTCGCTCCAGCCGCTCCGCCGCGTCAAGCACCTGATTGATCAAAATTCCATAAGAAACCAGCACTGCCTGATGTCCGTCCCGAAGACGCACTACCGCTTGGCTGCCTGTGTCCTGTGTAAAATGCCCCTCCCCGCCTCTCGGATAGCGGAGCGCGACAGGACCTTGGATTTCAAATAATGCCTGCCGCGTCATGGAACGCAACTCGGATAGGCTGGAGGGACACAGCACGGTAAAGCCCGGGATGCCGGTCAGGTACGATATGTCCAGACAGCCGTGGTGCGTTTCTCCATCGGCCCCCACCAGTCCGGCCCGATCCACACCCAGCACCACATGGAGCTTTTGAAGGGCAACATCGTGAAACAGCATATCATAGCTTCGCTGTAAAAATGTGGAGTATACGGCAAACACGGGAATCATCCCCTGCTTTGCCATACCGGCAGCCATGGAAACTGCATGGCCCTCGGCAATCCCCACATCGAAAAGCCGCTCCGGGTATGCCTTGGCAAAGACTGCCAGCCCGGTTCCGTCCTCCATAGCGGCTGTAATGGCACAAACCTTTTCACTCTCTGCAGCGCAATCAGTCAAAGTTTTTCCAAATGTACTTGAGAAAGTCTCGCCTCCCGGCTGTAGAGTCAGGCCGGTTTGAGGGTCAAAGGGAGCAATTCCGTGGAATTTTCCCGGATTTCGCTCAGCAAAGAGATAGCCCTTTCCCTTTTGTGTATGGACATGGACCACCACCGGCCCGGTCAGTTCTTTAGCCCATTGCAGCATATCGCACAGCCGGGGCAGATCATGTCCGTCAATAGGCCCGAGGTAGGTAAAGCCCATATCCTCGAACAGCGTACTGCTGGGCCACAGCGCTTTTTTCAGTTCGGTTTTCAGCCGGTGGTTAAACCGGTAGATGGGCGACTGCACCGGATTTGCGCCGAATAGACGCCGATACCACTTTTTAAAATGATAGTACGCAGGCTTTGCCCGCAGCTGCGCCAAATGACGGGGAAGCGCCCCGACATTTGGGTCGATGGACATTCCATTGTCATTCACGATTACAATTAGATGCTCATGAGACGCTCCGGCATTGTTCAATCCCTCATAGGCAAGTCCGCCGGTCAAGGCTCCGTCGCCAATCAGCGCCAACACTTGATAATCCTGATGCTGTAATGTTCTTGCCCTTGCCATACCAAGCGCGACCGACACGGAGTTGGACGCATGGCCGGCAATGAAGGCGTCATGGATGCTCTCATGGGGCTTTGGAAAGCCGGAGAGACCATCCAGCTGCCGCAGCGTGGAAAAAAGTTCCTGTCGCCCTGTCAGTGCCTTGTGTACATAGGCCTGATGGCCAACGTCAAATACCAGCCGGTCATGCGACGTATCAAACACACGATGGATGGCTACAGTCAGTTCTACAACGCCCATATTGGACGCAAAATGTCCGCCGGTTTTCGACACGTTTTCCAGCAGAAACTGCCGCAGCTCAGAGCAGAGCTGTGGCAGCTGTTTTTGTTGAAGTGCCCTGACATCCTCAGGGGAATGAATTATATCCAGAATCACAATGACCTCCCACGGTCAAACCAAGTCAGCTCCGATGGAACAAATGCAGAAAGCGCCCCGCCCAATAGACCACCTGCTTGCTCTGCTTAATGGCAAAGGGCTTGCACATCGCCTTTCCGCCGATGGTCAAACCGGAGACCAGCGCCGTAACGCCGACAGAAATGAATATGCTCTGCACATTCAGCCCCGTCTGAAGCCGCGCCACGATCACCGCGCTGGTAGCGCCGGAGACGATACCGCAGATATCGCCCACCACATCGTTGCAGATGCTTGAGACCCGATCCGCATTTTTCAAAAGCCGCAGCGCCTCCTTCGCTCCCCGCTCCCTGTGGGCCGCCATGGAATGAAACGGCTTTTCGTCCGCCGAGGTCACCGCTACGCCGATAATATCAAACAAAATACCAAGACAAATGAAAAAAAGCAAAATGGCCAGCGCCAGTACAAGCCCCGCCCGATTCAAAACCGTTTCCGAGCCGAGGCTCAATAGGCCCGAAAACAGGACCGCCATAAAAAACGCGGTAGCAGCCCAGCCATACCGCGACGCTTCGCTTTTCACTTTTTTTTGCTTCGAAGGTTTGCTCAAAAAAACGCCTCCGGTTTTAACTGTATTGCTAAGGCAGCGGCAACGGAACAGGTAAATCTTGCGGCTTAGGTGCGGGTCTGTTTTCCCCACGGAACACCCCTCGTTGCCGATGGAGGCGGTTCCCCTTTCAGTTCCGAGGCACACCGTTGCCGGATGCGCTACCCGATTGCCACTGAGTCCGCACTGCAATCCCTGATCCGTTTCCAAAGAACAGCCTAGGTGTTTTCCACCGCAGTCTGTCCGTTTCTTTAGCCTCTTTTGCAAAACGGGTTTCAGCGGGCGATCACGGTGATCGTTCCGGCCGGAACGAATACCGTGTAGATCCCGCATCCACCCGCTCCACGCAAGGCAGGCTACATCTGCACACAGCGTTACGCGCCAAATCGGCGCGATGCACCGCATTGCAGGTTCAAATCTGCTTCGTACACAAATCGAAAATACCGCTACGGGAGTACGTTCATGCACAAGAGCAGGTCTCCACGGAAACAGGGTCGGGGTAACCATGCCATTGGAAATCGCCCTGAGTCCGCAAGCGTTCAGCACGCTTCCTCCCAGCATCCACCCAAAACTGGGCGTTTCAAGCAAACACCAGAAGTTTCACAGGTATGCCCTTCGGAGGCTTTTTAGGTCCTCCCTCGGAAACGGCAGATCTGACTAGAATACTGCGCCGCCGCTTAGCTTTTGTCAGTATAGCACAGCCCATGAAAATATGCAACCATTTCTGTATATACAATGTAAATATACACATGCTCCGCGGCCTTCATTTTACGTCTTATTAACGGATATTGCAGAGTTTCCTTCATCGCTTACCCAACAGAAAACCGGCCGCGAAATGCTCCGCAGCCGGTCTGTTTATTTTTTCCGCTCCGTCATGGCGTCCGCCAGCGTACAGAGAAACTCCGTGCTCCCCTGCCATTTGCAGGCTCTCAAGGCTTCCTTTGCCCTTTCCGTATAGGCCAACACCCGGCGTTCGCATTCCTCCAAGCCCAGCAGGGTCACATAGGTAGACTTCCGGTTGGAGGCATCAGAGCCGATTGGCTTTCCAAATTCCTCCGCGCTGCCAATCACATCCAGCATATCGTCCCGAATCTGAAATGCCAGCCCCACATTGGTGGCGTATACCCGTGCCGCCTCGAAGCAGCGTTCCTCCACCACCCGGTGGCCGGAGGATGCCGCAACGCCCATCATGCACGCGGCCCGCAGCAGCGCGCCGGTCTTTTTATTGTTGATGACGGTCAGCTCCTCCGCAGTGTGGAGGACCTTTCCATCTCCAATGGTATCAAAATACTGTCCGCCGCACATTCCCTGTTCACCGGCTGCCTCCGCCAAAATTTTAGCCGCCACAGCCGGAGCAAAGCTCCCCTTCTCCTGCCATGGACCTTCAGCGGAAAGAACCGTTTGAAAAGCGGCCGCCTGAAGAGCATCGCCCGCCAGAGTCGCCACACACTCGCCGTAGACCTTATGGTTGGTGGGTCTGCCCCGGCGGAGATCGTCATTATCCATGCAGGGCAGATCATCGTGAATCAGCGAATAGGTGTGCAGCATTTCCACACCGCAGCCGAAATCCAACGCTTCCTCCATGGCGCCGCCGGCGGCCTCGCAGAATTTCATAGCCAAAATCGGCCGTATCCGCTTGCCCCCGGCCAAAAGACTATACCGCATGGCCGCCTGAAGACCGTCGCCGGGGAAAAATTCCGCAAGCCGCTTTTCCACCAGCGCCTTCGCAGCGGAAAGCTCCTTTTCAAAATCCGTCATACGTCAGTCCTCCGTGCTCTCAAACGGCAGCTCCACAGGCGCACTGTCAGGCCCCTTCATCAGCTTTACTACCTGCTGCTCCGCCTTGTCCAATTCTGCGGTACAGGCGTTTGCCAGCTTCGTTCCCTCTTCAAAAAGGCTCAAGGATGCCGCCAATGCGGCATCGCCCTTTTCCAGAAGCGCTACAATCTCCTCCAAACGGGCCAGCTTTTCCTCAAAGCTCATTTTTTTTACAGCCATCGTCTTCCTCCTCTATGGTGTTGACCACGGCGGTAAAGCCGCCGCTTCCTAATGTCACATGAACATATTCCCCCCGGCTCAGCTCCGCGCTGCTCCGCAGCACCTCCCCCGCCTCATTGCGGGCCACGGCATAGCCGCGGCTCAAAACCTTCAAGGGACTCATAGCATCCAGTGAAGCCGCAGCGGCTGTAAAGGCTTGCCGCTTCCTTCCGATTGCGGCCCCGGTCAGGTCCCCCAAGCGCTGTTGAAGGTGCGCCAGCTCCATCCGCCTATCCTGTACATAAGCAAGGTGATCAGTTAAGACTCGCTTGCGCTTCAGCTCCTCCAAGCGCTCCCGCAGAGTGCGCAGTCGAACCGTTTCGCTGCCGATCAGTCGGTTTTCCAAATCGCCGAGCTGCCGCAAAAGCGCTCCCTGATCCGGTACCGCGATCTCAGCGGCATTGGAGGGCGTAGACGCCCGGGCATCCGCCACGAAATCCGAAATTGTCACATCCGGTTCATGGCCCACCGCCGAGATCACCGGCGTTTCACAGGCATAGATAGCCCGTGCCACCCGTTCATCGTTAAAGGCCCACAGATCCTCCATGGAACCGCCGCCCCGACCGGTGATAATAACATCGCCGATTTTCCACTGGTCCGCATAGCGGATGGCCCCCGCGATCTCCGCCGGCGCTTCCGCCCCTTGGACCCGCACCGGCAGCAAAATCACCTTTGCCAAGGGATAGCGCCGCCGCAGGATTCGAATCATGTCATGAACCGCCGCTCCGGCGGCGGAGGTCACAACGGCGATTCTATTTGGAAATTTCGGCAGAGGCTTTTTATGCTCGGAATCGAACAGCCCCTCCCGGTACAGCTTTTCCTTCAGCTGCTCAAAGGCCACGGAAAGATCGCCTGCTCCCTCCGGGGTCAGGGATTCGCAGTATAGCTGATAGGCACCGTCCCTTGGAAATACACTGACACGGCCGACCGCCAGAACCTTCATGCCGTTTTCCGGGCGGAAGCGCAGGCGCATGGCCTGTCCCTTGAACATCACACAGCGAATTGCGCCCGTCTGGTCCTTCAAGGAAAAATAGTGATGTCCCGACGGATACATTTTATAGTTGGATATTTCGCCCCGAACGCAGATACCGGAGAGCATGGGCTCCTGATCCAGCAGGAGCTTCACCAGCTCATTGACCTCTGTGACGGTGAAAATATGTCGTTCCATTGCTCACTCCTTATCCAGCCATCGGCCAAGGCAGGCCGAAGTCCCTGCTTCTACGCGCCGTGAAAGCTCATCCATGTGGAGCAGGCGGAATATCCACACGCGAAGCACATCCATCAAAGAACAGATCACGTAGATGCCCAGCGCCGCGCCCAATACCAAAAGCAGCATAACCGGCGGTGTTTTGGCCGCCAGCACCGAAAATCGGTCCGCCATTCCATATTCCCAAATCAGAGGATGCGCGTGGATAAGATATACGCTGAAGGCCAGCGGTGCTACCCCTTTAATGAGCTTTTCAAAGCAGGGCGGAATCGAAAGCTGTGCAAAGCACAGCACCAGCGCGGCCGCCGCCAGCAAAATCGTCGGCGAGGTATAGCTGGTCAGCAGCACCTTATCACAGGTGCCGCGCTCCGCAGCTATCCAGACCCGGTCTGCCGCCCAATGCACGCTCCACGTGAGCACGGCGCATATTGCATAGACCGCCGCCCACCCTCCGGAGCCGCGCTTTTTGCCCAGACAGGACAGCCGTAGACAGCCTCCCAAGAGATATAAGCAGCTCAGCCACAGGACACTGTAGCCGTTATCCGTGAGGAAAACATCCCTTTGCCGCAGCGTTGGCAAAACAGAAAACACGAGAACGATGAAAAGCGCAAGAACCCTTCTCTGCCGCTCCGAAAGCCTGTCCAACAGCAGATTGAAAAACGGGATGAACAGACACATCCCGAAATAGGCGGTCACATACCAATATTGCCGGAACAGCACCGGGAAAAATGCGCGGAGCACCCGGTCCCCATCGACACTGCCGGGCAGAAAAGCGGCAAATACCGCCGTAATGCTAACCGTATAAAAAGTGACCCGCAGCCACAGCGCAATGGCTCCGCTGTACTGAAAACGATGCTGAACGCCAACGTAGCCGGAGATCAGACCATAGCAATTAACAGCGCAGTAAGCCCCCGCCTCCAGCAGTTTTGCAGCTTCATAGCCTGCCGACAGAGGCGCCGCAGCGGACAATACGCCGCCCTTATTCAAGATGTGCAGGATGATGACCATCCACATGGCCAGCATCCGCAGCAGGTCGATTCCGTAATTGCGCCGTTCCATCATCCGCTCCTGTCAGGTAAAATCAAAACGGCAGAGCATACGGCAGCTTTTGCCGTATCCGCTCTGCCGTTTGTGCGCCGCTTGTCACTGTGAAATTTCCTCACGCGCAAAAGTACCCAGAATACCGTTCATAAACTTAACAGTCTCCGGCGTTTCATATTTTTTGGCGATCTCCACCGCTTCATTGATAGCCGCACCCGTGGGAATATCCTCCATGTATAAAATCTCATACATGGCGACCCGCATGATTGCTGAGGCTACCAGCGGAATACGGGAAAACTTCCATCCCTTTGCATACTTGGAGATATATCCGTCCAACTCCGCAGAATGCTCGTCAACGCCCTTTACCAAGCGCGTGATATACGCCGCCTGCTTGGCGTTGGGCGCATCGGCATACAGCGAATCCTCACCGGCCAGCTCCGCGAAAGCCTCCGGCGTCAGACGCTCCTTCAAAAGCTCATCAACGGTCTCGTCTGTAAAGCTCAGTTCATAGGAAAGATGGGCGGCGATCTCCCGCGCGGTATTCCGTGTCATAACGTTTCTCGTCCTTTTCTCTTGTAATGGGTTTACGCCAGTGTCACACCGCCGACATGGATATTTACCGTTTCGACTGTGCAGCCGGTCATGGCGCTGACTGCGGAGGCCACCGCCTTCTGCGCGTTTTCAGCAACCTCCGGGATGGCGTGGCCGTAGGCCACTGTCAGATATAGGTCCAGTGCCAGTCCGGTCTCCGTCATTTCGATCTTAACGCCCTTGGCGTTTTTCTGTGCACCCTTTTTATTGGTCACAAGATCGGCAACGCTGGAACCGAGAGTTCCCATTGTGCCGGAAACGCCCTCCACCTCGCGGACAGCACCCACGGCGATAGCCGCGATGACCTCCTCAGAGATGTGGATGCTTCCCTTTTCGTCGGAAAGTGTCATATAACCTTTATTTTCAGCCATTGTAGTTCTCCTTTTGGCACACGGCAGTGAGCCGCAGTCAATACTTGATTATCTAATGTGCTATTTTAGCATGGATTTTTGGAAAATACAACAGCTAATTTGCGGCCATGATTCGAATTGCGTTGGCGGCATAGCCTGTTTCGGTCATGGCGATATCCGTAATTTTCGCAACATCCGTGGCGTTCAGCTCCCCATCCTTTGTAGAGACCACAATGCTCAGAGAATCGTCTCCCATAAACGCAACGCAGTCCTGATACCCCTTTGCCGTGACCAGATTTTCAATCTGTGCCTCCTTCAGCGTGTAAGAGGCCAAAACCTGAATGCTTTCGGAGGCTTGGTTTGCCACTGACTGATCGGCGTCCTCCTGCTTGGCAGCGTCCTCCAGCAGAGAGATAGCGCTGTCCCGGGCCTGCTGACGGGTCAGCCGCGCGGAGGCGAAATAATCATCCCCCTCATAAACCGTGCTCTCTGCAAGGGTTCCTTCCTCCTGCCCCGAGACCAGCGCGGCTTCGCCCAGAATTTTAGTACCGGCCTCCTCCGCCTTCTGGACTGCCTCCTCCGAGGAATATTTCCAGTTCAGTCCAACTGCCGCGCAAACCAGCACCGCCATAGTCCCCACCACGATATTCCGCTTGATGTTTCCACGCATAGAGCCTTTCCTCCTCCATATAATTACGGACATTTTGCCACGGTGATGCGGTCGCTGCTCAGGCCGGTCAAGACGGACACCGCCTCTGTGACCGCCAGCCTGACATCTGCCCGGTCGCCCCCCTGACAGACCACCAGCGCCCCCCGGTACGTGGGGTACAGAATCCTCGTCACAATGGGGGCCTCCTGATCGTTCAGGTCCAGAAGCACCGTTTCCGATGTTCTGGAATAGTCCTCCGGCGCTGCCGTGCTGCCGCTGTAGCGGAGCTCCGAGTTCTGCGCCAACTGCCGTTCCCCATTGCTGTCTGCCGTCAGCAGCACCCGCACGGTACCGACGCCTTGAATCTGCCCCAGAATACTCTCCAGCTCCGTCTGAAGCTCCTGCGCTGAAATCATATCCATCTGCTGCGCGGTTTGGCCAGTCTGCGCCGTATGCTCTGTTCCACCGGGCCATAACAGCAGCCCTGCGCCCACCAGCAGAATCAAGATCGCATATTTGTATCGGTCCCATAGCTTTTGCACTCCTTTAATTTTCATTAAGCCACACCTGTCTTTCCACGGGTATCCCCAATTCGGCCTCTATCCAGCGGGACAGCTCACGAGACGGTGTACCGGTAAGCTCCGCAGATACAGGTACCGGCACACCCTCGCTGTTTTCCTCTGTCCCGACCTTGATACGGACAGTCAGCCCCATACGCGCCGCCTTGTCCAATATATATGCCTCCGTTTCACTTTCTATGAGCGTTCCCAGCTCCTTTTTCCGTTCCTCCTCAAGCTTTGTCCGATAGGTCTCTACCTGCTTTTCGTATTCAGCAAGGCCCATGTGAACATCGTCCGGCAGCGCTGCCTTTCGAACCGGCTGCAGCAGTACCAGTAAAAGCAGCAGCCCACCGATAAAGGATGCTGTGTCCCGCAGTGTTCCCTTTGGCGTGATGTACTGCACAACGGACAGCAGCAGCGATACCGCCGCAACTGCTGTCAGCCATGTCCGCACCGCCGCGATCATGCGGTCACCGCGGCCACGGAGGCCAATATGGAGATCAGCAGAACTAACGCGCAGCTCCCTACCATTCCAAGCAGTAATCCGAACGCACTGCCAAGGCCGCCAATAAGCCCGCAGAGCTCCGAATCTCCGATCGCCGCCGCGAAAAAGTCGGTCAGCTTGTACAAAAGATACTGAATGCCGATTCGCAAAAACGGAACCACGCACAGCGCCAGAACGCCCAGCAAGCCGAAAACACCCAGCGTCCCCTTCAGAAGTCCGGCTCCCACCAGCACTGTTTCCGATGCCTCCGCAATGATTCCCCCCACCACCGGCACCACACCGGAAATCGCTGTTTTTGCAAGACGCACACGGACGCTGTCCACTGTTCCCGCGAAAATACCGCTGACAGTGAGATACAGCGTAAACGCCAGCAGCAGCCCTGTCAGCAGCTTGGTGCAGATTGTCTTGATGGCCACCGCCACCGCCAACAGCCGCCGGTCACCCAAGCTGCTCCCGGCAGCCAGCGTCCCAACAAACAGGTATACCAAGGGCATCAGCAACCCGCAGATCAGCTCCAGCAGCAGGTCCGCAAAAAAAACCGTGGCCACCTGCCGCACCGTCGCCCCGGCGGCACCGCCCGCCACTGCAGAAGCCGCCGCCAAGGCCGGCAGCAGTGCCTTTGAAAAGGTGCTCATCTGCTCCATAACCGCCGTACCGGCCCCCATCAGCGTGTCCAACTGGCCGATGGTCAAAAGCGTGACCGTCAAAACTCCCGCCATGGAGAGAAAGCGGCTCGTATCGCCGGTTCCCTTCTGGACGCCGCCCACCAGTCCGCACAGCACAGTCGCCAACAGCACCGAAGCGGCGCCGCGAAGCTGACCCTTTAAAATTGAACCGGCATTTTTCGCAAGATGCTCCCAAATCGCGCCGAGTCCCTCCGCAAGGCTGTCCGGCCCCCAATCCTTAACCTGACTTAATATCCGATTCGTTTCGTGGGGAAGCGCGTCCGCGACCACAGAAAGCTCATTGTCTGCCCGGACATTGACTGTTAAAAAAAGCAGTGCAGCACATAGGAGGCTGCAAAATTTCAGATAGTTCACCAAATCAACTCCGTCAGTAAATCCAAAACCGCGCTCAGCAGCGGCAGCGCCGTTACCAGCGCGCAAATAGCCCCAGCGAATTCCAGCACGGAGGCAAGCGCATTCTGTCCCGCGTCCTTACAAAGATTGCCGCCGATTCGAACGATCAGTGCAATGCCGATGGTCTTATAGAGCGGCAGAAACAGCGTATCCGATACGCCACTGTACCCGGTAAGCCGCTTTAAAAAATCAAAAAGCTCCCTCACCGGCGCGGCTAACTGCATCAGCACGGTCACGGCGGCGGCCAGCGCCAGCAGCAGTGCGATCTCCGGATTGCTTTTACGAAGAAGCAGTCCTGTTAGCGCGGCGATTACACATAGGACCAGTACCCTTGTTATCTGCTCCATCTCAAAGGTCAAACAGGGTCTTGATCATCTGGAACAGTCCGCTGATCTCCTGCACCAAAATCATCATGACTACCACAAGCCCTGCCAGCGTGGTCATCATCGCCTGTTCCTCCCGGCCGGAGCGAATCAGCAGTTGGTTCAGCACGGCCACCAAAATCCCCACGGCGGCTATTTTAAAAATCAGATCAACATCCATCGTACATTCCTCAAATCAACAAAATCACGAGCAGTGCGCTGGTGGAAAAGCAAAGTGCGGTCATGAGCTTTTCCTCTGCCGCGCTTTCCTTTTCAAATTTTTTCAGGCTGGATTGCAGCTTTTCACAAGCAAGTGTAATTGCTTTACAAATGCCGATTTCATCGCCTGTCCACGCCTCTGCCAGATGGAAAAGCGCTTGCTTGTCCCCCTCCGGCAGCGGCAGGTCCTCCGCCGCCTGTCTCCACGCTGTCAGGCAGGGCGTTCCCGCCCGAAGCGACCTTGCCGCCGCTAAAAACAACGCGGCGTTTTTAGGCTCCCTGCCTTCCGCAAGGCGCGTCAGCAGCATCGGCAGCGACGTCCGCTCCAGTCTGATGGCCGTTTCCATTTCCGCAAGGGCCGCTGTCAGGTCCGATAAAATTCGTCCGCGCTCCTGCCGCTCCCGGCGCCGCAGATACCAGACACAGCCCCCCGCCGCAAAAACAAAGATGCTCCCCATAAGCCTTATCATGGCAGATTCTCCACTGCATAGGCCCAGCCGGCGCTTCCCCGCCGAATCAAAACGGCCTGACGGAACACCCGTCCCTCCAGCAGTGCGCGGTACAGCGGCTTTGCCTGCAATTCCTCCACGCTGCCCGCATGGATGGTGGCCAGCAGCCCAACGCCGCAGCCCGCTGCCTGCGCAATAGCCTGAATATCCTCTTGAACCGTGATCTCATCCAGCGCGATGATCTGCGGGTTCATAGCGCGGAGCACCATGGGAATTGCGGCGGCCTTCGGACAGCCGTTCAGGATGTCGGTCCGCGGCCCCACATCCATCTGAGGCTGACCGCGATACATCACCGCGATCTCGTCCCGTTCATCGATCAGCGCGATTCGCTGCGGCGGGACCTGTTCGCCCCGGGACATCAGCCGCACCAAATCCCGCAGCAGCGTGGTCTTTCCGCCGCCGGGGGGCGAGAGCAGCAGCGTGCTTGCAAAATGCTCTCCCCGGAAAAGCCGGGGCACCACCGCCGCGCCGATGCCCTTTAGCTCCCGGGAAATGCGAATCACCGCAGAGGATATCTGCTTGAGATTTGTGACCTGTCCGTCCTTCATGACCGCCGCGCCGCACAGCCCCACCCGGAAGCCGCCGCGTACCGGCAAAAAGCCCTGCCGCAGCGTTTCGATTGAGGCGTAACGCGAAAACTCCGCCGCGATGTCACAAAGCGTTTCCAACTCCTCCACCGTCACGATGATCTCCAAGGATTGCTCACCGGCGGGCAGCAGCACCGACATACAGCGCCCTGCCCGTAGGCGGAACTCCTCCGCGTGCTCCTTGACCTCCTCCGGTTGCTCCATTGCGATTCGCCGCAGGCGGCTGGGCAAAATGGCCGCCGCCAATTCGTAGCGCAGCGCATTTCCATGTTTCTCCACGGGACTTCCCTCCTTTTGTTGTTAGTCCACTGTATGACGGCTCGTCCGCAGATATGCAGTAAAAAGGGAGACTTGCTGCAAGTCTCCCTCTTTGCCTATTTATGACAGCAGGCGCAGAAATTCTTTGCCTCCTCGTAATTCTCCGGCAAGGACACAGTATTGGGCGGGAAAAATTCGCCCACAGGGAACGAGATGTTGCGGAACAGGCTGCACGGATCATCCGTATTCCCGCAGGAGCACTCCTTCTCCGGCATACAATAATCATACACCGGCACAAGAAGCTGAGAATCCCGTTCCAGCCGCACAATGGAGAACTGCCCCAGTGTGATATAGATGCGGCGCCCGTCATCGCCGCCGCAAAGCTCACCGCCAAAGCACTGGCTGATGGCCGGCGGCACCTCACAAAGATCACAGTCGCACTCTCTGCGGCAGCAGCCGCTCTCCACGATTCTGGCGTCCAGAACGATCGGGTCGACAGCCTCCACAACGGCCTCGGGAAGATTCGAGCGGCGCAGCAGCGGAATATCCGGTTCGCCGGAACGGAATTTGGAGGAGAAAATTTTCGCGCTGCCCTCGCTGCCAAACAGGATGGCGCGCTTATCAAAGACGCACAGGCCCTCCACCGTCACCGGAGCTGGACAACTGGTATACGCCTGCAGCGTCACGGCATAGAAGAACCGCATATCCACAGTGTAAAAGCCCCGGTTGAAATTGACCGGCTCCACATCCACATAGACGTACAGCAGATCGGCGGAGCCGCCCTTAACGGAGAGCGCCCGGTTGATAACGTCTACGTATTGGAGCTTGGGATAAAAGCGCAGGTCCTCAATGCAGTCCTTATCCCGGCAGGAATCGTAGATCTTGCGTGTATGGATGCAAACCGCTTCCCGAATGCTGCCAGTCCCCTCCACAGGGCCGGGCATAACTTTCTCAGGCATTGTGATACCTCCTAAACGATGTAGCTGAAAGAATCGCTTCCCTCAGTCCAATCTATGCATCCGGTAGCCGAAGGTGAAAATAAAGGCAGCCGGAGGAAAAACTCTCTGGCCGCCTTTTCTATTCTTTTTCAGAAAAGCTCTACGCTGCTGCTGTGCGGATTGATGAGGCATACATAGCTGCGGCCGCGCCCCAAGGCCAGCGGCGAACCGTCCGGCAGGCTGTAAACGAACGGACTGTTCCGATCCTTTCGGCTCCAATGGATTTCCTCGCTCTGCCCGCCGCGGTACAGCGTTCCGCTACCCTCGCCGGTGGTGCGGACCTTTTGACGTCCCTCCTTATCTCCCGAAATCGTGGAAATATCGGTCTCTAAAAACAGTACATTCACGGCGACTACCTGCTCGCCTGTATTGCCATCGATATACGGTGCCTGATACTGGCTCACCAGATATTCTCCTCTGTCCGCGTCATAGTCAAACAGACCCGTTTTATAGCCGGTGTAATTCAGCTTGATGTGTTCCGCCGCCGTGCCGCCGGTCAACGGCTCATCGGTAAACGCCTGTGTATACGAATAGCCCTCTCTATGGGTCTGCGAATATTTACTATCATCCCAAAAGCTCTGAATCCGTTCCCCGGAGGTCAAAAGACTGTGTTCATAGCCCTTCGTTTTGCGGCGCTCGACGTCCCGCCAGAACACGGCGTCATGACTGGCCCCACCATTGACCCCGTCAATATGCTCCACCTTCCACGATTTCAAATCCGCATACGCCTCCGGGCTGCCGCCGGCGTGAACGTAGAGCGCATCATGACCCAGTGCCAGCTCGATATAATAGGGACGGGCAGAACGGATGCTGCCGATGCTGCCGACATCTTCCAAGGACTGATAAACCGCCAGCATTCTGGTAATGCCGCCCTCGGCGGGCACCTCATAGATGATGTCCGCCTGTGAATTTCCAAGCTGCGGCTGCGCCTTTTTCAAATTATTCAGCATCACCGCCACAGGGCGTCTCTGCTCATATTCCGGCTCGATGGGCAGCCCGGTCAGCGGATTGGTTCCCGTGGGAACATCGGGAAACGGCTCCACCTCCGGCTCTGCCGCAGGCTCCTCTATCACCGGCGGGGTCTCCGGTTCCTCCGCAGGCGTCGGAGCGGATTTTTTTCCGCATCCGGTTGTCAAAAGCAGCAAAAGTGCCAGCAGGAATGCCGATTTTCTTTTTCTCAATTCCTTCACCCACCCAATAATGTCTTGATAAAAATTATACTATCAATCCATGCCTGCCTCCGTCAAGAGAAATTTAGACAAACGGCGATGCAAAGCGTCAATTTTCATCTGTACTTTCCACGCAGACTGCGGTATACTAAACAATAATGTATCAACAACAAAAGGAGATTTACTATGGCCCCAAAGGGATTCATTCAAGATAAGCTGGAAATCAAGTTTCTGATTTTGTACCTTGCGGCCAGAGTCATCGAACCGGTCCCCTTTGACACCATGCTGGACCTGACGCTCTGTGATGACGCCATTGATTACTTCGATTTTTCTGACTGCCTCGCCGATCTGGTACGAACGGAAAATTTGACCGTTGATGAAAAAAGCGGCTTTTATTCCATCACGGAAAAGGGCCGCCGCAACAGCGAGATCTGCGAGACCAGCCTCCCCTACTCCATCCGGCTTCGGTGTGATAAAAACCTGACCCGGTGCAACCGTGCCCTGCGGCGGAAAAATCAAGTAAAAAGCGCCACGGAGCCGCGCCCCAACGGGACCTATACCGTTTCCCTCTCTCTTGATGACGATATGGGAAACATCATGGACCTGAAGCTCATGGTTCCCAGAGAGGACATGGGAAAGCTGCTGGCCGCGCGCTTTCGGAGGGCGCCGGAAAAGCTGTACAGCCAGATCATTGACCTTTTACTGAACGCGCCGGACTCCGACAACGAGGAACAATCAAACTGAAAAACAAGTATAAAAGAGACCGCCTGAACAGGCGGTCCGAGACTGTCGATAAAGTGGTAAATCCTCCGCAACGGTAAGGAAGGGTGTATGCGGGAAACCCAAGAAGGGTGTCCTGCGCCATTGAAATCCTTAGTTTTCAGAACTTTTATGAAGTTCTGAAAACTTGTTCAGCGGGGAGAAAAGACTTTTTCGACACGCTGAGACCGCCTGAACAGGCGGTCCCTTCTATATTCGGTATCTCTATCTATCGCGGCCCATCATGCAGTCCGTCCAAATTGGAAGCATCTATTTCTCCTTTCTTATTTCGCTGTATCCATCAAGGAAAATTCACAGAAAATTGCAAAAAGTAAACATTTCCCACAATTTTTGCGTTTAAAAAACATTTTTTGAGCTTTTATCTGTTATGTGTGCCGCTTATATCATCTGCTCTTTTCACAAAAAGGTATTACTTTTTTCTGTGAATTTGATAGAAAATTTGTGTTGCGCTGTGTCGGCTTTTTCGTTATGATAAAAGTAACGGCTGCACCGTATGCGGCCATGAGATACTGCAAAATAAATTAGGAGGATTATTGTATGAAGAAGTTTCTTGCACTGCTCCTGAGTCTTTCCATGGTATTTGCCCTGTCCGCCTGCGGCGGCAAAAGCGATTCCACAACCCCCGCAGACACCGACGCCGCCGAAACTGGCGACAGCACCCCCGCCTCCGATTTCAAGGTCGGCTTCATCTTCCTGCACGATGAAAACTCCACCTATGACCTGAACTTCATCAATGCCGCCGAGGCTGCCTGTGAAAAGCTGGGCGTTGAGTACACCAAGATCACCAACGTTCCCGAAACCGAGGAATGCTACAACAAGGCCGCTGAGCTGGCGGACGCCGGCTGCAACATCATCTTTGCCGACTCCTTCGGTCATGAGGATTACATCATTCAGGCCGCTAAGGAGTTCCCTCAGGTTCAGTTCTGCCACTCCACCGGCACCCGCGCCCACACCGAGGGCCTGAGCAATTACCACAATGCCTTTGCCTCCATTTATGAGGGCCGCTACCTGGCCGGTGTTGCCGCCGGTATGAAGCTCAACGAGATGATCGATAACGGTAAAATCACCGCCGATCAGGCCAAGATCGGTTACGTTGGTGCCTTTACCTACGCCGAGGTCATCTCCGGCTACACCTCCTTCTTCCTCGGTGCCCGCTCCGTCTGCCCCACCGCTACCATGGAAGTGACCTTCACCGGCTCCTGGTACGATGAGACCGCTGAAAAGGAGGGCGCACAGAAGCTCATCAACAACGGCTGCGTTCTTATCAGCCAGCACGCCGACTCCATGGGCGCTCCTACCGCCTGCGAGACTGCCGGGGTCCCCAATGTTTCCTACAACGGCTCTACGCAGTCCGCCTGCCCCAACACCTTCCTCGTTTCCTCCCGCATTGATTGGGAGCCTTACTTCGAGTACGCCATCACCGCCGCTATGAACGGCACCGCCATTGACGCCGACTGGACCGGCACGCTGGCCACCGGCTCCGTTGTCCTGACCGACCTCAACACTGCCGTTGCCGCCGAGGGTACGCAGGACGCCATTGACGCTGTGAAGGCTGAGCTGGAAAACGGCACCCGTCAGGTGTTTGATGTGAACACCTTCACCGTGGATGGCAGCAAGCTGGATACCTATAAGGCCGATGTGGATACCGATGCCGACTACACCCCGGATACCGAGGTCATCGTGGATGGCGCATTCCGGGAGTCCACGTTCCGCTCCGCCCCCTATTTCGACTTGCGTATCGATGGCATCACCCTGCTGGATGAGGTCTACGGCTAAGTCCTGAACACAAAATTGGGCTGCCCTCCGGCAGCCCAATTTTTCTTATTTTGGAAAAAGTCGGCTTCCTTTTGATTTACAAGGTGCCGTGACTATGGTAAAATACAGATGTACGTGATACGAACACGGGGGAAGGAACTCTTTTTGTCCCTTCCGAGAAAGAAAGGGTGACTGCCTTGTCAACTGCGTGTGCGGTTAAGATGGAAAACGTGACCAAGCGCTTTGGAAAGGTTGTGGCAAACCGGGCCGTAAATCTGGAGCTGCACGAGGGCGAGATTCTCTCCCTCTTAGGCGAAAACGGCAGCGGAAAAACAACGCTGATGAATATGCTCTCCGGCATCTACTTCCCTGATGAGGGACAAATCTACATTCACGGAAAGCCGGTCTCCATCGCCTCTCCCAAGGATGCTTTCCGCTATGGCATCGGCATGATTCACCAGCACTTCAAGCTGGTAGATGTGTTCACCGCCGCGGAAAATATCATTCTGGGTCTGGACGGAAAGCTGAATCTGTCGGAGGCCTGGAAAAAGGTAAAGGAGCTTTGCGAAAAATACGGCTTCGATATCGACCCCGACCAGAAGATATACGATATGTCTGTTTCCCAGAAGCAGACCGTTGAAATTCTCAAGGTGCTTTATCGCGGCGCCGACATTCTGATTTTGGATGAACCCACCGCAGTCCTGACACCGCAGGAAACGGATAAGCTGTTCCAGATCATGCGGAACATGAAGGCGGACGGAAAATCCCTCATCATCATCACCCACAAGCTCCACGAGGTACTGGACGTATCCGACCGGGTGGCCGTACTCCGCAAGGGTGAATACATCGGCGATGTCGCCACAAAGGACGCCGACCAGCAATCCCTGACGGACATGATGGTCGGCCACAGCGTCAGCCTGAATATCGACCGGCCCGATCCTGTGAATGTGACCCCTCGATTGGTCATTGACAATCTGACGGTCTACGATGAGCTGGGTGTCAAGCGGCTTGATAATGTCAGCTTCACGGTCAACGCCGGTGAGGTTCTCGGTATTGCCGGTATCGCCGGCAGCGGCCAGCGGGAGCTTCTGGAGTCCATTGCCGGACTTTACCCCATTGCCTCCGGCACCATTACATACTTTGACCCCAAGGACGGTAAAACCAAAAATCTGGTGGGAATGGACCCTATGGACATTCGGCAAAGCGGCGTGGCAATGTCCTTCGTCCCCGAGGACCGCTTGGGCATGGGCCTTGTTGGCTCTATGGGCATGACGGGAAACATGATGCTCCGCTCCTGGCGTAAGGGCCATGGCATTTTCCTGGACCGCAAGGACCCCGAACAGCTTGCCAACCGCATCTGGCAGGAGCTGGACGTTGTGACGCCCAACACTAACTTTCCTGTCCGGCGGATGTCCGGCGGCAACGTGCAGAAGGTGTTGGTGGGCCGCGAGATTGCGCAGGCCCCCTCCGTGCTGATGACCGCCTACGCGGTCCGCGGTCTGGACATCAATACGTCCTATACGATTTATAATCTGCTCACAGAGCAGAAAATGAAGGGCATCGCTGTTGTGTACGTCGGCGAGGATTTGGATGTACTGTTGGAGCTCTGCGACCGAATCGTTGTGCTCTGCGGCGGACAGGTCTCCGGTGTTGTGGACGCCCGGACTGCCGATAAGCGTCAGGTGGGCGCTTTGATGACCCGCGTGGAAGGAGGCCATGAGAATGCCTAAGACATCCCTGTTCCATATTGCCAAGCGGGACGCACTGCCTTGGTATCAGGCCACACTGATTCGCGGCTGCGCGATCTTGCTGGCGCTGGTGGTCTGCGCGCTGGTCACGATGCTGATGACCGGTGAAAACCCCTTCAGCATTTACGCCACAATTTTCAAGGGTGCTTTCGGAACGGCCCGCAAAACATGGGTCACCTTCCAGAATTTGGCTGTTCTGCTGGGTATTTCCCTTGCGGTCACTCCGGCGTTCAAAATGCGGTTCTGGAATATCGGCGCCGAGGGGCAGGTCCTGATCGGCTGCCTTGCCACCGCCGCCTGCATGATCTGCCTCGGTGATAAAATCCCCAATGCGCTCCTGATTTTAATTTCCCTGCTGGCCGCGCTGGTCGCCGGCGGTATCTGGGGTCTTCTCCCTGCGTTCTTCAAGGCCAAGTGGAACACAAACGAAACACTGTTCACTCTGATGATGAACTATATCGCCACGCAGCTTTCCGCTTTCTTTATCATCGTGTGGGAGGTTCCGAAGGGCGCCGGAAAAATCGGCATCATCAATCAGAACTCCGAGGCCGGATGGCTGCCGGTCATCGGCGGGCAGAAATATCTGCTCATTATTCTCGTTGTTGCTATCCTGACTGTCCTGATGTACATTTATCTGAACTACAGCAAGCACGGCTATGAGATTGCCGTTGTTGGCGAGAGCCAGCGGACTGCCAGCTATGCCGGCATCAAGGTAGAGCGGGTCATCATCCGCACCATGCTGCTCTCCGGCGCGGTCTGCGGCCTTATGGGCTTTCTCCTGACTGCCGGAACGGACCACACGCTGACAACTACCATTGTCGGCGGACGCGGCTTTACCGCCGTCATGGTATCGTGGATGGCGAAATTTAATCCCATTGTCATGATATTTACCAGTCTGCTGCTGGTTGTTCTCGGGCGCGGTGCCAGTGAAATTTCCAGCACCTTCAGCCTGAACCAGTCTTTCTCGGATATTCTGACCGGCATCATCCTGTTCTTTATCATCGGAAGCGAGTTCTTCATCACCTATCAGGTCAGCCTGCGCAAAAACGGAAAGAAGGAGGCTTAAATCATGCTTGATCTGGTATCATTCCTCCCCCGGGCCGTTATGCAGGGCATTCCCCTGCTCTATGGCAGCACCGGTGAAATTCTGACCGAAAAATCCGGCAACCTGAATTTGGGAATCCCCGGTATCATGTATGTCGGCGGCATCTGCGGCGTCATCGGCGCGTTCTTCTATGAACAGTCCACCCCCGCAGAGGCCATGAGCGGACTGCTGGCTATCGGCATTCCCCTGTTCTGCTCCTTGCTTGGCTCCCTGCTTATGGGGCTTTTGTACTGCCTGCTGACAGTGACGCTGCGGGCCAATCAGAACGTTACGGGCCTTGCCATGACAACCTTCGGCGTGGGTATCGGCAACTTCTTCGGCGGCTCTTTGATTAAGCTGACCGGCAGTGAGGTCCCCTCTATCGCCCTTTCCGCCACCAGCGCCTATTTCAGCAAATCGCTGCCCTTTGCCAATCAATGCGGCTGGTTCGGGAAAATTTTCCTCTCTTATGGCTTTCTTGCCTATTTGGCCGTTGTCATTGCATTGTCCACCTCCTATTTTCTGAAGCATACCCGCGCCGGTCTGCATCTCCGTGCTGTCGGTGAAAACGCCTCCACTGCGGATGCCGCAGGCATCAGCGTTTCCAAGTACAAGTATTTCGCCACCTGCATCGGCAGCATGATTGCCGGACTCGGCGGTCTGTACTATGTGATGGACTACGCCTGCGGCGTGTGGTCCAACAACGCCTTCGGTGACCGCGGGTGGTTGGCGATTGCGCTGGTGATTTTCACCATCTGGCGGCCCAATGTAAGTGTGCTGGCCTCTATCCTGTTCGGCGGCTGCTACATTCTGTACCTTTACATCCCCACCGGAACAAACCTCGCTGTCAAGGAGCTTTACAAAATGCTCCCCTATGTTGTGACACTTGTGGTTTTGATTATTGTCTCCCTTCGCAAAAAGCGGGAAGATCAGCCGCCGGCTTCTCTTGGCCTCAGTTTCTTCCGGGAAGAACGCTGAACACAGGACAGCCATCTGCATAGCAGGGGGCTGTCCTTTTTATAATCTATCTGATAGCCAATTGTTATCCATTATTATTTTTAATAATAGATATGTGATATTCCTACTTTTCTTGTCGGAAAAAACATTTTATAATAATGCGGTCAAAAAACGAGTGGACTGCGGAGCTGCTCCGCAGAAATTTCAGGAGGCAAGCAACATGGCAAACTGTGCAATCGTAGGTATCAACTGGGGCGACGAGGGCAAGGGCCGCATGGTAGATTATCTCACCAATCACTATGACATCGTGGTCCGTTATCAGGGCGGCGGCAACGCCGGTCACACGGTCGTAAATGACAAGGGGACCTTTGCTCTGCACCTGCTCCCCTCCGGCATTTTCCGTGAGGGTGTTGTGAACATTCTGGGTAATGGCGTTGCGCTTGATTGCGAGAATCTGCTGGATGAAATGAATAAGCTCCGGGCTGCCGGGGTGACCATCACTCCCGACAATCTGAAGATCAGTGACCGCGCTTCCCTGCTGCTGCCCTGGCACCGGGACCTGGATGCGCTGGAGGAGGCCCGTCTGGCAGACAAAAAGTACGGCTCCACCAAGCAGGGTATTGCTCCCTTCTATGGAGATAAGTACCAGAAGAAGACCGTTCAGGCCGGTGAGCTGCTGCACCCCCAGCATCTGAAGGAGCATTTGGCCGATCTGCTGGAGTGGAAGAATCTGACGCTTCAAAAGGTTTACGGTGCCGAGGGCTATACGCTGGAGGCCCTGCTGAACTGGGTGGATACCTACTGCGAGGCTGTCAAGCCCTATATCACCGATACCTCCCGCTTCCTGAGAAACGCGCAGGCCAACGGCAAATCCATCCTTTTTGAAGCGCAGCTGGGCGCGCTGCGCGATCTGGACTACGGCATTTATCCCTACACCACCTCTTCTAACTCTGTGGCCGCCTATGCTCCTGTCGGTTCTGGGCTGCCCACCGCGAAAATCGATGAGGTTGTCGGCGTAGTAAAGGCTTATTCCTCCTGCGTGGGCGAAGGTCCCTTTGTGTGCGAGATGTTTGGTGACGAGGGCCAGAAGCTCCGTGACGCCGGTGCGGAATACGGTGCCAAGACCGGCCGCCCCCGCCGTGTCGGCCCCATCGATCTGGTGGCTACCCGCTACGGCGTTGAAGTGCAGGGCGCGACCAACATTGCCCTGACAAAGCTGGATGTTCTCAGCTATCTTGACAAGATTCCCGTCTGCGCCCACTACGAGCTGGACGGAAAGCAGACCGATGAGTTTCCGTTCCCTGTCTGCCTGCAGGACGCAAAGCCGGTCATTGAGTATGTCCCCGGCTGGAAGTGCGATATTTCCAAGGCACGGACTTGGGAGGATCTGCCGGAGGCTGCCCGCAATTACGTTGAGTACGTAGAAAAGGCCATCGGTTGCCACATCGGCTTCGTGTCCGTCGGTGCTGAACGGGACAGCCTGATCATCCGCTGAGCTGCGATTGCCGTAAAGTCTTAGTAAAATTTTGACTGTCAGAAAGGCGTTTTTATGAGTAAGGACATTTACGAATCCCCCCTATCCTCCCGGTACGCCTCCCAATATATGCTGCATCTGTTTTCGCCGGATATGCGTTTTCAGACATGGCGGAAGCTGTGGGTAGCTCTGGCCAGAGCGGAGCATGAGCTCGGTCTGCCGGTTTCCGCAGAGCAGGTCTCGGAGCTGGAGGCACACATCAGCGATATTGATTACGCCGTGGCGGAGCAGAGAGAAAAAGAGGTCCGCCATGATGTCATGGCTCATGTCTACGCCTACGGAAAGGCTGCGCCCTCCGCTGCCGGCATCATTCACCTTGGCGCTACCAGCTGCTATGTAACGGATAACGCCGATTTGATTCTCTATCGGGACGGCCTGAAGTATCTGCGGGGACAGATTTTGTCCGTGCTGGTGAATCTGTCCGCGTTCGCCAAGGAGTACGCGGCCACGCCCACTCTCGGCTACACGCATTATCAGCCCGCGCAGCCGGTAACAGTGGGAAAACGCGCTGCGCTCTGGATGCAGGATTTTCTCTCCGACTTGGAGGAGCTGGACCATGTGCTTGCCACCATGCGTTTCTTGGGCTGCCGTGGCACCACCGGCACAGAGGCCAGCTTTATGGACCTTTTTGACGGGGATGAGCAGAAGATTGATGAGATGAATCGCAGAATTGCGGCGGAGTTCGGCTTTGAAAAATGCTTTTCCGTCTGCGGACAGACCTATCCCCGCAAGGCTGACAGCCGGATTTTGAACGTTTTGTCCTCTATTGCTCAGAGTGCCTATCGCATGGCAAACGATATCCGCCTTTTGCAGCATGACCGGCAGGTGGAAGAACCGTTTGAAAAAAATCAGATTGGTTCCTCCGCCATGCCTTACAAGCGCAACCCCATGCGCTGTGAGCGTATCTGCTCTTTGAGCCGTTATCTGATGGCCGATGCCGCCAACGCGCCGATGACTGCCTCCGTGCAATGGCTGGAGCGGACACTGGATGATTCGGCCAATCGCCGCATTTCCATGCCGGAGGGCTTTCTCTGTGCCGACGCCGTGCTGCGGCTGTGCCAAAGCGTAACAAACGGTCTGCACGTAAACTTGAAAATTGTTGACCGCACGATTCGGGAATGCCTCCCCTTCCTCGCCACCGAAAATATCATGATGGAGGCCGTGAAGCGCGGCGGTGACCGTCAGGTGCTCCATGAAAAAATCCGGCAGCACTCCATGGCCGCTACCGCCCGGATGAAGGAGGGCGAACCCTGTGACCTTCTGGACCGTTTGGCCTCCGATCCCGCTTTCGGCATGACCCGTGCGGAGTTGGACGCCATAATGGAGCCTTCGCTCTACATCGGCCGCTGCCGCCAACAGGTAGAGCGCTTTCTTGCCGAATGTGCTCCGCTGCTGACAAATGTCAAGGCCGCCGATGGTGCTATTGGTATTTGACTGTTCCAAAAACACCAGTCTAATCTAAAAAATCCCCGCTTCGGTTCAAGCCGAAACGGGGATTTTTCTGCTTATTTTACCACCACATTCTCGTTTCCGAGGACCTCCTGCGCTTCCTTTACCAGCGCGGGATGCAGCAGCGCTTGTGTTGCGTAAACCTTACGGGTATCTGCCATGACCATTTTCACGGTTCCCGTGCCGGGGAACATGTGAAACACCAGCTTCATGTGACGAATCGAAGCATCGCTCAAACTGGGGAATTTCAGGAACAGCGTCTCACCCGCCGCTTGCTTCTTCTGCTCCTGCGGCTCCGGGGCCGGCCCCTCCGCAGAGGACAGCGGATAAATGGAGTCGCACATGATCTGCGGTGCCTTTTCATCTCGGACGGATAGCCGTCCTTTGACGATGACCGCCTGATTTTCCTTCATATAAGCGCCGCAGGATTCCAACACCCGATTGAAGCACAACAGCTCCATAGACGCCGTATCATCCTCCACCACAACGTATGCCATCAGACTATTGTTCTTTGTGGTCTTGGTCTTGCTGGAGGTAATAACTCCTGCGATGGTAATCCTCTGTCCGTCCGCAAAGCGCGTCGGTCCGCCCTCCTGTGCAAAATCCCTTATAATAGATGCAATGGTAGGCGCACGGAGCTTTTGTATCTCCTCCCGGTAATGATCCATGGGATGTCCGGAAAGGTACAGGCCCGTGGTGGCCTTCTCCATACTCATCAATTCCTGCGGCGTAAATTCCGGAATTGCAGGCAGCGGAATTTCCTTTGTGGCGGGCTGCTTTGCGTTTCCGGCAGACATGGAGAAAAAGTCCATCTGCCCGTCCAAGTTCTCCCGCTGCTGCGCCGCCACGGAATCCATAATGCTCTCGTAGACCCGCATAAGCTGAGAGCGCTTTGCGCCCGTAGAATCGAAAGTGCCGGAGCGAATCAAATTTTCAACCGCCCGCTTATTCATTTCGCTGCCGTTCATCCGGCTGCAAAAATCGTAAAGCGAAGTAAATTTTCCGTTGCTTTCCCGCTCCCGCATGGCCGCCTGAATAAAACCTCGGCCAATATTCTTGATAGCCACTAAACCGAAACGGATGCCTTGCTCCTCTACTGTAAAGCGGTCACAGGAGGCATTGATGTCCGGCGGCAGCAAGGCAATCCCGCATTCCCGGCACTCATTGATGTAACCGGATACCTTATCGGAGTTATCCAAAACGCTTGTCAGCAGCGCCGCCATATATTCCCGCGTAAAGTGGCACTTGAAATACGCAGTCTGATAGGCCACCACGGCATAGGACACCGCATGGGCCTTATTGAAGGCATAATTTGCAAAGGCAAAGATCTCATCATAAATTTTTTCGGCAGCTTCCCTATCAATGCCATTTGCTATACAGCCTTTGATATTTCTTGCCGGATCGCCGAACAGGAATGCTTTCCGCTCCTTCGCCACATCCTTCGCCTTTTTCTTGCTCATGGCGCGGCGCAACATATCCGCCTGCCCCAGGGTATAGCCGGCAAGCTGCTGAAATATCTGGATGACCTGCTCCTGATAGACGATACAGCCGTAGGTAATGGAGAGAATCGGCTCCAACTGCGGGATGATATAGCTCACCTTGCTGGGGTCATGCTTGCAGGCAATGAATTTAGGAATCGAATCCATGGGGCCGGGACGGTACAATGCGATGATGGCGGTAATGTCCTCAATATTCTGCGGCTTGAGACCGACACAGACGCCGGTCATTCCCGCGGACTCCATCTGGAACACGCCGTTGGTCTTTCCGTCCGAGAGCATTTTATAGGTCTCCGGGTCTCCCTCCGGAATATCCGCCAGCTTGAAATCCGGCTGCCGGGCCTGCACCATTTTTACCGCGTCATCCAGAACCGTCAGGTTCCGCAGACCCAGAAAGTCCATTTTCAGCAGGCCAAGCTCCTCCAGCGTGGTCATGATATACTGGCAGACAACGGATTCATCATTTTTTGCCAGCGGCACATATTCGTAGACCGGCTTTCGCGTAATAACCACACCGGCAGCGTGGGTGGAGGCGTGGCGAGGCATTCCCTCCAGCGCCTTGGCGGTGTCAATGAGCTTTTTGACCTTTTCATCCGCGTCATAAAGCTCCCGCAGCTGCTTGGAAAGCCTCAGCGCATCGTTCAGGGTAATGTGCAGGGTGTTGGGTACCAGCTTGGCGATGACGTCCACATCGGCGTAAGGCATATTCATGACCCGGCCTACATCCCGAATCACGCCCCGGGCCGCCATGGTGCCGAAGGTCACGATCTGAGCAACATGGTCCTCGCCGTACTTACGGCGGACGTAATCCACCACCTCGCCCCGGCGGGTATCGCCAAAATCCATATCAATATCCGGCATACTCACCCGCTCCGGGTTCAAAAAGCGCTCGAAATACAGGCTGTACTTCATGGGATCGATGTCGGTAATGTTCAGGCAATAGCTGACCATGGAACCCGCGGCGCTGCCGCGCCCGGGACCGACAGGGATGCCGACGCTCTTAGCGTAGCGCACAAAGTCGGACACAATGAGAAAATAATCGGTAAAACCCATTTTCTCGATCATGTCCTGCTCGTACTTCAACTGGTCCCGGTATCTGTCATCCTCGCCGTAGCGGGTTTTGTAGCCCGCATCGCACAGCTCCTTCAGATACGTAAAGCTGTCATATCCCTCCGGCAGCTTAAATTCAGGCAGATGATACTTGCCGAACGTAAATTCCAGATTGCACAGGTCTGCGATTTTCTGCGTATTTTCGATTGCGCCCTCGTAGCCCTCGAACAACGCCTGCATCTCCGCTTCGCTGCGGAGGTAGAAATTCTGCGGCTCATAGCGCATCCGGCTCTCGTCATCTACCGTTTTCCCCGTCTGGATACACAGCAGAATGTCATGCGCCTCGGCGTCCTCCTTGCGGAGATAGTGGGCATCATTGGTGCAGACCATGGGAATCCCGGTTTCCTGATGAATTTTCAAAATCGACTGGTTTACCAGCTTCTGATCCCGGATACCGTGGTCCTGAAGTTCCAGATAAAAGTGCTCCGGGCCGAACAGTTCCGCCATCTCAAGGGCGTAAGCCTTGGCGTTTTCATATTCGCCGTTGCGGAGACGGCGGGGAATCTCACCGGCCAGACAGGCCGACAGCGCGATCAGTCCCTTGGAATGCTCCCTCAGCAGCCCTTGATCGATTCGCGGCTTGATATAAAAGCCCTCCGTCCAAGCCAAAGACACCATGTAGGAAAGGTTCCGATACCCCTCCTCGTTTTCGCACAACAGAACAAGATGCCTGCTTTCGCTGTCGAACTCATGTACCTTGTCAAACCGGGTACGCCCCTGCGGGGCAACATAGACCTCACAGCCAATGATGGGCTTGATACCCACCGCCTTACAGGCGCGGTAAAAGTCGATCACGCCGTACATCACGCCGTGATCCGTAATGGCGCAGGCAGTCTGCCCCATGGACTTGATGACTTCGGGCAGTTCCTTGATCTTGCAGAAGCCATCCAGCAGGCTGAACTCCGTATGAACGTGTAAATGGGTAAAGGGCATAGAAACCTCCTATGGCCGGTCAAGGGTAATGTTCAGCGGCAGAATCAGCCGCAGTCATCCAGCGATTTTCCGCAGCCGGGGCAAAAATGCGGAACAGAGCCGGGCAGTCTGCCTCCTGCCATCAGGGACTTGCCGCAATAGGGGCAGCGCAGCTGAACGGCGGCATACAACAGTCCGCCGGCTCCCAGAATAACGCCGATGCCCCCCATCGCATACATCACTGTCGCCGGAATGGAGCTTCCCTTTGATATCGCCGCTCCCACCACAAGGGACAGCACCATCAATCCCAGTCCGGCAAGCGCCGTATAGACCGCAGTTTTTAAGGTTTTATGCGGTCCGCTTATTTTCTTTTCCGTCATATTGCTTCTCTCTTTCCCTGTAAACTCATCATCTATAAAACCGCGCAAATCGAGTCATACTATCCTCAAATTTCAACGGAAGCGAGTTGATGGTATGATTCCCTGCACCAGTCATTGCATCTATCAAAGCGATGGTGTCTGTACGCTGGACAGCGCTGCTGCCGCCGGAATGCCGGCACTTGGCGGTGCGTGCATTCACTTCATTCCGCAGGGCGGAGAGCCGCTCGGATCGCCTCACCGATATTCCGGGCCGGGATCACCGTCAAGCCGCTCTGAACCTTTATGGTATTTGCCCGATGAGCCGGCACCACGCACTTCCGGAATCCCAGGCGCTGAATTTCAGAAACCCTCTGACTGAGCTGATTGACGCTCCGCAGCTCCCCGGTAAGGCCCACCTCGCCGATGGCCACTAAGTCACTTGGCACCGGCCGGTCCAAATAGCTGGAGGCCAGCGCAATGACCGCCGCAAGGTCCGCGGCAGGCTCGTCCAGATATAGGCCGCCCACAATGTTCAGATAGGCGTCACAGGCGGATATCTTCAGCCCGCCCCGCTTTTCCAGCACTGCCAGCAGCATGGCCGCACGGTTGTAGTCAAAGCCGTTGCTGGTGCGCCGGGGATTGCTCCCGGCGGAGGTGACCACAAGGGCCTGCAGTTCTGCCAGCACCGGCCTTGCCCCCTCCATCACGCAGGTGACACAGGTGCCGGGCGCATCCTCCGGCCTGCCGGAGAGCAGCATTTCCGACGGGTTTTCCACCTCGGTCAGTCCACTATCCCGCATTTCAAATACGCCGATTTCATTAGTGGCGCCAAAGCGGTTCTTTGCCGCCCGCAGGATTCGATAGCTGGTGTGCTGATCTCCCTCAAAGTACAGCACACAGTCCACCATGTGCTCTAAAACCTTCGGGCCGGCGATAGAGCCCTCCTTATTGACATGGCCAATGACAAATACTGTGATTCCCTGTCCCTTTGCCACCTGCATCAGTGACAAAGTACAATCCTTTACTTGGCTGACACTGCCTGCTGCGGCGTCCAGCGCATCGTTATATAGCGTCTGGATGGAGTCCACGATCAGGATATCCGGCTGCTCCGTGTTGACGGACTCCAGCACATCGCCCAAATTCGTTTCAGAGAGCACCAGCAGCTGCTCACTTTCCACCCGCAGCCGCTTTGCGCGGAGCTTGAGCTGGTGCTCCGACTCCTCGCCGGAGATGTACAGCACCCTTGAAAACTCACACAGCTTACTGCAAATTTGCAGCATCAGCGTTGATTTTCCGATTCCCGGCGCACCGCCTACCAGCACCAGTGAGCCCTTGACCGCACCGCCGCCCAGAACGCGGTCCAACTCTCCCATACCGGTGGGGAACCGAATTTCCTCGTCTGTTGTCAGCTCCGTCACCGGGCAGGCGCGCCTCCGTGTCAGCCCCACCCGGGCAGAGCCGCCCTTACCAACACCCTTTGGCAGCTCCGGCTGCTCCACAATGGTGTTCCATGCTCCACAGGCCGGACATTTTCCGGCCCACTTTGCGGTCTCGTTGCCGCATTCCGTACAATAAAACAATGTTCTTGACTTCATTGCTATCCCTTTCAGCCGTCCCAACGCATATATCCTGCGGCGATCAACGCCGCCAACATCGTCTGGTAGTCCTCCCGCAGCAGGTTGACGGCCTCCTCCCCATTGGAAAGGAAACCGCACTCCACCAGCACGGCAGGCACGTTTACATGATTCATCAGATAAATTCCATCGGAAATCCGCTTCGCTTCCTTTGGGCGATGCGTATTGATTTTCTCGTTCAGCAGCTCCTGCATCTGTCCCGCAAGGGCCTCTGCCCCCTCCTGCCGGTTCCAGAACACCTGCGCCCCATGTGTTACCGGTGATGAGGGCAGGCTGTTCTGATGAATGCTGAGCAGTACCGCACCGGGCGTCTGGTTCACCAGCGCCGCCCGGTTATGAATATCGGACACCTTACGCTGACGGAGCGTTGCCAGACCGGAATCACAGACCATCACATCCTCACGCCGGGTCATTTCTGTCGGAACACCTAAAAATCGGAAAATTCCCTCCAAGCGCAAAGACACCGCCAGATTGATCCCACTTTCCTCCGTACCGTCATCCGCAACGGCACCGCCATCCTCCCCGCCATGGCCCGGGTCAATAATGACCACCCGTGCCTCCCCGTTCTCTACGCCAAACGTCTGCACGGGATATACGGAAAGTCCGGCCCACAGCAGCAGCGGAAGCAGCAAAAAGCCGCAGAAAAAAGCGGCGGGAATCAGTCTCCGTTTCCGAAGCAGCACAAACACACCTCATCACCTCGTACAAGGCTATGTGCGGGTGCTTATCCATTATGTTGATTATAATGTTTTTTCGTCAGGAAAGCAAGCGCACTTCCAAACACCGCCGCATAGGATGGAACACGCGCATCCCGCGCACTATCCTATTCAAGAAGGGAGTCATCCCATTATGGAGAAACCCGATATGAAGCCTGCCGCCTGCGAAGCGGGTCAGGGTGCCTTGCCCGCCTGTGCGCCGCTGGCTTTCCCATATATTCCCATGCAGGGAAATAACCCCACACGCTTCAATCGAACAGAGGCTCTGAAAACCGGAACACTATTCCCCGGCCTCGACCTGCCTTTCAAGGCGGCGATTCAAGCAAGAACGCAGCTTCCGAACACGGCTCTGGTCGAGCTGATGGCGCTGGACTTTGCCGTAAAAGAACTGAACCTCTATCTCGATACACATCCGCAGGATCAGGAGGCTCTGAGCCTCTACGCCTCCTATATCAAGCTGGCCCAAGAGGGACACGAAAAATATATCAGCCAATATGGCCCGCTGACCAGTGAAAATCTGGTTCTGTCCGAAGGCTACACTTGGCTCAATGATCCGTGGCCTTGGGAGTTAGGAGGGAATGACTGATGTTTGTTTATGAAAAAAAGCTGCAATACCCGGTAAAGGTTGCAACACCGAATCCCAAGCTCGCCGCTGTGATCATTTCGCAGTATGGTGGCCCAGATGGCGAGCTGGGCGCTTCCCTGCGCTATCTTTCCCAGCGCTACTCCATGCCCTATCCCGAGCTCAAAGGGCTGCTGACCGATATCGGCACAGAGGAGCTGGGACATTTGGAAATAGTAGGTGCATTGGTCCATCAGTTGACCCGAAATCTGACCGAGGAGCAAATCCGAACCGCCGGGTTTGACACGTACTTCGTGGACCACACCACCGGTGTATTCCCGCAGTTTGCCTCCGGCTACCCATGGTCTGCCGCAACAATGCAGGTCACCGGCGATACCATCGCCGATTTGACTGAGGACCTTGCAGCAGAGCAGAAGGCCCGCGTAACGTATGACAACATTCTCCGTCTTTCCGATGACCCGGATGTCAATGACGTCATCAAGTTCCTGCGTGCCCGTGAGATCGTGCACTTCCAGCGCTTCGGCGAAGCACTGCAGTTAGCGAAGGACCGCCTGGATCAAAAGAATGTCTACTATCTCAATCCCAGCTTCGACAAATAACAAACAGCCCCGCCGCTTCTTTCGAACGGCGGGGCTTGTTTATAAACTCAGCGCTTATTGGACTGTCTCCAAATGTGCATCTGCTGCGCGGACTGCACCAGTTCCTCTCTGAAGTCGGGATGTGCAATGCCGATCAGGGCTTCTGCGCGCTCCCAAGTGCTCAGGCCCTTCAGGTTCACCATACCGTACTCCGTAACGATATAATGGATGCTGGAACGGGGGTCCGTCACAATAGAGCCGTTAGTAAGTGTGGGAACGATACGGCTCTTGACAGTACCGTCCTTACCGGTCACTGTAGAGGACATGCAAATGAAGCTCTTACCGCCCTTGGAGAGATAAGCGCCCATCACGAAGTCCAGCTGGCCGCCGGTGCCGGAAATATGCTTGAGGCCGGCAGACTCGGCGTTTACCTGACCAAAGAGGTCCATATCCACCGCGTTGTTGATGGAAATAAAGTTATCCAGCTGCGCAATGACCTGAACGTCATTGGTGTAATCCACAGGCGCGGCCATGACATCAGGATTCTCCTTGATGTAGTCATAGAGCTTCTGTGTACCGGCTGCAAAGGCATACACCTGACGGCCGCGGTCCAGCCGCTTGTTGAGGCCGGTGATCTTGCCCGCCTTCGCAATATCCACAAATGCGTCCACATACATCTCCGTATGCACGCCAAGATCCTTCAGATCGGATTCCGCAATGAGGGAGCCCACCGTATTCGGCATACCGCCGATACCCAACTGCAGGCAGGCACCGTTGGGAATCTCGTTGACGATCATCTCGGCGACCTTCCGATCCACATCGGTGGGAGCACCGGAGGCACCCATGCAGGCCACGGCGGGATCATCGCCCTCCACAACCATATCCACATCACGAATGTTGATCTCCGTGCCGGTCAGGCCGTAGACCCAAGGCATATTCTTATTTACTTCCACAATGATGGTCTTTGCGTGCTCCAGCATATCGCCCAGATGGGAAGCGGATACGGCAAAGCTGAAGTTGCCGTGAGCATCCATCGGCGTGACCTGAATCATCGCAACGTCCGTCTTGGCGTTTCCGTCACGATAGAAGCGGGGCAGTTCGGAATAACGCATGGGGCCAAAGAAGCCCATCCCCTTCGTGATGATCTTCCGGTCAATGCCGCTGCAATGCCAGGAGTTCCAAGTAAAGTGGTCACCGGCGTCATCCGCCTTGCATACCTCGGGCATCCACATGGTCACGCCGCCGTGAATCTTTACGTCAAACAGCTCGTCCTTACGGGCAGCCAGCGCCTTATCCAGCGCCACCGGCTGATTACAGCACCAGCCATAATCCACCCAGTCACCGGATTTGACAACCTTCACCGCCTCATCGGCAGTTGTCAGCTTTTGCTGATACATTTCCTGTACAGTCATTGTCATAACCTCCATATTCTTCTGCATAGATTCGCAAGATACTTCATCGTTAAAATCTTATCATATCATCAAACATATTGCAAGCAAAACGTGAAAAAAATAACAATATTTCACGAGTGCTCTCTGCCCATATCAATACTGCGTTTTTTGTATATATTGGGCAAACATAAAAAGGCGGCTTTCCCTATATGGGAAAGCCGCTTTTCTTAAATCGGATTACTCCTCAACAGCCTCATCATCGGCGGCGGGAGTCAGCAGAGCACGGATGGACAGGGAGATTTTCTTCTTCTCCTCATCAATGGCCGTGATCTTTGCCTCAACGATCTGGCCCTCAGAGAGTACATCCTCGGGCTTCTCGATACGGTGATCGGCAATCTGGGAAATGTGAATCAGGCCGTCAACGCCGGGAACCACCTCGGCAAAGGCGCCGAAGGGCATCAGCTTGACAACACGGACCTCGGCCACATCGCCAACGCCGTACTTATTCATGAACACCTGCCAGGGATCGACGCTGTGATCCTTCGCGCCCAGAGAAATCTTGTGCTTCTCGGGATCAAAGGAGATGACATACACATCCATGGTGTCGCCAACCTTGCAGATCTCGGCGGGGTTCTTGATACGGCTCCAAGACAGCTCGGAGATGTGGACCATACCGTCCACGCCGCCGATATCCACAAACACACCGTAGCTGGTCATGGACTTCACGGTGCCGGTATAGTGCTTACCGACCTCGATGCTGCTCCAGATGGCCTCCTGAGCCGCCTTGCGGGCCTCATCGGTGACGCTGCGGATAGAACCGACCACGCGGCGGCGGGCACGGTTGACCTCCGTAATGCGAAGCTGGACCTTCTGGCCCTTCATGGCAGAGAGGTCGGCGCCGCGGGGCTGGCCGCTCTGAGAAGCGGGAACAAACACCCGGATGCCCTTGACAGACACCACGATGCCGCCCTTGTTCTCCTCCGTAACAGTGCCCTCCAGCACGGTCTTCTCCTCAACAGCGGTCTCGATATTCTCCCAGATCTTCTGGGCGTCCAGACGCTTCTTGGACAGCTCTGCATAGCCCTCCACATCATTGACGCGGACAACATAGGTCTCGACCTCGTCGCCCACCTTCAAAACGTCCTCGGGCTTGACATTGGGATCGTCGCTCAGCTCACTGAGCTTGATGTACGCATACTGCTTGGCACCAACATCCACCTGAACCTCAGTGGGAGTAATGCCCGTTACAATGCCGGTTACCTTCTCTCCTGTATTTAAAGTTTTGAAAGACTGATTCAGTAATTCCTCAAAGGACTCTTCCATGCCTTCCGTGGCCTTGATTTCTTCGCTCATCGTTGTTTTTACCTCCTTAATGATGCCCGCCGGTGTGGATGCGCCGGCCGTAAGTCCCGCAAGTGCACAGCCCGCAAAATCTGCCGCAGACAGCTCGTCCGCCCCCTCAATTTGAAGAACGCGTGAACAATTCTGCCGGCATATCTCTGCCAAATGCTGTGTATTTGCACTTTTACGGTCGCCAACCACTACCATCACATCCACCTTTGCGGCAATATCCGCCGCCTCGGTCTGACGCTTACGCGTAGCATAACATATTGTATCAAATATTTTCACATTTGTACACTGTTTTTTTAGGATTTTGCAGGAAGTTTCAAAAAGTTCACGAATACAGGTTGTCTGCGCCACCACTGTCACGGGTACGGACACATCAAAATCAGCGCCCTCGAGCCATTGCGTCAGCTCCTCCGGCCCCTGAAAGATCAGCGGATGGGCGCACCAGCTTGCCTCTCCCACCACCTCCGGGTGATGGGGCTCACCAATAATAATGACCTGACGCCCCTCCTGCTCGGCCTTGGATACCAGTTCCTGTATCCGAATCACGTTGGGGCAGGTGGCGTTTACACAGTGGACGCCCTGCCGCTCCAATGCGTCCAATACGCTCTTTAATTCTCCGTGGGAGCGAATCACCACCGTATCTCCGACTCCCAGCGTCTCCCGCTCCGTGGTCTTTTTGATGCCCCGGTCCGCAAGGTCACGCACCACATGGGCGTTGTGAATCAGGTCTCCCAGCATCCAGCAGCCGCCCGTCTCCGCCGCGGTCCGCTGCGCCAGCTCCACAGCGCGCTTCACGCCATAGCAAAAACCGGCGCTTTCCGCTAAAATCACCTGCATAACGGCTTGCCTCCCACCTGCTGACCGCCCAGCGCATAGGCCCGGCGCAACAGTTCATCCGCGATCGCCTGCATTTCCTCCGCCGTACCGTGGCGGCCGGTAACACTGGGCGTATAAGGCTCCCCAATGATAATACACGTCCGGTGGAACAGCTTTTTTTCTCCGTCCATAAACACTGGCACAAACACAGCCCCGGTACGCACGCCGATCACCGCCGCACCGCTGTGTGCATGGGCCGGAAGCCCGTCTGCCTTGCCGATGCCGCCGCGAATGACCGTTCCCTCCGGAAAAATCAGGAGATTTTGCCCGTCACGAATGGATTGAATGGCGGTTTTCACCGCCTGAATATCCGCGCCGCCCCGTTTCACGGGAAAGGCACCGCCAACACGAATGGCCCAGTTTAAAATAGGATTTCGGAACAGCTCCTCCTTCCCCATGACCCGGAGCCGGTAGTCCCTTGGCAGCGCTGTTGCCAGCAAAATTGGGTCCCAATTACTGGAATGGTTCGCCACCAACAATGCACCGTGACGCGGAAGATACTCCAATCCCTGCACGGATACAGGGTGCAGCAAGCGTGAGATCAGCAGGGCCACTGTAAAAATCAGATTGAAGAACAGCCCGAAGGGCTCAATCACCTTGGCATTCTTCATCCCGCGGTCCTCTCCCGGATGATTTTGAGCAGTGCCTCACGGCTCTGCCCGAAATCCAGCTCCGTTGTATCCAGTAAAACTGCGTCCTCCGCCTTCCGCAGCGGTGCGGCAGCCCGGTGAGAATCGTTATAATCCCGCTGACGCATTTCCTCCAGCACCGTTTCAAAGGACTGAGGCGTTCCTCTCTCCTCCAGCTCACGGCAGCGCCGACGGGCCCGCTCCTCCAGTGATGCTGTGAGGAAAATTTTCACCGTTGCGTCCGGGAGCACCACGGTTCCGATATCCCGGCCATCCATGACCACGTTGTTCTCCCGGGCCAGCTTCCGCTGCATTTCAAGCAAATGCGCCCGGACCGCCGGATGGGCTGAAACTGCCGAGGCGTACAGCGAGGTTTCAGGCAGGCGTATCTGCTCCGTCACATCCTTACCGTTCAAGGTCATGTGCTGAAGCCCGTCCGCCCCATAGCACAACCCAATCTCTAAATCCGGCAGCATCGCCGCCACCGCAGCAGCGTCCTTCGGGTCCCGCTTATTGACAAGCGCGGCATAGCCAATGGTGCGGTAGATTGCTCCGGTGTCCACATATAAATAATCCAGCTCCTTGGAAACACTTTTCGCCAGTGTGCTTTTCCCCGCGCCGGAGGGCCCGTCAATCGCAATACTGATACTCAATGAACTTCTCTCCTTTTATTTTGCAGCGTCCGCTGCGGATAAACCGGCGACATAGCCGGTGGACCATGCGATCTGCAAGTTAAATCCGCCGGTATACGCATCCACATCCAGCAGTTCGCCCGCAAAGAACAATCCCTTTACACGCTTTGATTCCATTGTCTTTGGGTCAACCTCGCCGATTTTGACTCCCCCGGAGGTCACGATGGCGTCCGCCACCGGGCAGGGGCCTGTAATCTCCACTGGAAAATGCTTCAACGTTTCCAAAAGTGACATCCGCTGTTCCTTTGTAACGTCATGTACCTTTTGGCGTCCGGGGATACCGGACAGCTCAACCGCCACCGGAATCAGCTTCTGCGGCAGCAGATCATCCAAGGCATTCTGAAAGTCAGAATTGGCATATTTCGCAAAGTCCGACAGCAGCCGCTTATCCAACTGTGAAGACTCCAAAGCCGGTTTCAGGTCAATGGACAGCCGATAGCGCTTCTTATCAAAATGCCGCATATGAGCGGAGGCCGACAGAATCAGCGGCCCGCTGACGCCAAAATGGGTGAACAGCAGCTCTCCGAAATCCGTATACAGCTTCTTGTCATTTTCAAATACGGTCAGTCCCACATTCCGCAGGCTCAAGCCCTGCAGCCGCACACAGGGGATACCCGGCGCCACAATACCCTGCAGCGGCACCAGTGATCCTCGCAGTGGCGTTACCGTATGCCCGGCCTCCGCCGCCATGCGGTGACCGTCCCCGGTAGAGCCGGTGGCGGGATAGCTGACGCCGCCGGTGGCCAACACCACTGCCGCCACCGGATAGAATTGCCGCTCTCCCCTTACGCCCTGAATTGCTCCGTTTTCGATTTCAAGCGCCTCTGCGCGGTCCCGGACGAGCTTCACCCGCAGCGCTTTGAGCCGCCGCTCCAAGGCCGCGCTGATGTCGAACGCCCGGTCACTGACCGGGAACACGCGGTTTCCCCGCTCCGTTTTCAGCGGAACGCCGAGCTTTTCAAAAAAGGCCATGGTATCCGCGCTGGAAAACCGGGAAAACGCGCTGTAGAGGAACTTGCCGTTCTTTGGGATATTGTTCAGCAGCTCCTCATTGCTGCTGTTGTTCGTCACGTTGCAACGGCCCTTGCCGGTAATGTTCAGTTTTTTTCCCAAGCGCTCATTCGGCTCCAGCAGCGTCACATGGCCGCCGTTTTCCGCCGCAGAAATGGCCGCCATCATACCGGCAGCGCCGCCGCCGACCACGATTATCTCTCTACTCATCATCCGAGCTCCCAAACACGCCATACTGGTTCCACAGACTCTCCAGCATGGAAAAGGTTTCTGCCACATCCGTTCCCATCCGCGTTGCGATTCCCACCAGCAGCGCGTTGATAAGCGACATGGGCGCTGTCATGGAATCAATAAAGGACAGCATTTCACTGGGGGCCAGCAGCGCCGTTTCCGACAGCTGGGCCACCGGGGACTGCCGCTGATCCGTGATGGCAACGATCTCAATGCCCCGGGATTTTGCAAACTTCACGGCATTGATCGTATCTGCTGAGTACCGGGGAAAGCTGATGGCAATCATCACATCCCCCTTTCCGCTGCGGAAAAGCTGCTCGAAAATCTCGCCTGCGGCGTTTGCCTGAACCAGCGACACGTTTTCCAGCATCATCTGCATATAAAAATAGAGATACCCCGCCAGATGCGTAGAGGACCGGGCGCCGAATATGTAAATGTGCTTGGCCGCCACAATGCGCTCCACAGCGGCGCGGAACTCCCCGCGATCCTCATTTACGGCGATTTGACGCAGATTTTCCATATCCGCCTGAATGACGCTCCCTAAAATATCATCGCCGTAGCTGTTTTCCGCTGCCTGAATCCGCTGGGTGGAGGTCAGGCGGCTTCTGGCCATCTCCTGCAGCGCCTTCTGCATGGAGGGATAACCGTCATACCCCAGCTCCGCGGCAAAACGGACAACCGTTGACTCGCTGACCTCCGTCAGCTTTCCCAGCTTGCTGGCAGTCATAAAGGCCGCCTGATCGTAATGATCCAGAATATAATGCGCGATGCGCTTTTGCCCCTTGGAAAAGGCCGCCATCCGGTCTTCAATGGTATGCAGTACACTTTTTGACATCGTTTACTCCTCTGCTGAAACACCTTGCAGGTCTCAGCAGAAATTTTGATTTCCGCCGGATCTGTTTTATCCATAGCTATAGTTTTTCAAAAAAGCTCAAAGCCGCATTGATTATAGCACATTGCCTGCCGCTTGAAAATGGATTTTCGCTTCCATTTGCGTATTCCGCAAAAAATAGCCGCGGCAGGCGGCTATTTAAGCTCTGTTTTTCAGGTCCGCGACCTCGCGCTCCGTCAGGTAGCGCCATTTTCCAAGAGGCAGGTCTCCCAGCCGCAGTTGCTGCTCCCGCACCCGCTGGAGCCGCTGAACCTTCAATCCGCACTGTGCGCACATCCGCCGAATCTGACGGTTGCGGCCCTCATGAATCACGATGCTGAAAACAGCCTGTCCCTCGTCCTGTCTCAGCAGCCGCACCTGTGCCGGGCGAATCGGAAGGCCCCCGACATCCCGGACACGGGCCAGCCGCTCCGCGGCATTTTCCAGCGCGCCGGAAACCGTTACGTGGTACTCCTTCGACACCTCATGGCTCGGATGCAGCAGTCTTTGCGCCAGCACTCCGTCATTTGTCAGCAGCAGCAGGCCCTCCGAATCCATATCCAGCCTTCCCACCGGATAGATACGGCCCGCAATGCCACGCAGCAAATCCATCACCGTTTTTCGCCCCTGCTCATCCGATACCGTTGTCACATACCCGCGGGGCTTATTCAGCATGACGTAGATCGGCTTCGGAGTGGTCTTGACCGGTACGCCGTCCACGCAGATCACATCTGTTTCCGGGTCCGCCCGCTGCCCTAATTGGGCCGCTTCTCCGTTAACGGTCACCCGGCCGGCAGTCAGATATGCCTCAGACGCCCTTCTTGAGCAAATCCCCGCCGCAGATAATATTTTTTGCAGTCGTTCTTCCATTGCCGACTCCCTATGTCAATTATTTCAAGCGCCGCCCTTTAACTGTCCCAGTGCGGAGGCCGCCTCCGGCAGCACTGTTCGTCCGGCCAGCAGTGCAACACGCCCGATTTCCTTTCCATCAAGACGGAACACCGCATAGCCCAGGGTCTTTCCCGCAGTAACCGGCGCACAGGCCGGCGCGTCCCAGCAAAGCTCCGTTGTGACTTCCTCTGTCTCTGCCGTAGGCCAAGCAAAGCTGTCTGCCGCTGTCACCGGGAGCAGTGGGCCGATGCCGTTTTCCACCCTCAAATATGTGAACGTTTTTCCCCGTACCGCTAAGGTCCTCAGCGGATAGGCGGAAAAGCCGAACTCATACAGCGCCTGGTGATCCGCCCAGTCATTTCCGTCCTGCAGCGTCACCGCGATGAGGCGCTGCCCATTTTTTTCCGCGCAGCTCACCAGTGTGCGCCCCGCCGCCTTTGTATACCCGGTTTTCAGGCCGATGCAGTTGTCCATATAGCTCAGGAGCTTGTTGTGGTTGTGCATCGTCCGTCCGCCGATAGTCACAGTTTTTGTCGATGCAATTCGCATCAGCGTTGCGTCATGAACGGCGGCTCTTGCCAGCTTTGCCATGTCCCGTGCCGTGGAATAGTGCTTTTCATCATCCAGACCGTTTGGATTGGCAAAGGATGAATTTTCCATTCCCAGCTCCGCAGCAGTCTCATTCATCAGCTTCACAAAGCCGGACACCGTTCCGCCAACGTGCTGTGCAATAGCTACCGCCGCATCGTTCCCGGAGCAGAGCAGCAGCCCGTACAGCAGCGTTTCCAGCGTCAGGGTCTCCCCCTCCTTCAAATACATGGAGGAGCCCTCTGTATAGGCGGCTTCCCTTGAGACCTTCACCGAAGCATTCAGGTCACCATGCCGGATCGCCACCAGCGCGGTCAGTATCTTTGTAGTGCTGGCAATCAGCATTTTCTGACCCGCGTTCTGCTCATAGAGCACCCGCCCGCTGTCCGCATCCACTAAAATCGCGGAAGTTGCCGAGGTCTCCGCGGCAAATGTCTGGCAAGGAAAAGCACTATACAACATCAGTATAGCAAGAACTGCACAGGAAAACCGCTGAAGCAAGCATCATCACCCCAAACGCTGAGATGCCTTTAGTATACCCAGCTCAGACGATTTCCCCATCTTCTTTTTTATCGAAAAATTTTCCGATTTTGTCTACGATATCCGGCGCCATATCCACAATACGGTCCACAGTGGACACCGGCGGCACCGCCACCGGCATGACACGCGTTGTTCCGTCCTTGATAACCAGAAAGGCCACTGGGTCGATCTTCACACCGGCGCCGCCGCCACCGCCGAAATTGTCCTTCCCCTGCTTACCGTAATCTCCGCCGCCGCTTCCAAAGCCGAAGCTGACGCGGGAGATTGGAATCAGGGTCACACCATCCGGCGTGGTGATGGGCGCACCCACGATATTATTGGCATCCACCATTTCGTGCACCTTTTCCATGGTAGAATCCATCAGGTCACGCAGCGGACTTTTCTTTTCCATTTCCATCTGTCATTCCATCCTTTCCGGCAGGCCGTTGTTGTTTTTTCTTCTTCAAATAGGTCAGAAGCCACCGCAGAGCGGGTATCGCCAGCGTCAGTCCGATTCGCACCAGCGTGCCGATACGGGCGGACAGGCCCACCTGACCGGAGGCCCTTACCATCTCTGCGGAAAAATCTATGTCGATATGAATACGCGGATGTGGGAGCACCAATAGCTGCTCCAGCGCCGGAACAACGGTCCAGACCGTCCCCTGAAGTGTACCGTACTGCTGCGCCGCGTCTGCCGGTTCCTCCTGTCCGCCTAAAACAACGGACAACTCCATCGGGTCAATACGAATCCCCCGGCGGCTGCGCCCCAATGCTTTTTTTATGCTGGGCCACAAGACACCCGCCGCCTCGCGCACATCGGAAAACGTCGGCTTTGGAAACGCTTGTTTCTTCCCTTTTGCGCTCTGCGGCGGCTTTCGCTTCGGCTTTTGCTTTTCTTTTGCCCGTTTTTTCTCCGGAAATACCTGGAAACGAAAAACACCAAGCCGGACCGTCACGATCAGTTCATTTCCGAACCTGACCAGCACACCGACCCGGATGAGGCACAGCAATAGCAGCAGCACCGCCAGAACAGCGAATATCCATAAGGCCGCCACAGCCGCACCTCCTCTCAAAATCAGGATTACACTTCCTCGGTGCGCTCCGTATCCGGATCCACACCCTCAGCGGCATCCACCACCTCGCCGACTTCGTTCAGCCGCATCTGGCCATCATTTCCCATATCCGGCATGGCCGGGAGTTCATCAAGGCTGCTCAGATGGAACGAGCGCAAAAATTGCTTTGTTGTGCGGTACTGCCGGGGACGCCCCGGCACCTGAAGCCGTCCGCATTCCTCGATCATGCCTCTATCTATCAGCAGACTCATGGTATATGAGCTGTCAACGCCACGAATTTGGTCCACATAGGCCCGTGTGACCGGCTGATAATACGCGATGATGGTCAGTACCTCCAACGCGGGCTGGCTCAGCTTGGCGGGTTTTCGGATTTCAAACGCCCTGCGAATCGCCTCCGCATAATCGGGGGCAGAGCAAAGCTGCCAGCAGTCCTCAATTTTCAAAAGCCGCATTCCCCGGCGCTCATAGGCATAGTAATCCATCAGCCCTTGTAAAATGCGCTCCGCCGTAAGCCGGTCAATTGCAAGAGCCACGCAGATGCGCTCAATGTTCACCGGCTCTCCCGACGCGAACAAGATGCTCTCCACTGCGGCTTCCATTTCTTTTTTATCCATGTCGGCCATGGTCCCTCTCCTTAGATGGTCAAATTCTCCGGCACAGTCCCCTCCTGCCGGACGGTGCAATCCGTCTCAGAGCCCGTCAGGCGCAGGACACGCGCCTTGCATAGCTCCAGCACCGCCAAAAAGGTAGCCACAACCTCGCTGCGGCTCCGGTTTCCCCGGAACAGGAAATGGAACGTCATCACGCCGCCCGCTTTCAGCCTTTGCAGAATCTCCCGCGCCTTGCTCTCCACCGGATATGGCTCATGCTGCACAATGTCCCGGAAGGACGCCCTGGGCGGCGGCAGCTTCCGCTCCGCACGGCTCTGAAGCTCCGCCATCGCCAAAATCAGGTCTCCCGGCTGGTGGCTGTACTCATAGACCTTGCCACGCTTCACCGGCTCCGGACCGCGGGTCATAATGTTCCGGCCAAATTCGCTCAACGGCTCCAATCGCTGGCTCACAGCCTTGACTTGTGCGTATTTTTCATTGCGCCGCCGCTCCTCCAAGGATTGAAGCAGCGCATCCATTTCGCTTTTGGCCTCCTCATCCTCAATGGACAGCAGCATCCGGGTCTTGAGATACACCAGATGAGACGCCATAATGACAAATTCGCTGGCCACCTCCAGATCCATTTTCTGTCGCTGCTCCAGCCACACAATGTACTGGTCGCAGATCAGGGAAATGGAAATATCCTGTATTTCCAACTTATTTTTCCCCAGAAGAAACAGAATCAAATCCAGCGGGCCTTCAAAATCCTGCATCTCCTCCGTCCGGGAGTGAACCACCTTTTCCAATTTGAATACAGGACTTTCCAAAACCGATACCTCTCAATAAAAAATGTTGAACAGCACCTCATACACGCGGTAGATCGCGTTTCCCAGCAGGTTGCCGCCCAGCCCCAGCCATGTGATCGCCAGCAGGAGCAGCAGACCATAACGCTCATAGCGCATGAGCTTTCCATAGGCGTCATCCGGCAGAAGAACTGCCACTACCTTGGACCCATCCAGTGGTGGGAGAGGAATCAGGTTGAAAATCCCCATACCCACCGACATCGGCACCACGGTGTATAGACACCAGTTGAACAGCGTATTCATTCCATCGCTGTAGGGTGCGTAAAGATAGATGACCCGGCTGATGCCCAAAAACAGAATTGCCAGCAGAATATTGGAAATCGGACCGGCCAGAGCGGTGATGGCCATTCCCTGCTTCGGCTTGCGGAAATAATTAGGGTTGACCGGCACAGGCTTCGCCCAGCCAAAGCCCGCCACAAACATCAGCGCCAAGCCGAACCAATCTATGTGGCGCAGCGGGTTCAGGGAAAGGCGGTGCATGGACTTTGCCGTGGGGTCTCCCAAGGCCAGAGCCGCCAAGCCGTGACAGGTCTCATGGACTGTCAGACACAGGAACACTGCCGCCACGCGGAGCACCGCATCGGTGAGAGAGGAAAAATCCATAGCCTGAAATAAATTTTGCAGATAATGCAGCATAGTAACTCCAATTTGTCAAACACATACAAATCCAAATTAAAGTAATTATACCATTTCACCGGTCAGAATACAAGGGAATCCGGGAAAGTCTCTTTTTAAAGGTCAGGCAGGCCGCAGCGGCAAAACAAAAGCAGCCGTTTCCGGCTGCTTTTGCGCTTCATAAACTTATCCGGTAAAGGCCGATTAGCCCTTGACCATCTTGGCAATCTCCTCGGCGAAGTTCTCCTGCTTCTTCTCGATGCCCTCGCCCTTCTCAAAGC
>OGIE01000686.1_pt1 | contig 50265 bp, 49 predicted proteins | sample 1571581 | NCBI WGS metagenome assembly OGIE01 (sample SAMEA2582021, study PRJEB24529) | metagenome | biome: Human gut stool | place: China | collected 2011 | reverse complement strand
TCGCTAAACTGATCCAGAATTCCTTCCAGCTTGGACACTTCCGGGTCAAACTCATTGATAAACGTGAGCCTTGCCTGCTCTTTCGCACGGTCAGAACCAGTGGACAGATACTCTATGACCTTGTTTGTGACCTCAGAAGTTGCCTGAAGCTGTGTATGAAACTGGTTTACCAGTGTCATATCTCCATTATAATGCTCCAGGAACCAGCCTGCGTTCTCCTCAAGGCCGGCTCTATACGAATCAACGTTTGAAAGATGTGTTTTTGTGGCGGTGGGGTCATCATTAATCATAGCCTCCACCATATTCTGGATTGTTGCCAGCGTATAGATTTTTACCTTGTCTACATGTACGATCGCTTCGTGGTTATTTTTATAGAACTGGGTATATCTTGTACTGATATTAACCATTCCATAAAAAAGTGCACCAACTGTTACAAAAAAACAGATGACCACTGCTCCAAAAGCAATCGTGATTTTTTGCTTCATATTACGGTTCTTCATGTTCCTTCCCTCTCTTTGTTATTTCTTTCGTGGAATATTGTGGAATCTAATCCCTATATTTATTATTCGGCAAGTACCGAAAAATCATAAGGGATGTTTGGTTTTTCATTTTTCTCTTTTCATCCATTTGCAAGCTTGCTTTTTACATAGTCCTTGATCATTTCTCCGCTGTGTCTATCATCTGGTACTGGCATCTGGATCCGGTCACAGAGAGAAAGCCATTTGTCCAGCGTAAGGACTTCATTTTCCTCCTCTACATAATACAGATCTGTGGGAAGGATATCCTTATAAATTGCTGCTGACGGAGAATTCCATTCCTGATATTCCTGCTCTGTAAAACGGATATCACAGTTTTTTTCTCCTTCTGTAACTTTCCTAAATCTGCTGCCTAATACGGTCTTTTCTTCTTTCCGTTCCTTTCTCCAAACCACTGTTCCATCCAGACAAAACTTTAAATAGGTTCCTGATCCCAGATCATCTGCGATCACTTCATTTTCGGATACTGCATATAGCTGTATTTCGTTGCTGTCAATATATAAAAGCTCTTCTATTTTTCCCTCTTCTCTGGTTTCTTTCAGGATGCATCCTGTTCTGGCATCGAAAAATACCAGAGTATCACCACAAACTGTAACCGAAGTGATTTCCCTTTCCGGATCTGCAAAACTGCACCAGGATACTTTTCCTGTATCCGTGTTCAGGATCAGCCATCGTTTTTTATAAGTCTGCGGACATAAAATGTTTCTGCCTATAGAAACAGCCCCGCCAAATACCCCCGGAATACCACGTACTTTATTCTTATCCACCATTGTATAGGTTACATGTCCGGAAGTAAGATCTATGCAAAGGATGCTGTTGTACCATGCAGGCATACAATATAGTACATTACCTCTCTGAAAGCCTTTCAGGAATAACGGCTGTTCTATAAAATGCTCTGCATCACGGATCTGTACGGACTCAAACTGATCCCTATCTATATGGTAAATGGCCAGGTTTCTGGCAAAATATGGGACAAGATACAGTCTGTCTTCTACCCGTACAACAGAACGGAACAGATCTCCCTTAAATGCCAATTCTCCCGGAATCTTTCCTATGCAGGAAAGTCTGTCCATTTGTTTATCATAATGAAACAGCAGGTTTACTTTTCCGTGAACAAACCACACTTCTTTTTCATCTTCCCAAAAAGCTCCCGGCCAGCATGGTATCTTACATTCCTTTTCTCTTACCAGGGAATCCTGATATAAAACCGGTTTTCCTGTTTCCCAGAATAACTGGGCTACAGAGCTGTAATCCCCGTAATAGCAGTCACAGGAAGCAATGGCAAGATCAAGATCGTATCCGCTGTCCAGGATTCCCCAGCCTTCTTCTTCATAAGAAGCCAGAAGTTCTCTATATTTCCGTAAAAACTGGGGCCGCATCACCTCCAGTGTCTGTTCATACAGTGGATGAGGACGAAGCCATAAAGCGAGATCTTTTCTGTTTCTAAAATATTGAAGTACCTCTTCTATCTTCTGCATCATATCTGGCTGGGTCAGAAGTGCCTCTACAGACAGACTATAAAATACAGTCTTTTTCCTGGCTCCGTCAGGTCTGTAAAGACATTCCCTCCATTTTTCTGGAAGAGAACTGTCCTGTCTTTTCGTACTTCGGGCACGTTCAATCTTTGGTGATCCAAAGTTCTGTACCTTCTCTTCCCATTGCTCTGTTGGAACTCCTTTGAGTCCGGAACACAAAATATTGATAAACAGTTCTCTTTCCTGCTCTGTTGCTGTAACAAAGCAGTCTGCATTAATAGTTCCCGGCTCAATGACAAACCCGGTGCTTCTCGCCTGGCGTTTCGCAGATTCTACGTTTCCAGTACTTGGTGTGGTATAATAAGGCAGATATACAAGCTGATCTGCATATTTCTTCAATCTGCTGCTATAAAAATCAGGATGGACGCTGGTCAATCTATTGTTCTGGTCATAGGGATTGTGGATAAACACCGCATCCGGTTTCTTATCTTCCAGGCGGAATGTGCGGTAATCTGTAATAGGAACATCTGATGGATACTGATCTCCCTCGTAGTGTTCTACTGCCAGATTCCCGTCCTGGTCTTTATCAAAATAGGGGATCGGTACAACATAGGCATCGCAATCCGGATCCTTATCTGCCGCTTTCCAGACGGTTTCCATAGAATCCCACATAGACACTTTATATGGAAGAAAGACAAAACAGAGACGGTCTGTTTCCATATCATTCTCCATACGTTCATATAAAAGTTTCAATTCTTTCTTTATTTTTTTATGCAGCCTTGCAATCTGTTTTTTACTGTGAAGATTCTGACTCATCTCATAAAGATCTTCACAATATACTTCCAGAAGGGGGACCAGATCTGCTTTTCCCACATTTTCCAGCTCTGTTCCCAACAAAAGGGCTGTTTCCTGAGATTGTGAAAGAGCATCGATCATCATTTCTTCTGTATTCTGGCCGAATCCCATGAACACTCTTTCATTTGCCCGCATTAAGAGGGCCGCTGTCTGCAAAAGCCTTCTTTTTTCTTTTCTTTTGATCGCCATTTTTACGGTTTCCTCCAAAAATGATCAGATATCCTATCTCTGATAATTTTATCGGCGTTTTCTTTTTTTTTATAACTGTTGTATCAACTTACTGTTTCTTTTTTGAAATCCCCTTATCCATTTTCAACCACCGCCGATAAAGTTAAAAGAAATACTATTCTGATTATTATGAAAAAAGGCGGTGTACAATATGAGCAGTGGTATGGACAGCAGTATTCTGGATACATACCTTTATGAAGAAAACAATCTTTTAGACCAGTTAGACGAAATGCTGGTTGCTGATGAGAAAAACGGTGATTTTTCCACCGATGACGTAAATGAGATCTTCCGTATCATGCATACGATCAAAGGCTCTTCTGCAATGATGGAATTTAATTCGATCTCCACGATCGCCCATCATATTGAAGATGTATTTTTTTATATCCGTGATAAAGGAATCGAAACTCTGGATCCTGAACATAAGAAAGAGCTTTTCAACCTGATGTTCCGTTCAGAGGATTATTTAAGAAGCGAAATCGAGAAAGTAGAACAGGGAGTACCTCTTTCTACTGATATTGATGCGTTCTCCAATGAGATCAATTCTTTTTTGAAGAAGATCAGCGGCGCTGCACCTGCACAGCCGGAAGCTTCACAGGCTGCACCTGCAGCTTCTGGTGCTGCAGCTCCTGGTGCTGCAGCTCCTGCTTCTCTCCCTGATGATAAGGATGCAGCCTGCTTTTTCCATGTTTTTCTGGAAGAAGGCGTGGGAATGGAGAATCTGCGGGCTTATATGATCGTAAATGCAGTAAGGGAATGTGAAGTGACTTTTCGTTTCTATCCCAGTGATATGGAAACAGATTCGGATACTTCACAGAAGATCGCAGAAAATGGCTTTTTCCTTGCTTTTGACTCCAGTGAAGACGCTTCTAAGGCTGAAGGGATTTTAAAAACCCAGAACCACATCCGATCTTATGAGCTTGTAAATGTCCCAAAAGCCGCTCCTCCTGCAAAAGCTGAGGAAAAAAAGGCATCTGTTTCCAAACCCACGGCACCAGCACCTGCATCCACAGATACAGCTGCCGGGAAAGCAGCTCCTATGCTTTCCCATGCCCCGGTCAAGCAGAATCTGATCAGCGTCAACCTGATGAAGCTGGACAGCCTGATGGATATTGTTGGTGAGATCGTGATCACTGAATCCATGGTCACATCTTCCCCTGAATTAAACCTGCTGCCAAGGGACAACAGGGATAATTTTATGAAATCTGCACGTCAGCTGCGTAAGCTCACCAATGATCTGCAGGATATTGCCATGTCTTTACGCATGGTCCCGATTTCCGGCGTGTTCCAGAAAATGAACCGTATTGTGCGTGATATGAAGCAGAGCCTGGGAAAAGACGTCCGTCTGACCATTGTAGGTGAAGATACAGAGGTAGATAAGACGATCGTAGACAATATACAGGATCCTATCATGCATATCGTGCGTAACAGCATGGATCATGGGATTGAAGAAACAGCCCAGGAACGTATTGCTGCCGGTAAGGATCCCCAGGGCGAGATCGTACTTTCCGCTTCCCATACCAGCAGTGAGGTTGTTATCTCCATTAAAGATGACGGATATGGCATGGATCCCCAGAAGATTCTTGAAAAAGCCCGGTCAAAGAACATGCTGACCAAGCCTGATTCTGAATACAGCCAGAAGGAGATCCTGGGGCTGATCATGCTTCCCGGATTTTCCACCAATACAGAGGTAACTGAATATTCCGGTCGTGGTGTTGGAATGGATGTTGTAAAGAAAAATGTAGAATCCTTAGGCGGTATCGTTTCTGTATCCAGTACCTACGGTGAAGGAACTACGATTTCCATGAAGATCCCGCTGACTCTGGCTATTGTAGATGGAATGAAAGTAACGGTAGGTGATTCTATTTTTACTATACCTATCGCCAATATCCGTCAGTCCTTTAAGGTAAAAGCAGATCAGGTGATCAAAGATGAATATGGCAATGAAATGGTAGAACGTGTTGACCATTTTTATCCTATCGTCCGCCTCCATTCCTTCTATCACCTTCCAACTGAGGTTACCCAGATGGAAGACGGTATCCTTTTATGGGTGGAAGCAAATGACCGTTCTTACTGCCTGTTTGTAGATGATCTGATCGGCGAGCAGCAGGTGGTAGTAAAGCCGCTTCCTGCTTTTCTCAGTGAATTTAACCTGAAAGACCACGGCATCACCGGCTGTACCATTATGGGTGATGGCAATATCAGCATCATTCTGGATATCCTCAGCTTATATTCCATAGCTGTAGAGAATGCGTAAACAGGAGGTTTTAAAATGGCTGAAGTAACAGAAACAAATATCCGGACAGACGTACCGGCTGAAAACCAGTCCGTTGAACGCTGTCTTACCTTTGAGTCGGGAGACATGACTCTGTTTTTAAGTATCAATAACGTAACGGAGATCATCAATGACTGTGCGATCACTCATCTTCCACTGGTACCTGATTATATTAAGGGAATCATCAATCTGCGTGGTCAGATCCTTCCGGTAGTAGATATACGGCTCTATATGGGCAAGCCTGCTTTGGAATATAACAGTAAGACCTGCTTTATCGTTTTAAATGTAGACGATCTTCCTGTATGCATCGTTGTGGATTCTGTGCAGCAGGTGATCGATATTGATCTTCAGGATGTACGTCCGATCCCTATCAAACGCAGACAGAAGCTGTTAGATGGTATGATCACACTTGAAAATGGGACTGTGCTTATGTCTTTTGACTGCAAGTCCCTGGTCAGCTCTTAATGTACTCCCGGAATCTTTTTGTACTTGATTTTGCGAGAAGATTTTTTGTCAGCCGCAAAGGCAGGTGCAGGAAAGACTCCGAGAGTACATCCGATTCCTAAGGAGGTCATACAATGCTTACATTAAGTGACGGGGATTTTAACCGTCTTTACACTTATATCCAACAGCACTATGGTATCAATCTGAGCCACAAAAAACAGCTGATCACCAGCCGTCTTACTAATATGCTGCAGCAGAAAGGGTTTCATAGTTTTACAGAATACATAGATGAGATCATCTCAGGTAAAGATCCTGAGATGGTTTCTGTTATGTTAAACAAGCTGACTACCAACTATACCTATTTTATGCGGGAAAAAGAACATTTTGACTTTCTCCAGAAGCAGATTCTTCCTGAGCTTGCAAACAAGCATTCCCGGGACCGTTCTATTGCGATCTGGAGTGCCGGCTGCTCCTCCGGTGAAGAACCTTATAACATTTCTATGTATCTGAAAGAATATTTTTCCGCTATTCCCGGAAGCTGGGATACCCGTATCCTTGCTACGGACATTTCCCAGCGTGTTCTGGATTCTGCAATGGATCCCAGATATTCCCTTGAAAGCTTAAAAGAGCTTCCGCCTTCCTGGCAGGAACGCTATTTTGTTCCCATAGGATATAAAACCTATACTGTTTCAGATGCTTTAAGGAAAAATGTGATCTTTCGTTCCTTTAACCTGATGGATCCCATCCATTTCCGCAAAAAGTTTGACCTGATCTTCTGCAGAAACGTGATGATCTATTTTGATCGTCCTACGAAGGCGGCACTGGTAAGGCGCTTTTATGATGCTACCGCTCCGGGAGGCTACTTATTTATCGGACATTCTGAAAGCCTGGATAAGGAAAGCTGCCCGTTTTCCTATATTGAACCGGCTATTTACCGAAAGATCTGATCCCGTAGGTTATCTCATACGTTGTTACACTTACCTTATTAAGGAGGCGTTATGATCATGGATCATAAATTAAAATTAATGGTAGTGGATGATTCACCCTTGTTCCGCACCTGGCTGATCCGTTCTCTCTCTGAGGATGACCGCTTCCAGGTTGTAGGATATGCAGTAAATGCCCTTGACGCCCAGGAAAAGATCCCGCTGCTGCAGCCGGATATGCTTACCCTGGATATTGAAATGCCGGGAATGTCCGGCATTGAGTTTTTAAAGCAGCTTCTTCCGGTCCACCCTATCCCGGTGATCCTGGTATCTTCCCTGAACCTGAGGGTTTTTGATGCCCTGGAAGCCGGAGCTGTGGATTTTGTACGGAAACCGGATGAAGCCAATGGACTGTCTAAAGAGATCTTTCTTTCTATGCTCCGTTCCAAGCTTCTAGTGGCTGCTGCTTCCCATGTACATCTCCCATCCGTTCCTGCCAGTCCACAGGCAGCAAAAAAACGGATAGTCTCTCCTTTAACTGCGGCAGGTAATCCTTTTCTTAACAGACCAAAGACTTCTGCGGCAGCTTCCCAGGAAACCGTGATCGCTATCGGGGCATCTACCGGAGGTACAGAGGCTATTCTTGAAGTAGTAAAGAATTTTCCAGAAAACACCCCAGGTGTTGTGATCACCCAGCACATGCCTGCCGGTTTTACAGCCATGTATGCAGAGCGCTTAAACAGGATCTGCAAAATGGAAGTACGGGAGGCGAAAAACGGGGACCGGATCCGCAAAGGTCTCATGCTTTTAGCTCCCGGAGGTCTGCAGATGCGTGTGGTACCTCTTGGAAACTCCTATGCAGTCAGTGTACAGGAAGGAGAAAGGGTAAACGGACACAGACCTTCCGTGGATGTGCTTTTTGACTCAGTTGCATTACATGTGCGGGAACACGCCATCGGCGTTCTTCTCACAGGAATGGGAGCAGATGGAGCTGCCGGTCTTTTGCGCATGCGCAAAAACGGCGCCTATACGATTGGTCAGGACAAAAACAGCTGTGTTGTATACGGCATGCCTATGGAAGCACATAAGATCGGCGCCGTATGCCAGCAGTGTCCTTTAAATACCATTGGTCAGACTGTCCTGGCCCGTGTATCCCTTCGTTAACGGATAAGAAATAAATGGATAAAAATGAAAGATAGAACTTTAAAGAACCAAAAGAAACATATAAATAAAACCTTGAAACAGTTCCGGCTTGCGAAAAGGCTGATCCAACTTTCCATTACCGGTACAGTTTCAGTGATCACTGCCAGCCTGAGCTTTTATTTTTGCCCAGGCTTTTCTTTCCAGGTCATAAAAGACGCACGATCCGCTATTTCCTTTGTACAGACTGCCAGTGGCCAGAAATTTCATGAACTGGAAGACTTTCTTAAAAAGCAGACCCAGCCAGAACCTAAAATCCAAAAACAAACAGAGCTTTCAGAGGATACTTCCAGGACACAGGGAATCCCAGATACATCTTCTGTGACTGCACATACATCTCCTGTGATCCTTGGAAAAGCAGAAAACCTGCATATGGAGGCTCAGACGGGATCAGATGGCAATTCTTATGATGCTGCCATCCTTGATACCAGTATGGGACCGATGTTCTACTATAATCAGGGAGATACCCGCTGGAGCAGTTATCTCTACGGCGGTTCAGATCCCATGCAGCAGTATGGATGTGGTCCTACTGCTGCAGCCATGCTCATCTCCAGCTTCACAAATGACGGAGAAGCCATTACCCCGGTAACGATCGCAGACTGGTCTGCTGCCAATGGCTATTATGCCCCCCAGAGCGGCTCCTATCACAGTCTGATCCCATCTGTCCTTACTGCATATGGCTTTCAGGTGGAATCTGTAACAGACCACTCGCCCCAGAATGCAGCTTCCCTTCTTTCTTCCGGTCATATCCTGGTCGCCCTTATGGGTAAGGGAAGCCTGACGCAAAACGGTCACTTTGTCCTGATCACCAAACTCCTTCCTGACGGTAATGTTTCTATCGCAGATCCTAACAGCTTTGATAACAGCACCTGCGAATGGGAGCTTCCTCTTCTCATGGAAGAGTTGAAAAAAGTCTATGACAGCGGCGCCCCGCTCTGGGCCGTTTCCATGGCTGCATCAAACTCTTCCCTCTCCTGAGGAAGGAGGATTCCCCTGAACATCCGCTCCAGATCCTTTCTGCCCATTGCCATAGCCACCCGAAGAAGGATCACCTTGTCTTTTATATCAGAATAATCATAAATCTTTCCTAAAAACTGGACTACCTCTTCTGCGCTGACATTGCTCTCTGTAAAACAGTTGATCAGAGTCAGCAGCGCATTCATATCTTTGTGGTCAGTATTCAGTACGATCACACAATAGCGGACCGCTTTCTGGTAATCTCCCAGCCTTCTGCAGCCTTCTCCCAGACACTCATACATCTGGATCAGCATAGAGGTGGTAATGATCCCCCTGTTCACTGTTCCATAGGTTTCCAGCTTTGCTATAGCCAGTTCATACATCTGTACCGCTTTTTCATATTGCCCCTTTCTCCAGTACCATTCCCCCATAACACAGTCAAAATCAGGCTCTTTCGGAAGCTTTTCCACTGCTTCTTTGTAAATAGCTTCCACCTCGGCTTCCGGTGCGTTCAGGCACTGGGAGACCCTTAACAGGTTTGTATAGGTATAAGAACTTCGCTGATCATATACCTCCAGTTTTTCCGGCATGGCTGCCACCGCCTTTTTGTATGCATCCCTTGCTTCTTCATTTTTTCCGTCTGAAGAATAGGTGTCTCCCAGATATCCAAGATAATCACAGTTTTCAGGCTCCTGCTTCAGGATCTCCAGGATGATGTTCAGATTCCTTTCAAATTTTGACTTATCCTTCTTCTCCTGTTCCTGGTATCCGGTATGAAGGAAAGCCAGCTGCTCTGTAGCATCGGTCAGATGCAGTCCGGATCTTCCTTTTCTGACCAGGTGTTCGTGTATTTTTCCTACATAGCGCAGGTCCGGCCGGTTTACAAAAAAGCGGATCATGGTGCCGCCGCTTGTGATATGGTTGTTTTCATCCAGATCTACGATCCCTGTAAGAAGACCATCTACATCGTCTCCAACATATTCCAATATCTCCGGTATCTTCTTTGTATCCTCCGGAGTAAAGCTTTCATCTGCATCAAGAAAGGCGATCCAGTCTCCTTTTGCCTGGTCAATGGCAAAATTTTTGGCAGCAGCAAAATCATTGATCCATGGGAAGAAAAATATCTTTGCCCCCATTTCCCTGGCAATCTCCACAGTACGGTCACTGCTGCCTGTATCTACTACGATCTGTTCACACATGATATCCTTCCCCCAGGAAAGGGCACGGCGGATATTTTTTTCTTCATTTTTCACGATCATACACTGTGATATGGTTTTTTTCATCATCGGTTACCTTCTTTTTAAGTTCTAAAGGACATATTGTAACTGTTCAGTAGGTCTGCGCACTTGCTGCGCTGACCGTAAGAAAACATAGGCTGGAAGGCAAAAATCCCATCAGCGAAGCTGATCTGGAATGGATTTTTGCACGTAACTATGAAGGTACTGAATAGTTACGACATATTTAAAAAAAGAGGATCTGCGCAAAGCAGATCCCCTAAAAGATGCAGAATCAATTTCAAGATTACTGCAGCATACTTAATACACCCTGAGGCATAGCGTTGGACTGGGAAAGCATAGACTGAGCAGCCTGTAAAAGAATGTTGTTCTTTGTATAAGCTGTGATCTCATCTGCCATATCAGTATCACGGATACGGCTTTCCGCTGATGTAATATTTTCAGAAGTAACCTTCAGGTTGTTTACCGTATGCTCCAGACGGTTCTGGGCAGCACCAAGGGTTGCACGGTAAGTAGATACTCTGTCAATTGCAGCATCTACAGATTTCATTGCCTGGAATGCAAGCGTTGTAGTCTCAACTTTGATCTTATCAACAGTTAATGCTGTCGCTGTCATTTGCAACTGTCCAACGGTCATTGCGTTGGTCTTATCTGCAGTAGCACCGATAAAGAAGGTAAGTGCATTACCTGCTTTATCAGGATTTAAAGGTTTTTCACCGTTAAACTCTGTAGTAGTTGCGATACGGGTGATCTCCTTGTTCAGTGCGTCGATCTCAGCCTGGATGTTGGTTCTTGCAGTTTTGGTATAAGTACCATTTGCTGCCTGAGTGGTCAGAGTCTTCATACGCTGAAGCATGGAGTGGGTCTCTGTCATAGCACCTTCTGCTGTCTGGATCAGACCGATCGCATCGTTTGCGTTGTTTACAGCCTGGTTTAAACCATTGATCTGGGAACGCATGGTCTCGGAAATAGCCAGACCTGCTGCATCATCGCCTGCACGGTTGATCTTGTAACCGGAAGACAGCTTCTCTAAGTTTTTGCTCAGTGCGTTCTGGTTGATACTTAAGTTTCTGTAAGAATTGATCGCTGCAATATTATGCTGAATTACCATAATGAATTCCTCCTTTTATAAAAGAAAATATGGCAGTGGACTCCTTTCCTCTGTCTTCTACTGTCCCAAGGGCCCTTTCTGGAACAGCAGAATTTTCTTTTCATATATATATATCGTCTTATGTTAAAAAAACATAAGCCTGTTTTTCATTATTTCTTTCATTTTTATTTTAAAAGTTCAAGTATGGTCTGAGGGAGATTATTTGCATTTGTAAGCATCATATTAGAGGACTGTAGGACGATGTTACTGCTGGTATATTTCGTGATCTCCTCTGCCATATTGGTATCACGGATCTGGCTTTCTGCCGCCTGCATGTTTTCACTTGTAACGCTTAAATTATTGTGGGTGTGATCCAGATGCATATAAGCAGCTCCAAAGGATGCCCTGACTTTAGAAACAGCCTCTATCGCGTTTTCAATGTATCCCACAGATTCTTGTCCCTTTTTTACATCGGAAAAATCTGTCTGATCCAGCTGTAGTTCCTTGCTTCCTATATAATAGCGTTCTACATCCAGAACTTCTCCATCCTGAGTAGAACCGCCGATCTGGAGCGGGATCGGGTTCTTATCGTCCAGCACTGGCGGCTGCCAGCCCGGTGTAAATGCATTGGCATCTGCCCTGGAAAACAGGGAGATTTCTCCAAATTTAGTGGTAGAACCAATCCTGTCAATCTCCTCAAGGATCTGGTTTTTTTCCATGTTCAAGGTTTCCCTGTTGGATTGATCGTAAGTTCCATTTGCGGATTTTAAAGCCAGAGTCTTCAGTCTCTGGAGCATAGAATGGACCTCTGTCAAAGCGCCATCTCCTACATTGGTAAGTCCGATGCCGTCATCAATGTTTCTCATCGCCTGGTTCAGGCTGTTGATCCTGCTGCGCATACCTTCCGAGATCGCCAGTCCAGCTGCATCATCTCCCGCACGGACGATCCGAAAGCCGGAAGACAGCTTTTCAAGGGACTTTTTCAGCTTTCCTGTTTCGATCCCCTGATTTCTGGCAGCATTTATGGATGCTATGTTATTCTGCACCTGCATGATGTTTCACCTTCCTTAAATAACCATTTGTTTTTATTATCGGCAAAATGCCTTATTTTATTGATACCAGGGTCAAAAGGCCGAAATTGCGGGAGTGCAAAGCGCGCGGCAATCCGGTATCTGTCTGTCAGATCAGCGTACCCGTATCCTTACCCATATTCATCATCATCTGAAGACGGAGGATCTGCACCATATTAGACCAGTCTTCCCCGGAAAGGTTCTCTCCCTTTCCTGCTGCCAGAAGTGTACCAAGGCTGCCGGCGCCGGACAGACCTGTATTTCCCGCAAAGCTGCCTAAAAGACTGCCTGCTGTCAGACCGCTTCCTGTAAGGCCACTTCCGATAAGGCTGCTCACTGCTGTACTGCCGGATGTTTTCCCATATGTTCCGGTACTCACCGTACGTCCTGCCAGGATCGTATTGTTTCCCGTATAATCCGCCATGATCTTTTTTACATAATTCTGGGTTTCTTTATATGGTGGGATGCCTCCGTATTTGGTCACACTGTTCGGACCTGCGTTATAAGCTGCCAGTGCAAGGCTTACGTCTCCTCCGAACCGGTCCAGATTTTGTTTTAAGTATTTTGCCCCTCCAAGGATATTTTGTCTGGCATTGTAAGGATCGCTTACTCCAAGAGAACGGGCTGTTCCCGGCATCAGCTGCATCACACCCATAGCTCCTGCTTTGGATACAGCCTTTGGATTAAACCCCGACTCTGCCTTTGCCACCGCCCTGAGAAGTTTAGAAGGGATCTGATATAAAGCAGAAGCTTCTTCGAAAATAGAATCCATATCTTCTTTTATGGCATTCAGCCCATTTTTCAGTATCCCCTGAAATTCCTGGACCGGTGTTGTCTTCTGTGTCTGATCCGCTGCCTGTGCAGCTAACTTTCCCCCATCTCCTGTTATCGGTGCTAAACTCATATTTCTTACTCCTTTCGGCCTGCGCCGTCTGCTCCAAGGTACCAGCCGTCCTGAGAACGGTTTACTGCCATAGATCCATCGTTATTTAGATAATACCAGATATTTTTATCATACAGCCAGCCGATCTTCATATCCCCATCCGGGTTTAAGTAATACCATTTTCCATTTCCTGTGTTCACCCAGCCGGTCTTCATACTTCCATCAGGGTTTAAGTAATACCACTTTCCGTTTCCTGTGTTCAGCCAGCCGGTCTTCATATCCCCATCCGGGTTTAAGTAATACCATGTTCCGTTTCCTGTGTTCACCCATCCGGTCTTCATATATCCATTTCCGTCGAAATAATACCATTTTCCACCATACTGGAACCAGCCCCTGGTTCGGTTTCCTTCCGCATTAAAGTAGTACCATATACCTCCCACCAGCTTCCAGGTATTGACTGCCAGAGTCCCATCCGGCATAACAAAGTTGTCTCCCTTTAGAGAACCTGCTACGCCTGGACCAGTACCGCATGCTGCATGTTCTTTTTCTTTCTCCTCTTCCGCACTGTCATCTATATCCTGTTCCTGTGATGTAATAAATTCCCCTTCTTTTAAGTATTTTTTCTGTTCTGCCGTAACCGGAACCGCTTTTACCTGATAATAGTAGATCTTGTCCGGATCTGTCATGTACTCCTTTAAGCTGACAGAGTTACTTGTAACTGTCATCCGTTTCACCACTTTATCATTTCCATATAAAGTCAGGGTATAGCCCGGAGCATAGTCTACCTTCTTCCACACTGCCTTTTCTGAGTCATGTGAGCTCCAGCCTGCTAAAGCTGTGTCACCCAGAACAGTGACCGGCGTATAGTTCACTTTTACCTGCATGGTGGTATTATCCAGGGCTTTCGCCGATACAAAATCAGCCCCGGTCACACGGCATTTGGATCGTCCAAGGGACACAGGGAAATACTTTCCCTGTGCAGCATCCACAGTGATCTCCATCCGTACCTTTTTACCAGGTTTCCAGTTTTCATATTCTGTTTTGTAATAAATATCCCCAATGGATACCCCTGATCCGCTGATGGTGATCTGGGGCTGTGGTATTTCCTCCGGATCTCCAAAAGTGGTGTTAAATTTAATACTCATGGTCTCGATGATGCTGCTCTCTGCCCCATAAGCTGTATCCATATGAAAGATTCCCCCTGGCACAGACTGTAAGCTTCCTGTGCTAAGCAGCAGTCCTGTTCCGGCACAAAGGAGTATTTTTCTGATCATTTTCATTTCCATTCCTCACATATCTTTACCTGTACCAGATCCCGTCCTCATTAACATAAAATCCATTGATATACTGGTTTTTTGCCATTTCACCTGAATCCGGCCAAAAATAATACCAATTCCCGTCAACCTGATACCAGCCAGTAGCCATAACTCCGTCAGCATCCAGGAAATAAGTTTTCCCTTCCCGGATCAGCCAGCCGGTAAACATGGTTCCCTGAAGGCTGTTGTCAAGTGTGTTTAGGTAATACCAGGAACCATTCTGTTCCAGCCAGCCGGTATATAAGGAGCCGTCTTCCCTGAAAAAGTAATAATCCGCCCCTATGATCTTCCAGCCTCCATAAGCCATGGTTCCCTGTGTATGCCCATTTTCCGTTAATGGCCAGAAATAATACCACTGTCCATTGATCTTTGCCCATCCGGCTGCCATTTCCCCGGTATCATACAGGTAATACCGGTCATTTGCCAGCTTCTGCCAGCCGGTGAGCATCGTGCCATTGACATCAAAATAATACCAGTATCCGTTGACCGACTGCCATGTACCCCGGCATATAGAGCCATCCGGAAATCTGTAATTCCATATATTGCCTTTTTTTACCCAGCCTACTTTATCTGTGGTTCCGCGCTTTGCGGAAGGATTTTTTGATTGCTGTCCTTTACCATCTGATACATACCGGTCTGTAATGGAAAGCTCCCCGGATTCTATCCATTCGCTTTTTCCACCATATTTTTTTTTGGAATCCGTTCCCGGTACTGTGCGTACCTTAAAGGTATACTCTCCTGTTTTTGTCATATATGGATAAAAATTATACTGAGTTGCACTGGTCTGGGAGACGCTGTAAACTTTCGTTTTTCCTCTGTAAAGCTGCACTTCGTAATAACCGGATGTGTTATCCGGCTTTTCCCATTTAGCCTGTCCCAGGCTTTTTTCATTCCACCAGGCATCTTCCGGGGCAGCATAGTCTCCTTTGATCCCTTTTACCCGCAGGGTAACTACCAGTTCATCTCCATCTCGTCTGGCAGACACAAATGTGCCCCCACTGATCTTTACATCCGCTTTTTTATAGCTGGAAACAAAATAATCTTCACTGACATCTTCCGGTTCCAGGGTGACTTTCATCTGAGGCTCTTCAGCAGCTTTCAGTTCATTGGAGCTTTTATCCGTCCATTCGGCCTCGGAAACGCTGTATTTACCTCCACTTGTATCTACTGCCACTTCTCCATCTGAAACCGTGGTCGTTTCCAGTTTTATATCCGGAAGCTTGCTGCCTACTTCCAGCTTGGATGTAACACGGATATTTACTGTTTTAATCTCTTTTGCTGCCGCAAAAGCATCTATCTTTCCCCATTGGAACAGCAAGACTCCCGAAAGAAGGAGCAGAAGCATTTCCCGTCCGTGTCTGGATCTTCTGTCAGGTATTTTCGACTTTTTCTTCATTTTCTTTTTCCTCCGGTGATGGCACATATCCTAAAAAGTAAATATAGATCTCTATGATCGCCTGATATAATTCTTCCGGCACAGCCGCTCCCAGCTGTAATCTGCTTAAAAGAGTTGCAAGAGAATCATCCTCATAAACCGGAACCCCTGACTTTCTGGCTGCTTCCGTGATCTTTTCTGCCATATATCCCATTCCGGAAGCAACGATTACCGGGGCAGTGTCCTTTTCCGGCGAATATTGAAGAGCAACTGCCTTTTGCTCTAATAACCGCTCAAACGCTGACATTAATACCATTCTCCTTTTTTCTTATCTTTGGAAAAACATCCAGCAGACGGTAATGAGCTTTCCGTTCCTGCACCTGCATCATTTTCACGCGCATCCCGTTTCTGGTGCATATTTCCTGAAGCTTTGCCTGTATCTCTCCGGCTCCGGCAGAAAGATTTTTAGGAACTCCCAGCTCCATGGATATTTTATGATCCTGGAGATCTGCCAGAAGCTGGAAATCTCCCAATCCCCTGATCTCAAAGTCCACCAGAAGGCGTATTTTCCTGCCTCCATCTTTTTCTTCTTCTTTTTTCTCTGCATCCGGATCGATCCAAAATTCAGATACTGCCTCTTTTCCCTGATATTGAAAAGGAAGGACAAAATGATTCACAGACATATATACGCTTTCGTTTACCAGCATCCCTCGCATCAGCTGATAAAAATCCTGTACATGTTCCAGCCCGGCTTCTCCTTTGGCCCCTCTTTCCACAAGTGAGCCAAAAATATCTCCATAAATATTTCCTTTTTTTCCTTTTGAACCGGTAAGTACAGCATACAGTTCTTCAGGCTCTGTTTCAAAAAAACGTTTAAAATCCCTATTAGCTGCCATTTGTTCAAAAAGGCTTCTGAGAAGGGTGCTGCTTCCGTTTTCATAACGTGCCCCATAAAGGATCAGCTGGATCACGCTGCTTCTTACATTGCCATAATCATGAGTACGGGAAATATATCTTGAAAGAAAGGGGACCAGCTTCTGAAACAGAACCTGGGAATTTTCCTTTGTTTCCCCATTTTCTGCCTTCCAGTCCAGCTGATCCAGAATTGATGCGTATTCCTGTCTTGCAGAGGTGTAAAGCATTCCTTTTATTTCATCTGTCAGTTCCTGCATCTGTTCTAAAAGATGCTCACCGCTGGAATAATTGTTGAATACCTGAAGGAATTTGAGGGCTGTTTCCTGCAGGCCTCTGTTTCCTTCCTGCTGCAAAAGAGTTCTCAGGTTTTCAAAGAAAGTACCGGAAAATTTAGTCTGTCCCTGCATTTTTAAAAAATCCAGCAGCTGGCCAGGATCTTCAAAACTGGCAGAATCCAGCAGCTGCTGCACCATTTTGCCCAGACCTTCATCACCTTTAGCGATAAAGGCTCCATCCCGGAACAGGATCCGGCCCAGGGAATCCTTTATTTCATTTTCCTGCCCCAGCTTCTGAAGAAAGTCAGTATAATTTCCATTATAATTGCGAACGCTGAAGCCACTTTCATTTTCCTGGTCACCAGCGGTACCGCTTTTCTGTCCATCTGCCCGCACTACACGAGATGGGTCAGAAGGATTCTGGATCTGGGAACTGTTCAGGGCGCTTTGCTGCTCCTGGCCTGTATGGACATTTCTATTATCTATATATGTAGAAGGATCTGTTACCTGTAATATATTAGACATGTTTTATCCCTTTTCTTTTTGATTCTATATATTATGATGTTGGGGTCAAAAGATTTTGACCCCTCTGATACCGAATTACCCTGCATGCTTCCATATGTATATTTAATCGGCGTTTTCCCGTTTTTTATAATTATTATTTTTCTTATATTTTCAAGAAAAAAGGCGATAATTTACATAGATATAGATTCAGTAAGCATGTGAAAATCACAGGATACTTTTGTGGTCCTGCCGTTTTATTTTAAGGTGAGGAGTAATTGTATGAAAATTCAAAATTTTATCCAGGAGCAAATACACATGGAACATGTATCAATGAGACAAAGCAATATTGCTTTGTCTGATAATATTTCTGCAAAACCGGCTGATCTTGACCGAGCCAGTTTTGAATACACCGAAGGTATTTCGGCTGATGAAACACTTTTCGCACGCTCTCTGGCTCACAGCATTACAGAAGATGTCTGCCGCGAGAAAGGCGTTTCCGTTGAAAAGGTTGCCCAACTGAAAAAACAGGTTGAGGAAGGAACCTACGAACCGGATCCCATGGCCATTGCAAGGGCCATGTATAATCTATGAGGGCGCCTGAAAGCCTGATCCCGGTATTAGAACAGCTGTGTACTGTATTAGAACAGCTATGCCGGGTTGAGGCTGATAAACTAACCGTTGTTTCAGCTGATCATCCTGACCAGCTGGAATCTCTTTTAAATGATGAAAACATGCTTTTACTGCAGCTGCGCGGACTAGATAAAAAACGAAGTGATCTTCTTCGCAGGTCGGGTCTTGATGGTCTTACTTTCCGCCAGATTTTGATGCAGGAGGACAGCGAGGAGGCTGTGGCACTTCTCTCTCCGATCTTGGAACGGTTATCCAGCCAGGCAGAAAAGCTGAAAAAAGTAAAAGGTGGCACAGACCGTCTGATCCGGATCCGCATGAAGCAGTTAGAACAGCGCCTTTCCGGTGCGAAGCAGAGCGATCCTCATGTTTATGACAAATATGTCTGATAAAACTGTGGGGACTGCAGGATATTTATATTTTGGAGGTAATAATACTTTATGGTAAGAGCAACTTTTTCCGGTTTTAATACCGCTCTGTCCGCTCTCCAGGCCAACCAGAAACGTCTGGATATTACAGGACAGAATTTGTCAAATATGAATACTGCCGGATATACCAGGCAGCAGTTAGAGGCATCCAGCCTTAATTATACGAATCCTGTTTCCCATTATTCTAATGGGAATGAAACTGCAGTAGGCTTTGGGGTAAGCATGGACCGGGTCTCACAGATCAGAGATCCTTATCTGGATATCCAATACCGCAGCCAGTCTGCTGACTGCAGCTATACCAATCGTTTACAGACTGCCCTTAATTCCCTGTCAAAGGTACTGGACGAAACAACCATTTCCGGCATCCGTCAGGCATTTGATGATATCCAGTCTACCCTTACAAGCATGCAGGATCCTGCAAAGGTATCCGATCCCATCTATGAAAGTGAGCTGCGAACTAAAATGCAGTCTGTATGTAATCTTTTTAACCAGGCATCCAGACAGATCTCACAGGCTGAACAGAATGAATTTCAAAGGCTCACAGGGGAAGGCAGCAGTGAACAGGGCGATGTGCAGAAGATCAATGACATTCTCCGCCAGATCGGTGACCTGAACGTGCAGATCAAACGTAACCAGGTTGCCGGCCATCCTTCTCTGGAACTCCAGGATGAACGAAATCTTCTTCTGGATGAGCTTTCCGGTTATATTCCTGTTGAAACCAGATATTACAAGGATGACGCCCATTCCGGGAATAACGCCTATGACTATGATGCAAATGGTGCTGTGATCGGCAAAAAGGACTGGCCTGATGACCTGGAAGTGAGCATGAATTATATTGATGCCCAGGGAAAGAGCCAGAAGCTGATCCTGGTAAATGGATCTGACCTTGGTGCTGACGGTCTCACAAAAAACTACGGTCAGTTAAGTATGTTAAAAGGCGATCACCAGACAGCTGCTTCTGTTTCTGATCCTGCAAACATTTCCATCAAGTTTGAAAAAGCCCCCAGCTATAAAGGAAACGGACAGGCAGCTACCAATGATGTATACGCGGAGTTAAAAGGGATCCGTTTTGAAGGCGGCTCTCTTCAGGCAAGCCTGGATATGCTCCAGAAAACAGGTACCGGCAATGTGATAAATGGATCTACTGCTGTGGATGATGTCCGTGGATACCAGTATTACTCAGGAAAACTGGATCAGTTAGCTTCCACTTTCGCAAAATCCATGAATGACATCAACAATGGCAAAAACCACACGGATAAGAATCTTTTATCTAATTCCACCGATGACTCAACAACTGGTATAACAGCCGGAAATATCGGTATCAGCAAAGGCTGGACCAGTGGAACGATCCATATTTCTACAGACGGCACCAACCGCACAGATACAATCCTTGATATGATCGCAGCTATGAAGGATACCAAGAAATTGAACGGGAAAACATTTGCTGATTATATGAATAACCTTTCCACCCAGCTGGCATCTGATTCCAGCTCCAACCAGACTGCATTAAAGACGGGCACAACTGTTTTAAACAGTATCCAGGACTCCAGAGACTCTCTTTCCGGTGTCAGCCTGGATGAAGAAGCAACCAATATGATGGCCTACGTTTCAGCCTATAATGCTGCTTCCCGTCTGATGACTGCCCTTGATGAAGTGTTGAATACCCTGATCAGTAATACTGGTGCATAAATATAAGGAGGATTAATAAATTATGAGAGTTGTACGTTCATCTGTTTACCGCAGGTATACTTCTTCTTTAAATGATCTTCAAAGCAATCTGAACAAAAGCATGAACAAGGTTTCTACCGGCGCTGCTTATGAAACAGCTGCTGATAATCCTCTTGCTTATTATCAGGGAAAGAAAATGGATCATTTATATCAGGATGCAAAGAGTAAAAGTTCTATTTTAGGTGATATTAAAAACCGTCTGTACCAGCAGGAGCAGGGCGCAAGGGATATCCAGAAAACTTTAAGCAACAGCAAGACTTCCATGCAGTATGTGCTGGATTCCTCCCACAACAGTTCAAAAACTTCTGTCCAGACAAAAAGAGATGCTCTTCTTCAGGATGTGCAGAGCATGGTCAGCAATCTGAACAGCCAGTATCAGGATTTTTATATTTACGGCGGAAATGATATTACAACAGCTCCGTTTTCTTTAAGCGGAGATGGAAAAACCCTTACTTATACCCATAAGTATTCAGACGGTACCACAAAGACAGTCAATATGACCATGGCTTATGATAAGGGCAAAAATACTTACAGCTATCATTTAAGTGATGATGACCTGAACAGCCTTCTTACAGCCATGAGAGAACAGGGGCGGGTAGATATCGGTTATGGCGATATTTCCAACCGTCAGTCTCTCTTAGACACCTATACAGGAGGACTGAATATGCTTACAGGGCTTACCTCGGATTCTTTAAATGCCATGTCTGATGATGATGCAAAGAAGGCGATCAAAGCTGCCCTGGAAACCACTCCTGTGGCACTTCTGAGCCGTTCGGTTATGGCCTGTGATAATTATATCAATGATACTACGACCGTTGATCAATTTACAGATACTATGGGCAGTGTACTTAAAGATGCAGCTAATACAGAGCATACCATCAGCACCGTTTACAGCGACCTTGGCAATAAATATTCCCTGGTAGAAACTACAAAAACCCGTCTTGATACTTTAAGTGACAACCTGACAGAGGAATACAAAGACATTCTCGGAGCTGATCCTTATGAAGCCATTACAGAAATGTTCTCTTACCAGTACTCCTATTCTGCTGCTTTAAAAATGGGGTCAAACCTGATGCAGTCATCTCTTTTTGATTTTATAAAATGATACCGGTACATTGTTTACAAAAAACAAGCAAAAAATAATTTTCTATTTTCAGGTCTGAAGAAGGTGAAAATGTATGAAACCTGTGATTGAAGCAAATTTTAAACCTTTTGAATCTGTCCGTTTCCGTCAAAATGCCAGTCTGGTTTCAAAGGACCAGCTGGCAGCAAGACAGCATCAGGCGATTTCCCAATACCGCCTGAAAGTACGTCAGGCTCAAAATTACGGGATCAGTTCTCCGGAAAGCATGACCTGTATCCAGGATATCAGACAAGCTTTTAATCTCCGGGATACTGTCCAAAGAGTACATGGCACAGCAAACGTCTCTGGATCAGGAAACAGCTTTGGTGATCCATTTTCTGGCAGCCCTGACAATAATGGGTTGTATACTCTTCAGAGAGGTGAATTTGAATTTCGTGTGGCATCTGGCAATCTGGAATACGTACCAGCCCTGGAAATGACCATCATAACCTCTTATCCAAAAGTAGAGTTTGTATATACCGGCACCCCCAATTATGTTCCACCAAAAAAAGAGCCGGATTCCCCTGCTCTTAATGTTACCATATAAAAACTGACCCCCGGAGGCTTATGCAATCATGAAGATTGATACAAAATATTACGGCGAAATTGATTATACAAAAGATGAACTGGTTGTATTTCCAGATGGTTTATTTGGTTTTTCCCAGTACCATGACTATCTTCCCCTCTCTATGGAGGAAGATGACAGTTCCCTGCTGATATTGCAGTCTGTAGACGAACCTTATGTAGCCTTTTTTCTCATCGATGCAGCAGCACTCTTTCCTTCTTATTCACCGGTTCTTCTACCAGAAGAATTATCCTTTCTGGAAGTAAATTCCAGTGATGAATTATCCTATTATGTCATATGTGCTGTAAAGAAGGATTATCTGGATGGAACCGTCAACTTGAAATGTCCTCTTGCCATTAATCCGGATACCCGCAAAGGAATCCAGGTGATCTTATCCAACGCTGACTATGATTACCGCCATACCTTACGTTCTCTTCTTGGTAAAGAGATAAAGGAACAGGACACTAAAAAAGGAGATAAATAGCCATGCTGATACTGAAACGTAAAAAAAATGACAGTATCCTGATCGGGAATGACATACGCATCACTGTACTTGACTGCGACAATGGATCTGTCAGCCTGGCTATAAATGCCCCGAAGCATATTTCTATTTTGCGGGAAGAATTGACAGAAGCAGAACGCAGCAACCTGGATGCCTTATTATCTGATACAGATTCACTGCGCTCTATTGAAAAAGGACTGAATTCTTATATGAAGAAATAGACCATAAGCTTAATGACCCGCAAACGGGTGAATACTGATAAAATGACTCTTATCTGCTATACAAAATATCATATAGCTCTTTCAGCTGCCGGCGTACGAGAGAAAAAAACTCTCTCAGACGCCGGTAAAATAATGCTCTTTTTTCCATGCGGTTTTCCCGCTCTTCTTCTTTTAATATGTCTGATCTAAGATCCAGCGCCTGTTCATCTGTTTCCGGCCCAAATTTCCCTGTCATGCCGTAGAATACATTTTTCTCCAGTATATCAAATACCTGGAGTTCTTCTTCCTCTGTCTCCATGCTGGCACATTCTTCCCGTGTTCCAAACCACATATAGCTTAAATGCAGAAGCTTCTGCGCCAGTATATTTACTTTAAATTCCTTTAGCCGGTTCTCAAGCTCCTGAAACTGGTCTTCTTCTGCTGCTTTTCTGTAAAATACATATAAGTCTGTCAGATGGCGTATCTGCAGATGTCCTGTTACATATAGGTAAGCGGACTGGATCATCAGATAGACTAGCTGGTCTATGGCATTCCATTCATAAATGTAGTTACCATTTTCTTTCAGGAAAGCACGCTGGAGCAACTTTTCCATCCCCCTCTGGTATACCTGGGTTTTAAAAGGAAAGGTATGATAGATCTCCACAGAAAAGCGACCTGGTATACGCATCTTTTCACCCACTCCCGGATAGAGAGTATCCGTTTCGTAGCCTATATTGACCAGATAGCCTTTTGCAAAAAGATAATCTTCCGGGTCAAGAAAAAAAAGCTTTAGAGAGCTTTCCCCTGCCATTTCCTCCCTTGGATACAGCTGTCTGCGGCTGCTGGAGGAAAGGACGAGTACCGGGATTTTTTTTAATTCCAGAAGGACCAGTATCTCCCGTTCTCCTTCTGTGCAGCTTTCGTTGAATTTCAGAATATCGCTGTAGCGCTCATAAAAGCGTGTTTTCCACCGTTCCGGCATTTTTTCATTATTTCCAAGGATTGCAAGATAGATCAGGTTTGAAATTTTGTTATAATCTGCAACCCGGAACAGCCTTTCCCAGTCCAGATTTCCATGAAGCGGCTTTAAATCATCCTGGCGCATAACAGATGCAGCCATATTTACCAGTATGCGGCCTTCATAAAAGTTTTGATTTTCCATTTAACTTCACCTGTTTTTTGATATTCTTCTGTTAAGTCCCCCATCGATCCTGCGTATCTTATCTAAAAGCTTTTCTGTGCGGCAACGCAGATCCTCAATACGCTTCTCCAGCATTTTTTCGCGCTCTGTCTTTCCTTTAAAACAGCTTTTTACATTCATTAATGGACCTTTAGCCAGATCTCGTAGATACCGGTCCCGAAGGCTGTTTCCCGCAGTCTGCAGGATGATCTGTTCTTCACAGTCTGCATGGCGCTGCAGCTGTTCTCCCCTCATATCTAAAAGAAGAGAAGCGGAGACTGTGTCGCCGCGCTCCACTGCCTCCGCCAGTTCTTCCGTCAGACTACAAACTTCTCTTAATATATTATATCTCCTTTGAAGATATATCAAAATTGTTTCCAAGTCTGCGCTCATATATTCTCCTTTAACCGAAAACACTTCGTTCTCTCACAATATGCTGATCGCCGGAAATCTTTCCTGCCTGGTTAAATGCATCTCTTAATTCAGAAAGTATGTGGCTGATCCTTGGAATCTCTTCTGCCCTGCGTTCCCTTCCTGCTTTAACACGGCTGATATCATAGATCAGGTACTCATAGATACGTTTCAGATCCTTGCTGATGGGATACTGCATATCCAGTATCTGTATTAAATACCGGACGATCCGTCCTGTTCTTTCGAGACATTCTTCAAAAGTCTCATATTTTTTATCCTCAAGTGCGATCTGTGCCATTTTCAGACGCTTCACTGCTTCATCATACAATAAAAGCAACAACTCCAGATTGCTCATAGAATAGATCGTACTTTCCTTGTACTGCTTAAACTTTTCATACATGCTTTCTTACCCCCATCAGCCACCTAACTGTGACAGGTAGCTGGACTGTGAATTCATCTGATTGATCAGCCTTTCCATCTGCGTAAACTGGCTGATATAACGGTCCTGCTCAGTTGACAGCTGGGACTGCAGGTTTGTGATGGTTTCCTGCATATCCTTTAATTCTTTATAAATACTGTTGTTAGTCAGGGTCAGGCTTAGTTTTTCAGAGCCTGCCTCTTCAATAAGCACACCATAGGAATTTCCATTCTTGCTTGCATATCTGGTGGCATAAGTAGAAAGAGTACTGTCTATGGTGTTTACAATACCATGCGTGCCTGTGAACAGGTCTGATACCTTTTCCGGATCACTGTCCATGGCCGTTTTAAACTTTTCTTCATCAAATACGATCTTTCCACCTGCTGTGTAATCATCTGAGAAGGAAATTCCGATCTTTTCAAGATCGTCATAAGAAACACCGTTTATCATCATTGAAGAGAAAATGCCCTGGGTAGCATTGTCCAGATCTTTTAAAGCGCTGCTGTTGTACAGAATACCCTCTTTTGCCTTATCCTCCCAGTTTTTAATGGAGGTTTCATTCATTTCATTTTTCTGGTCATCTGTCAGAGGCTTATAATTACTGTCCGGCTTGGTTGTTGCCTGGGTGCGGACCTCATCGATCATGGCATTATAAGCTTCAATGAATTTCTTTACAGTCTCTGTCACCTTTTCTGTATCTGCTGAAGCAGTAAAGCTGACACCGCCTTCTGCTGTTGCAGAGCCTGTATTAAATGTATTCGTGGCTCTAATATCCAGACCGTCAATGGAGAAGGTATTGCTGCTGCTGGTAATGGTGGTCTGTACCCCATTATAGAGAATACTCATCTCACCATCTGTGCCATCTGTGCTAACCCCGCCGAAAATGAGATTTGCTGCATCAGTAGTATCTTTTGGATCTGCACCAAGGGTGATCTTACGGCCCTCACCTTTTTCATTGGAAGAAAGAACAAATTTATTTTCACTGCCCAGATAGATGGCAGTTACTCCCGCATCTTTATTATTATTGATCGCAGTAAGCAGTCCGTCTACTGTGGTATCTGCAGTGATATTATCTATTTTTGCACCATTGACTGTAAAGTTTTTTAATGCGTCGTTTAATTCCTCTTTTGTATTGTATTTTCCCAGTCCCAGTTTGACCCTGTTCTCCCACAGGCTGCTTCCTGTACTGATCTTATTTGACTGGGTAGATGTGATACCCAGGGCATTCTGGAGTTCCTTTGAGTCTGCGGATATCTGTAATGTCTGTTTGTTGTCTGTTGCAGTAAACGTCAGGATGCCATTTTGACCCTCACCTACAGTAACCTTTCCTGAACCGAAGGCTTTATCCAGCTTATTCTGTAAGCTATCCTTAAAAGCTTTAAAATCTTTTATCTCTTCCTTATCGCCGATCAGTTCAATATTCTTTGTCTGTCCGCCATAAGAAACAGAGATTGATTTTCCCTTAAGATAGCCGGAAAGGGGCTGCTTTGTTATAGCTGCAGCCTCAAATGAAGATGTATGGTCGTTAAATTCCTTAAGTGAAATGCCGTTATCTATTTCATCCTGATTCATGTTGCCGGAATTAAAGCCAAGACTCTTTAAAGCAGATGATGTTCCCCTGATCACATAGCTTTTTCCTTTATCGGTAATACTGTCTGTCTGACTGATCTGGATCTGATCACCATTCAGTGTAAATTTAATGCCGCTCTTTCCATCTTTTCCGAGAAATCCCTGGGAATCAAGGGCTTCATTCAGCTGTTCTACTATCTTGTCAGAACTAGCCGTATAATCAATGGTAACTGTCTCTGTTTTTCCATTGTCCAGCTTTTTTTCATAACTGGTGGGGAACGTAAAGGTTGCTTCCGTTGTAAACTGCTTATCTGTAATACTGTAGGTTCCAAATGTCAGCTTCATTCCGGAAAGATTGGAGGTCTTTACTTCTTTATTTTCAAAATCAGACGCGCTGATGCCGCCTAAGGTAATAGATGAATCTGTTTGCTTTTCGCCGGAGGTCAATGTGGCAGATGTTGCTAATCTGTTTACTCCCAGAACTGATACTCTGGATGCAGTGTCTGCATTTCCTGTCGCTGATATATATTTTGTATAGTCAGGATCCCCCTGTACACTGACCTGGTTTTTTGCAAAGAAATCACTGTTTTTTAAGCTCTTTGTTGCTGAATAGCTAAGGTAATTGTCCTGAAGATCTATGATCTTATTGCTGATAGAACGATATGCATCCCGCTTCCATTCCAGTTTTGTCATAGCCTGCTTCTTGGCTGTGATCTTGGATGTTGTTCTTGCTGTCATCTGTTCGATCAGTGCATCCCTGTCAATACCGGAAGCTAAACCACCAAATCCTCTTAAAGCTGTATTTCCAAGACTGCTGCTTGTTCTTGATACACTTGACATATCTGCTGCTCCTTTCAGTCATGTGATGTTGCGGTGTACATAAAATGCGCCGCTTCTGTATACTTTATCCCTGTGATCCTATAGATTCTATATACATATTTCGGCGCAGCATGAAAATTTATAAGATATGGCGTGGATGTTCTTTTACTTCCATACAGGCTCTCATGGACTGACTTAAAACAGCCACACGGAATTTATTGCGGTAAAAGGTTAACAGCATCGGGACTGTCGTATTATCTGCTACAATATATTTGGGCGGCAGCCTGGTAAGCATCAGCGCTTTCACATCTGCCTGACAGCGGCTGCAGGTACAGGTATCATTACTTTTCAGTGCGTCAAGGATCAGTTCCGGAGTAAGGATCTCCTCCATGATATTTACGACCCGGTAACTTGGACCATCTTCCTGCTTCTGCTCTTCCTGTTGTTCCGGTTCTTTCTGTACAGGTGTCCCTGCGTTTGTTTTGGGCTGCTCTGTCTGTTCTTCTGTCTGTTCTTCCTGCTGTTCTTCCGGCTGTTCTTCCTGCTGTTCTTCCGGCTTCCCGGGCTGTTCTGCCTGCTCTTCTGTCTGTTCTTTTTCCAGCTCCTGGATCAGATTCTTCTGGATCTCTTCTGCCAGCTTTCCTTCTTCTCTTGGATCAACTACAGTCACATTAGCGGAAGGCACTCTTACCGGTTCTTCAGCAGCTGATCCTTCCTGCTGTGTTTCACCGGAAGCTGAAGAAGACGGCTGTGTTTGGCCAGAAGACGCAACTGGCGGCTGTGAACCTGTGATAAGGTTCAGCACATGTGAGGTTTTATTTGTTTTTTTTGCCATATTATTTCTCCCTGAAACCTATGATCTTTTCTACCTCATCTAAAAACTTTCCATAATCCTTTACAGCTGATGCTCTCGGACTGTACTCAAAAATACTTTCTCCATGGGCCGGTGCTTCCGCAATCGCCACTCCGGACCTTATTTTTGTGTCAAATACCCGGGTTTCCAGCTGCCCGGCCAGCTGCCCGGCCATTTCCAATACATCCCTGCAAAGACATGTTCTTGGATTAAAGCGGTTTAGCAGGATACCCATGATCTTAAGGCCGGGATTGATCTGTATGCGGACAGATTCTACTGTTTCCTTTAACTGTGACAGACCAACCAGACTGAGGATATCCGATGCCATTGGTATAATAAGATAATCAGAAACTGCATATGCGTTAACTGTGAGAAGATTTAAGGCAGGGGGTGTATCGATCACAATATAGTCATAAAAATCCATAACTGGTTTTAAAACATTTTTTAAAATAGATTCTTTTTCTTCTCCCGGATTATACTCCAGACCACTGCTGCTTAATGTAATATCAGAAGGAAGGATATCGATCCCTTCTGTGCGGCTGATCGCCTTTTGTATGGATACATCTCCTTTTAATACATCCAGTATAGTAGATCCTCCTTCGGTATCCAGACCAAGGCAGAATCCAAGATTTCCCTGGGGATCCAGGTCTATACACAGAACCTTTTTACCTGCCATCGAAAATCCTGCAGCCAGCGCTGCTGATGTTGTGGTCTTTCCCACACCGCCTTTTTGATTTGAAACCGTAATGACCATTTTATGTATCTCCTTTTATCCTCTCTTCTGCCTACAATATTTTCTGAAAGATCTCCCTGTATTATTCTCCAAGGCGTTCCATAGATTCCTCTACCTGTTTTACCAGTTCCTGGATCTCCTGATATACAGCGGCTGACTCATTTGCCATACGTCCGATCTCATCTGCTACAACACCAAAGCCTACACCTGCTTTTCCGGCACGGCCTGCTTCAATGGCTGCATTCAGGGAAAGCATTTTTTCCATCGTAGCCGTCTGCTCCAGTCCCTTTGCCTTATACTTGATCTGTCCTACTGCATCCCGTACTTTCTTTTCCTCTTTTGCAAATGCTTCTACGCTGTCTGCATTGCTCTTCCGGTAATAAAGGGCATTAGCCCACAGATTCAGCATCTCAGCTAAAAGCTGTCCACCGGCACTTACTACTTCCTGGCTCGGGGCTGAATCATCCGGGTAATCTCCAAGGACGATACCGCCGATCACTGTACCTGCACGGAATCCTCCTACTGTAAGATCCTGGGTAAACTCTCGCAGCTCATTATGTTTTCCATTGGTATACCTGCTGTAAAAGCTGGTAAAGGAGTTTCCTCTCGTAATGTATTTTCCTTTCATATCCACTACTGCTGCTGTCATGCCTGTGACCGTTAAAAACAGATCCTGGATCCGCTGAAGTTCTTTTATATCCAGGATCTGGCGGATATCCAGATTTTCTGTACTTTCATCTTTTGAAACGGTATCCATATAGGAAGTTTTCCCTGATACTGCTGATCCTGTTGCCGCTTTAGAAGCTGTATCTTCATTTTTGGTCCCATTCTGGATCCACTGGGCCAGCTTGCGGTCTGTTGCCCGGATATGCTTAACCAGCACGCTTACCATATAGTTGATCTCGCCCAGGGAATTGATCGTCGGACCTTCCTGCTCCATTTTTATAATGGCATCCCCCAGTTTCTGTTTATACCATTCATGAAATTTATGATGTTCTGTATATTCCGGATATTTTGACTGCTTCTGGAGATCCTCCTCATCTGAAAAGTGTTTCGTTACATATTCAACAAGAAATTCTCCCAGACTTGAGAGATTTTCTCTTCCCTTTCCCTTTGAGCATGCATCCAGAAGGGTATTGACTTTGTCAAAAATCTTCCTGTGCTCACTGTCGATCAGTTCATTTCCTGTTACAAGATCCTGTGTTAATACATATTTTTCCATCCTTAGAGTCCTCCTTACTGCTGACTGTACTGTTTTTTAAAACGGGCAAGCAGTTCATCCATTACTGTGATCAGATGCCCGATCTCCGGCTTGGAAAGCTGTTCGTCTGCACCTAATTCTTTCCCCTTCTGCCTCATCTGCTCATTGATCAGGGAAGAGAAGATGATAACCGGGATCTTCTTTAAATGTTCGTCATCCTTGATCAGCTTTGTAAGCCTGTGGCCATCCATTTCCGGCATTTCGATATCTGTAATGACCAGATTGACCTTATCATACAGATCAGAATCATTATGTATTTGTGAAAGGTAATCCCATGCCTCCTGGCCATTGGAAAAATTCTTTACATTGGTAAATCCGGCCCTTTCCAGGGAATCATCGATCATTTTACTTAAAAGAATGGAATCTTCCGCGATCACAATAGGACTGTTGCAGATAGGGCGGTCTCCCATCTTATCTACATCTGTCACCTGTATAGTTGTTTCCGGTGCGATCTCTGCCACGATCTTTTCAAAATCCAGGATGATCACCAGCTCTTTTCCGCACTGGGCAATACCGGTAGCAACACTGTCATCTCCATTTGCAATGGTCTTATCTGGCTTCTGTATATCTTTCCATGAAATCCTGCTGATACCTTCGATGCTGTCTACCCGGAAAGCGACCGTCATTTTATTAAAATTTGTTACGATAAACAGATCTCTTGGCCCATTTTCCCGGTCATCTCCTGTAAGATATTTTGCCAGGTTGATCACTGTGATCAGCTCATCCCTTGGTTTAAAGATGCCTTCTACTGCCGGGTTTGCATGAGGCATCGGTTTTACCTTTTCACTCATGATGATCTCCTGGACTTTTGCCACATTAATGCCATAAAATTCACCCATAACTGTGAATTTCATTACTTCAATCTCGTTTGTTCCTGATTCTAAAAGAATCCCTTCTTTTTCATTTTTGACCATGATCTTCTCTCCTTTTTTCTGTAAACAGGCATGCCACAGATGGTGACACCACCATAAATGAAAGCCCTGGCTATAGATGGCGTTCCGGTCGTCCCACTGTACGCACGATCACATCGCCTGTTGCAAGATCTAAAAGCATGGTACGGGCATAATTTCCTCCTGTATCCTCTGCTGCGATACAGATTCCTTCCTGGGCCATGACTTTTTTTACACTTTCTGCATTTCTCTGCCCGATATTTCCAAAGCTGCTGTTTCCGCTGATCTCAAACATCTTGGCTCCCCCTGCAATCTTAACTACCATCCGGCTTTTTACCATACCGAATATTTTCAGCTTTCTGAGGGTTTCCCTGATGCCGCTGTCTGCAAATTTAAATGGATTGGAATCCTTTCCTTCAAACTGTGCCGGAAGCATGATGTGCAGAAGTGCTCCCAGACGGGTAACCGGATCATAAAAGGTTATCCCGATACAGGAACCCAAAGCATAGGTTATGATCCTTCCTTCCCCTCGTGAAAACTTCATATCACCGATTCCTACTTTTAATTCTGTGCCTCCGATCATTATGAAACTCCCAACCTCTCTAAAATATCGTTTAGAGAACGAATGTCCGGCAGCATGAGCAGCCAGTCAGAAAGTGCTTTTCCGCCGATCACAAAATCTGCATTGCAATACATCAGTTTATCTGTTTCATATCCATACTCAGCAATAGGTACCATTAAGATCCCACCCAGCATGTTGATGGTAGCACTTGGAACAGACAGTTCCACCTCTACATTTACAAGTTGTGAAAAAGCATTTATATAAGAACAGATAATGATGTTTCCTACTTCTACCAGTGCTGATCTGGCCATTTCGTCCATATCCAGAAAGGACTTATAACGGCTTCCAAGCAGTTTTTCCAATACCTCATTTGCAAAATCCAGGTCGAAAAGGAACAGCATCAACCCCTCAATATCACCTGACATTTTTACAAGGGCTGCTGCAACAAGCTCCTCCGCATCACCGATCCGGTTCATGGCATCATTGTATCCAAGGATATTCACAGATGGGATCGAGATCCGGACTTCTTTCTGCAGAAGCTTGGAAAGAGCAGTTGCTGCATGACTAGTACCGATACTGCCGATCTCCCGCATTACATCCAGAGCCTGCAGGTCCATATCTTCATATCGCTTTATTTCCATTTTTTACCTTATCCTCTCAGTGAATTGATCGTTCCCTCTATATCATCTGATGTAGTGATCATTTTTACAGCATAAGAAAAGGCTCTCTGACATTCGATCACATGGACCATTTCTTTTGCCATATCGGTGCCTGAATTCTCCAGTGCCCCTTTTTGCAGGACCGCATCTGATTTTAAAGAAGCTTCCATTCCATCCTGTGCTTTATATTCATTATCTCCTACGCTTAAGAGACGGCTGGGGTTTGAAAATGTGTATACACTTACCTTAGGAAGGTCAGTATCATCCTCTGTGCTGTCTGTATCATCTGTATCGTAGTCATCGTCTTCTGACTCTGATTCCTCCTGCAGCTTTTCTACATCTGTTACTTCCAGCTTAAGAGGCTGCCGGTTCTGGTCCAGCACCAGCTTTCCATCTTCTGTTGTAAGATAAAATCCATCTTCACGTTCTCCCCTGTGAAAATGACCGTTTCTTGTATAGGTGATCTCACCTGACGCAGGATCCTGTATCATAAAAAATGCATTAGGCTCCATAATTGCATAATCATATTCTTTTCCGGTCTGAGTAGCACCGGCTGTACTAAAATCCGTCCAGGTACGCTCCACTCTGGCTCCTGAACCTGTCTGCAGCTCTGTCTGGGCATTTTCAGAATCATTAAGATTATAGTGGATCAGTTCAGAAAAAGCCGCTGTTTTAGGTTTAAAGCCTGTATTGTTGATATTGGCCAGGTTATTGGATACAACTGACAGTTTTTTTGTAAACTGTCCGGCTCCTGCTGCTCCTGTATAAAATGACATATTCATTTCTTTATCCTCCTTACAGCTTACCGACATCTGACACAGACTTACTCATGATCTGATCATACATTTTCAGTGACTGGGCTGCGCTTTGAAGCGCTCTCTGGGATGACATCATAGCTGTCATCTGCTCCACCATGTCTACATTGGATTTTTCCAGCATTTTCCATTGAACAGTTGTATCTGCAGGCGTTGTTTCTGCCTGTGCAGTAGAGAAAAGTCCATTATCCTCTGCATGAAGCTGCCCCTGATCTGGAAAATCCACTACTTTCAAAGTTCCATAATCCTCTATGGTAACTTCCTGGCTGCCGCTTTCTTCACCATCAGACTGTTTTGTAATAGCAGCAGTAATGTGTCCTTTGGAATCAACTGTAAAGTTCTCATTTTTGATCTGGACAGGCTGTCCTTCTTTGTTTAAGACTCTTCCTGCCTGGTTTAAAACCAGATATCCATCTTTATCTACTGAAAATGAACCATTCCTTGTATACCGGATGCCCTGTGATGTCTGGATGCAGAAAAAGCCATTTCCATTTAAGGCAAAGTCATAGATCCCATCTGTCTGTTCCAGACCGCCCTGGTCATAATTGGTATAAACCTGCTTTGCTGTCTTTATTTTTGAAACAGTTGCCAGCTGGGTTGGATTTTCTTTGCTATACTGTCCTGTACGATAAAGCATTTCTTCTTTGAAAGTACTGCTTACCATTGTTTCGTTTTTATATCCAGGAGTCTGGATATTCACCATATTATTGCTGATGGTATTTAAGTTCCTGCTCTGGGTCAGCATGCCTGACGCCAGATTATAAAATCCCTGATACATCTGACTTTATCCCCTTTCCATTTTTTGTTTCTATAAAATGGCGCAGCTTACGCAAGGCGATCGTGTGGATCTGGGATGCTCTGGGCTGGCTGACACCTATGACCCGGCCCACCTGTTCCATTTTCAACCCTTCCATATAATGCAGTGCCAGTGTTTTTTGCTCTTTTTCATTTAGCTGGGCTATGCCTTCTGCCAGCACCCGCATATCCTCTTCCCACAAGCATGCCTCCTCAGGCTGTACCTGGGTATCGTTGTTTGTGATCTGGAGTCCATTGGATGTATTCTGGTTTTCCAGTAAAAAATCAAGAGACTGGATATTTCTCCTGTTTTTCATGGAAATGATCCTCTGGCAGCGTTTTTTTTCTATTCCAAGATGCTTTGCCAGTTCATCAACTGTTGGTGTTCTTCCTAATTCACGCTTCATGTCCTCGCATGCAGATTCTATAATCCCCAACTGCTTATAAAATCCCCGGGGCATCCACTCCTGTTTTCTTACATAATCCAGCATTGCTCCTCTTACCCGCGTTGTAATGTAAGTGGAAAACTTAATGTTTTTATCCGGATCATACATATCGATCCCTTTTATGATCGCCACCACACCTTCATTCACTGCATCTTCCATCTGCATGGTGGTAGAATAAAGATCATATAGTTTCGTTGCCGTGGTTCTGGCTATGTACAGATACTGCATTGTGATCTCTTTCTTTATTTCCGGATCTTTCGTTTTTTTATAAAGCGCAAATAACTCCTTCTCTGCCTTTTCCTGCTTATCTTCCATAACTTTACTCACTCCTGTTATCTGCTGTTTATATCATTTGACCGTACACTTATGATCCTTTTTTCATTGTACTTATATTTCCAATTGACTGGATCTGCACATTATTTGCGATCTCATTAAATGAAAGCACCCTGATATTAGGATAAAAGGGTTCTACCAGATGGTAAAAATGGATCCTCATAACCTGTGAAGTCAGGATCACCGGATTCTGTGATAAACCACTGAACTTTTTTATCTGCTCTGCCAGCTGCCGGATCACATGCTGGAGCATTTCCGGGTTTAATGCCAGATATAAGCCATTTTCCCCTTTTGACAAGGATGCGACCATTTCCCGTTCCAGCTGGGCATCCAGTGTGATGACTTTCATGCATCCATCTGTACAGTACATGCGGGTAATGGTACGTTTAAGAGCTGTCCTGATCTTTTCTACTGTCTGGTCCAGCTCTCTTGGAGGAAGACCTGTTTCTGAGGCTGTCTGCATCAGATTCTCTACAATGGTCTCCAGGTCACGGACCGGAATTCCTTCTTTTAGAAGGTTTGTAAGAACTCTCTGGAAATAACTGTAGCTGATCATCTGTGGTATTGCCTCTTCCACCAGCTCAGGAGCTGTTTTTTTCAGATTTTCCGTAAGCCTTACCACTTCCTGTCTTGTAAGCAGTTCGTATGAATGCTGCCGGATGACTTCTGAAAGATGCATGAGCAATACAGACAGAGGATCAATGACCGTATAACCATATAATTCAGCCCGATCTCTGTTTTCAGGCTTGATCCACCTGCTGGGTATACCGTATGCCGGTTCAATGGCCTCAATACCTTCAATTTCTTCTTCCACCTCCTCTGGTTCCAGAGCAAGGAAATAATCAATCAGGATCTCTCCTCCTGCAATTTCTTCTCCTTTTATCCGAATACTATACTGACTTGGTCCCAGGGAAGAACTGTCCCGGAGCCGGATGGATGGGATCACAAATCCCATATCCTGGGCATATTGGCGGCGGAATATAACGATCCTGCTGATCAGCCTTCCGCCTACTGACTCATCTGCCAGAGGGATCAGACTATAACCAAACTCGATCTCCACTGGCTCCAGTGTAAGAAGGCTGTATACATTATTTACATCTTTAAAATATTCTTCCTCACTTACTTCCTCTTTTGCAGCAGCTGCCTGAGCCTGTGGGGAATCCTGAAGCTGGGTAGAAGGAGCCATTGCCATTTGTGACAATGCCTGTGGCTCTTTTTTTATCTTTCCGGAAAGATAAAATCCGCTTCCCATAAGACATGCAGCCACAACCAGAGTCCTTACTGCCGGCATTCCAGGTATCACAGCCATGACCGCCACTGCTGCACCACTAACGATCATAGCATGAGGCTGGGCCAGAAACTGCTTTGATACATCTTCATTTAAGCTGCCTTCTGAAACAGCTCTTGTAACGATCATTCCTGTTGCAGTAGAAATAAGAAGAGCCGGTATCTGGGATACCAGACCATCACCTACTGTCGCAATGGAATAGGTACTCAGCACGGCTGAGATGCTGCTGCCGGACTGTACAATACCGATGATGCTGCCGCCGATCAGATTGATGGCAGTTGTGATAAGTGACATAACTGCATCACCCTTTACGATCTTAGTCGCACCATCCATTGCGCCATAAAAATCTGCTTCTCTCTGAACCTTGGCACGCCGTTCCTTTGCCTGTGTTTCATTGATCAGGCCAGAACTAAGGTCTGCATCAATAGCCATCTGTTTTCCCGGCATGGCATCCAGATTAAATCTGGCTGCCACCTCTGCCACTCGTTCTGCACCTTTTGTGATAACAATAAACTGCATCAACACGATGATCAGGAAGATGATCAGACCTACTACTACGTTTCCTCTTAAAACGAAATCACCAAAGGCAGCAATGACACGGCCTGATGAACCTCCCTGAGAAAGGATATTTCTCGTGGTTGAAACATTGATACCCAGACGGAACAGCGTGGTAATAAGCAAAAGAGAGGGGAATATGGAGAATTCCAATGGCTCCCGAATGGTCATGGTTATTACCAGGATCATCATGGAAAGGGACATATTCAATATGATCGCCACATCCACCAGTCCCGCCGGAAGGGGAATGATCAAAAGCAATATGATCGTGATCACAAACATAACCACTGAGTAACTCAATAACCGTTTCATTCGTCCATTAATCTCCAACTATTATTTTTTATCTTTATTTTTCCCGTTATCCTGTTTATACAGATATACCAGGATTTCTGCTACTGCCGTATAAAATTCTGAGGGGATCGGCCTGTCCAGTTCACAGGAATTGTACATAGCCCGTGCAAGTGGTTTATTTTCAATGGTATAAACATTGTTTTCTTCCCCCACCTTTACGATTCTTAACGCCAGTTCATCTAATCCCTTGGCAAGTACTACCGGAGCATTGTCATGATCAGGATCATATTTTAAAGCAATGGCCACATGGGTAGGATTTCGTATGATCACATCTGCCTGGGGAACCTTCTGCATCATCCTGCTGGATGCCATCTGACGCTGCAGGCTTTTGATCCTGTTTTTAATCTCAGGATTACCTTCTGTCTGTTTATACTCATCTTTTACTTCCTGCTTTGTCATGCGAAGCTCTTTTTCATATTCCCAGCGCTGATACAGATAATCGCCAAAGGCAATGACCATAAAGGCAATACATACACGTATCAGCAGATCAAAGATCATTTTCATCATATAAGCCGCAGATGCTGCAGGACTCATATCGATCATTGATGCCATGGGCTGCAGATCCTGCTTCAGTATGTTGTAAAGCAATACCAGCAGCAGTGTTATCTTGATGGAGTTTTTCACCAACTCTACTGCATTTTTCATGGAAAACAGACGTTTTATGCCTGAAAGAGGATTAAGCCTGTTCCATTTTGGCCGGATGGATTTAAAGGATACATTAAAACGTGTTTGTACTCCATGCGCCACAATTCCAAGTAAAAGGGCTAAAAGCAACAGAGGAAGCGCACATTTTAAAAACACAGACAGTGTAACAAAAACAAGGCTGGCTGAAAGCATATCTTCTGAGGACCGGGCTGCTCCATCTATGACCCAGGTCATATAATTTTTCATCTGTCCATATATAAAAGGAAGCCATATGCGGATCCCGAAAAATATGCCAGCCAAGATCACTACGGTAGCTACATCCCTGCTTTGGAAGATATTTCCTTCTTTTCTGGCATCCCGCCGCTTTTTGGCGGTAGGCTGTTCGGTTTTCTCCTGGCCACTCTGTCCCATCTTCTATGACACTCCTTTCAGACTGGTTTCATATTGCTTAAAAGCTTCCACATCATCTGATACATATATGTAAAGATGGTATCTATATAATCTGCCATTGGCGAAAACAGCAGCAGCATCATCAAAAGCCCCATTATGATCTTTACCTGGAAATTTACCGTAAAAACATTGATCTGGGGAATGATACGCATCAGAATCCCCATTGCCAGTTCTGATACAAGCTCAATTGCTATCATTGGAAATGCAAACTGCATACCAGTAAGGATCCCCTGGCAGAATCCATCTGTGATCACATGGACCAGCATGGGATTAAATGTCACTTTTCCAAAAGGGATCAGCTGTACCGACTGGTAAAACAATGCTAACAGCCGCAAATGACTGTTGCTGGCAAAAAAGATCAGTACCATAAATGCATAATAAATACCGGAACTGACCGTTGACTGGGTTCCATACTGGGGATCATAAACCTGAGCCATGCTAAGTCCCATTGAATAATCCATAATGGAAGAAGCAAACCGGATCGTAAGGAATGCCAGTTCCATTGCAAAGGCTAACACTGCCCCAAGAAAAAGCTCTCCCGCAAGCATCAGGATGTATTCTGCCATTGATCCCGGATATGCCATCTGGGTCTGGTCTGCAGACAGATACAGGAGCAGTGACAGGGCAAAAATAAAATATGCCCTTATTTTTACAGGAAAATTACTTTTTCCAAAAAGGGGATTGAATCCGATGGCTCCGCTCATACGCATCACTGCCATTGAAAATGTGATAAACATAGATCTTCTTTACCCCTTTGCGATCAATTCCACTATGTATTGAAAAAATTCCTGAAGCATGACCAGCATAGAACTTCCTAAAAAACCTAAAAGCACCATAATAGCCAGCAGCTTGGGGACAAATGTCATTGTCTGTTCATTGATCTGTGTGGCTGCCTGAAAAACAGCAATGACCACACCTACGATCATACTGATCAACAGAAATGGCAGCGACAGCTTCATTGCCAGCTGGAATGCTTCATACATGATATCCAGGATCTGCACTTCTGTCATATTCCCACCTCTTTCCTACCGGAAGCTTTGTACCAGACTGGAAAATAAAAGTTCCCAGCCATTTACTGTAATAAATAAAAGTAACTTAAAGGGAAGAGAGACCATAGTTGGCGGAAGCATTACCATACCCATGGACATAAGGGTGGTAGACACCACTATATCTATAAGCAGAAATGGAAGATAAATCAGAAATCCTGCAAGAAACCCTTTTTTTAATTCGCTGGTCATAAAAGCTGGTACAACAACAGTAAGAGGATATTCTTTCACATCTTTCTTAACTTCCTGTTTTGACATCTGTACAAAATGATCCAGCGTATCCTTCTCTGTATTGCGAAGCATGAATTGCTTCAGTGGATCTGCCATGCGGCTTACTGCCTCCTGCTGTGTGATCTCCCCATTTTTATAGGGCTCGTAGGCAACCGTATTGATCTGACCTATAACCGGACTCATAATATACAGCGACAAAAAAAGTGCCATGCCTGTTAATACCATATTAGGCGGCGTCTGCTGGACTCCCATTGCATTTCTCGTAAAAGAAAGTATGATTATGATGCGCATAAAGGAACTCATCATAACCACAATGGAAGGAAGCAATGCTGCAAAGGTAAGCAGCATGATAATATCCAGCGCAGGAACATTTCCTCCATTTAAGCCTGTAATCAGCTCATTCATTCGTTTTCTCCTCCTTAAACCGTTCCAGAACCTGGATCCCCGTCTGACTAGTCCCAAGCAGATATTGGTTTTCATCCAGTTTAAGAAGAATAATGTACTGATCATTTCCTACTTTTAGTTGTTCCAGTATCCGCATCTTTCCCCCTTTATTTCCATAAGGGGCGTTTTTCCCCAGGTACCGGCTTGCCTGCCATGCCAAAAACAAAATGACTACAAAAGCAAGCAGCATACCTGTTGTAGAAACAATATCTGTTATCATATTAAGGGCTCTCCGGATTGATATCCCTGGTTACAATATCGGTAATACGGATACCAAAATTATCCTCTACTACTACAATATCTCCCCTGGCAACACACTGTCCATTTACATACAGGTCTGCCTGTTCTCCTGCCATTTTGTCCAGGACTACAAGAGATCCCTGGGTAAACTCCAGAATATCCTTTACCAATTTCTTAGTGCGTCCTATTTCCACTGATATCTCCAACGGCACCTTCATGAGCATTTCCTGGTTGGCGCTTTCTTCTCCATTTTCACTTCCAGAAGATTCAAGACCAGGCGCATTGGCCGGCCGGATCAGGGCAGGTTCCCTGGATTCCTTTTTCCCTTCCTGTTCCCGTTTTTCCATATCCTGCATCAGCTGCATCATCTGCACCTGTGACTGCTGCATCTGATTCAAAAGCTGTAAAATAGCCGGATTCATATCTGCAGAAATACCAGCTGGAATCTGGGAATATACCGGCTGCGATGTAGGTGCTGGCTGCGGTGTAGGTACTGGCTGCGGTGTAGATGCTGGCTGTGGGACCGGTGCTGGCTGCGGGGCCGGTGCTGGCTGCGGGGCCGGTGCTGGCTGCGGTGTAGGTGCTGGTTCTGGATCAGGCTGCGTTTTTTCTTTCTCTGCTGCCTCTTCTATTACCTTCTCTGCAGTTTCTTCTGCTGCCTTTGATCCTGACTCCTTATTTTCTGTCTGAACCTCTGCTGCTTCTTCCAGGGATATCTCAAATGGTTCCAAAAGCCTTTTGGCAAGCTTTTCCGGCATAATATTTAAAAACTCACTTTTCAGCTTTCCTTCGATCTCAAGGGTAAAGGAAATGACCACCATAGGAATTGCTTCCGGAAAATACTTGTTTTTAAAGCTTTCTGCGTCTGTGATCTCAAAAGAAACTGGTGTGGATATATTAACTGTAAATTTCAAAAATTCTGAAAGTGCCGTTGCTGAAGCACCCATCATCTGGTTCATTACCTCACAAATAGCACTTCTGTTGATCTCATCCAGTTCAAATTTATCATCTGGTACCTCTTCGCCCAGAAGGGTTCCTACTATGATGCGCACGTCATTTCTGCTGAACATCATAATATTGCTTCCTTCCAGGCCCTCTACATAAGCGATTTCTACTCCTACTGCCGGTTCCAGCTTTTTAAACTCAAACTGATCCCTTGTAAGGATCTTTACCTTTGGAGTCGTGATGTGAACGGTAGATCCCAAAAGGGTAGACATTGCTGTCGCTGATGCTCCAAGGCTGATATTCATCATCTCCCCAAGAGCATCTATTTCCATCTCATTAAAGCTGAGTGCACCCATTCTTATTTTCCTCCTGTTTTCTACTTACCGATTTCCAGTGCTTTCTGAGCCATCAGCTTAATTGCGTTTAATGCTGTTACATTTGCTTCATAAGACCGGGTCGCTGACATGCTGTCTACCGTTTCCTTCAGCACATCCACATTTGGCATAGTCACATAGCCGTCTGCATCCGCATCCGGATGATCCGGATTGTAAACTTTCTTAGCTTCTCTGTCATCTTCCACAATGCCAGAAACTCTTACTCCTGCATGACGGCTGGTTATTCCTTTTCCCCGTGCTGCATTTTCCATTGCCTGGGCAAAAGACGTATCTGAATAGCTTTCAAGAAGTACATTTTTCCTTCGGTATGGACCACCTGACTCTGTCCGCGTTGTGTCCATATTTGCTATGTTTTCTGCCGCAATATCCATCCTGACACGCTGTGCGCTCATTCCAGAAGCGCTTATATCGAATGAACCTAAAAATGCCATAACAGTTCCCTCCTTATGGATCATTTTCCTAAAATGTCATTTACAGTTTTTACAATTCTCTGTGCATCAAAAGGCTTCACCACAAAATCACGGGCACCTGATTTAATCGCATCTACAACCATGCTTTCCTGTCCCATTGCTGTACACATAACAACTTTGGCATTTGGATCACCTTCACGAATTTTTTTCAAAGCCTGAAGCCCGTCCATATTTGGCATGGTGATATCCATAATTACCATGTCCGGTTTTTCCTCACTGTATTTTTTTACTGCTTCTGCCCCATCCTGTGCCTCGATAAAATCGTTATATCCACTTGAACTGAGAGCTTTCTTGATCATCATCCTCATAAAAGCAGCATCGTCTACCAGCATTATCTTAGCCATTTCTTATTCCTCTTCTTCCTTCATTCTTATTTATACTCCCGTATTCCGGAGCGTATTTATCCTTGTTCTTTTACAGATCCGTCACTGTTATCAGGATCTTCTTCCTTCTGCGGCATTATATCCGTTTTCTTTTCTTCTATTTGTGACGCAATGCATTTTTCAATCTTCACAGCCACATTTTTCTTATAACATCCCATTTGTCCTGTAAACCAAGGCTGACGTCCTACAAAAAGTCTGACCGGACTGTCTTTTGGCTTTCCAAGATCGATCACATCTCCTACCTGGATCTGATAAAGTCCTTTCAGATCCAGCTGTACCGTGCCAAGCTGTCCTGTAATAGGCAGTTTGGAGTAACGGATATTATCCATGATCTTCTCTTTATTATCCTGATAAGAAAATCCTCTTGCCAGGTGCTTGCGGTTGTCAATACTGTGAAAGATCACCGTAAGAAGATTGCCCGGAAGGCAGATCTTTACTTTTTCCTGTGCCTGTCCAGATATGTCCACATTTAAAATGATAATGGCTACTGTTTCATCCAGACCTACATCCTGGACCATGGTTGGATTTTCTTCTACATGTTCTACGGAAAAAACAATGCTCACATAATTCGAAAATCCATCCTTTAAGGTACCTGTCATATATTCTACAATCCGCTTGTACAAAGCACGTTCCACGTCGGAATACCGGTAATCATCCTCTACTGCTACAACATCTTCGCCCCCCAGCATATGGTTGATCAGTGTAATCACCATACCCGGAGTTACAAACAGCATCAGTGGAACACTCATTTTTTCTTCTCCTGCTATTGATGCGTCTATCATTGTCATGCAGTCGTTTTCGTGAAGGGCATTTACGTATTCGTAATACCTTCTTTCCTGTACATCCAGCACCGTTATGTCCGTCATCACGCGGAAAATACCGTTGATCTGGGAAGTAAGAATACGTGCATAATTCTCAAATACACTCCTGAGGATCTTCATTTTTTCTTTTGTGAATTTCCTCGGGCTGAAAAAGTCGTATTTAATATAGTTCTTTTCTTCTGGTGACAGAGGCTGTACAGATTCGGTTTTCTTTTCCTGTGCTGGTGCATCCGCACTCATGGATTTTAAAAGTGCATCTATCTGGCTTTGTGATAAAACATCTGCCATTCTTCCTGACCTCTCTTATTCACTGGTATTTTGCATTTTCTCCACAGACCCTGCATCTTCTGCACCTGCATCTTCTGCACCTGCATCTTCTGCACCTGCATCTGCTGCACCGGTATCTACCGGTGCCTCTGTATCTGCCGGTACGGTTTCACCACCCTGGGAAGAGCTTTGTGACTCTCCTACTGTTACTACTGTAGTATTCGCATATTCACCGCTCTTAAACTCTTTATAATACTCATTCAGGTCTCTTTCTTTTGCCCCATTATCTAAAAGCAAAAATTCAATCCTGCGGTTTTTTATCCTTCCTTCTTCTGTGGAATTATCTGCTATAGGGCGATATTCACCATAACTTATATCCACCAGCTTCTCCGGCTTTATTACATTCTGCTGCTGAAGATAAATACATACTTCTGCAGATCTCATCGCCGAAAGGATACGGTCTTTTCGTATAATCTGTGGATTGATCTGTGAATTATCTGTTACTTTCGCAGTGTGGGACATGATATTAACCTGTTCAATCCCACCTGCTGCAGGAGCTATGGCTTTTGCAAATGTATAGAGGACTGCCTGCCCTTCCCGTGTAAGCACGGAGCTGTCTGCACCGAAAAACACATTATTTGCAAAAGAAACATAAGTATAATCATCTCCCCTGATGACCGTAGCCTCCTTTACACCCGCCTGATTCAGGCTTTCAGCGATCGTAAGATACAGCTCATTTACATCTTCTGCCTGAAGAGCTTCCTGGGCAATCTCCTGGCCGATCTCCTGGCCTTTGCTATCCACCTCTGGGGTATCTGACATCTGGGAATTAATGGTAATATTCTCTGATCCCTGGTTCTGTATGCTTGGGATGCTTTTCACAAAAATAGTCCATTTCTGTGCGTCCAGGTTAGACATGGAATACAGCATGATAAAAAATGTAAGCAGCAATGTTACCATGTCTCCATAAGTATCCATCCAGTTGCCGCCGCTGTCTGTGGGGCGATTTTTCTTACTCATTTATCTTCCTGTTCCTTCCCCTGAAAATCTCCAGCTTCTGCTTTTGCAAGGATCTTCCGCTGCTGTGACTGTTTAATCGATGCAAGAAGATGTTCCCTCAGGTATTTTGGATTTTCTCCTGCCTGTATGGCAATGATCCCTTCAATGATAGTAGAACAATACAGTTCTTCCTCATCCTGACGGATCCTCAGTTTCTTTGCGATCGGATTAAAAATAACATTTGCAAGAATACAGCCGTAAAAGGTTGTGATCAATGCTATTGACATGTCACTGCCGATAGTAGATGAACCGCCTGCATCCATATTCATTCCCTTCAGCATGTTGATCAAACCGATCAGGGTACCTATCATACCAAAGGACGGTGCATAAGATGCAGCTTTTTCATAAAGACCTGCCGCCTGGTCGTGACGGATCATCATATTATCCAGTTCTCTTTCCAGAACCAGCCTTACTTTGTCCGGATCGTTTGCATCTACGATCATCAGGACACTCTGCTTAAAGAAAGTATCCTTGATCTCCGCCGCTTTATCCTCCAACGCCAGAAGGCCGCTCTGCCTTGCTATGGTTCCCAGATCTACAAGCTGTTCGATCAATTTGGGGATATTATAGCGGTTTCCCCTTATAAGTACTGCAAAATGCTTTGGGATATCCTTTAATATCCCTAATGGATAGCTGGACAAAGTTGCTGACAGAGTCCCACCAATTACAATGACCATACTGGGGATATTAATAAAGTTACCAATCTTGGCAAAACTGATTCCGTTTACAATTAAAGCAAAACCCAGGATTATACCTAGTAATGTTGTAGGATCCACCTGCTTTTCCTCCTAAATCTGCATCTCTTTTTTTATGCTGACACACCTTTGAAAGAACCCGGTCACCTGATCTTTGATGCTTTCTACACTGTCTTTTACCAGATAGTAATCTCCATTCATCATACGGATCTTTGTTTCCGGAATCTGTTCGATCAATTCAACCTGAAGCCAGTTCAGATATAAAATCTCTCCGTTAAGTCGTTCTACACAGATCATATTCCTTACCGCTTCATGTTGATCAGATCAGACAGGATCTCATCACTGACTGTGATGATCTTTGAATTGGCCTGAAAGCCTCTCTGTGTTGTGATCATATCAGAAAATTCCTTTGCAAGATCCACATTGGAAGCCTCCAGATATCCGGTCATTAAAGAAGAGGTGCTTCCTCCTGGGATCGTAGCGGAAGCATTACCACTGTTATCGCTTTCTGCTGCCCCATAGTAAAAAGAACCCTTTTTGCTTAAGCCCTCCGGATTCTGGAAGGTGGCAATGGCAACCTTACCGATGCTGACGGTTTTTCCATCCTTATCCGGATCCGTTGACTTTACTGTACCTGAAATCTCTCCCAGACTGTTAATCTTTACATTTGTCAGCTGCAGCGGATCATCACCAAAATCATTGCCTGTTACATCACTAGGAACCTTGATGGCTACAAGATCTCCATCAAATCTCGTTGGCTTATCTACCTCATCCGGACGGAAACCATAAACAAAATTTCCGTTGGCATCTGTAAGATATCCATTTCCGTCAATATTGAACTGACCAACTCTGGTATAATCAAAGTCCGTTTTCTTCATATCCGCTACTGTAACCGTTTCTGTGCTCTTTGGGAATGTAATAAAGAAGCCTTCTCCGTCTACACTTGCATTAAGACCACCTACATAGGTTGGTGTAGAGGCACTCATATCCGTACTGATGGAACCCATCATGGAACCATATCCATACTGGGCTGCATTTACACCACCGGCATTCTCGCTTCCCTTTGTGGAGGTGGTGGAAGTCTGGTACATCGCCTCTTTAAAGCTGTAGCTCTGGGACTTAAAACCAAATGTATTTACGTTTGCAATATTGTTGCCGATGACGTCCAGTTTGTTCTGATGCGCCCGAAGACCTGATACTGCTGAATCCATTGCTCTTAACATATTCTTTTGCTCCTTTTTACATTTCTTCTGTTTCTGTATCTTCAGATCCTGTGTCTTTCAGATCTGCATTTGCTAACTGTTCTGTGATCTTATCTGTTTTTTCAGATCCTCTGTCAGGATCTTTTTCACCTGCTTTCTCTGGAAGCTTTCCTACTCCCAGGACACTGGACATCTTATAGCTGGTATCATCACCTTCCAGACGTACCACCGGATCTCCCTGGGTAAAATCAACAGAAATTACCTTCCCATATTTCACGCCATTTGCTGCCCCGGTATCAGGATCCGTAACCGCCACTGTTATCTCCTGACCGATCAGGCTGCCTGCATATGTCTGAGTTGTAACAGCAGCTGATGTATTTAATGACTCTGTCATGGCAGTAAGTGACTGGACCATTGCCATATTTGTCATCTGGGACATCATTTCGCTGTTATCCATAGGGCTTGTCATATCCTGATTGGAAAGCTGTGCTGCTAACAGCTTGATAAAGCTGTTTACATCCATCGTGTTCTTGCTGTTGGATCCGGCACTGTAAACACCTGCCTGATACGGGTTTGCAGTGCTGCTGACTGTTATTTGATCTGCCATATCACTTTAATCCTCCTTCTAGGCCAGTCCCAGCCTTAGCTGTTGGGCAAAGCTGTCATCCTGCTTCTGGCGCTGCTCTTTTTGATCCTGCCTGCCGTTTCTGCCATGACCGGGATCCTGATCCATGTTTTGCCTGTTTTCAGTCTGTTCCGGTGTGTAAATAACGGTAGGGGTTCCTGTTTTTTCTTCCAGGATCTGTGCCAGATGCCCTGCTTCTTTGCTTAATATCTCCAGTGTTTTTGCACTGGTTGAAAAAATAGTGACCTCTGTTTTTCCTTTTTCATACTCCAGCCGGATAGTCAGCTTTCCAAGCCTTTCCGGCTCCAGGGAAAGCTCCAGCTTTCCTTTTTTTTCACTGATCTTTGTATCCAGGTAGTTTCCCAGATCCTCTGTCAATGTATCCTGGGCTGTTGGCAGCCGGTCTGCCGGTCCTGTATCAACAGCAGCTGGTTTTGCTGCTGTGCCAGCTGAACTTTCAACAGTTCCTGTATAACCGGGCGATGCCAGGGCTGTCATTTCCTTTCCGGAAATATGTTCCTTCTGGTCTGGTATTTCTTCTTCCCGGTTCATTTTGGCAGTTTGCTTTGACTGCCCGGCTTCTCCGGTCCGTCCTGCAGCTTCTGTCTGTGCCGGTCTGTTCTGGAGCTTTAAGTCATCTGCATGGACAGCTGTTTCTGTGTGGGGGGCTTCGGTCTTCTGTATGGTACTGACAGCTGCCGACTGGTCCTCCATTCCTGTTTCCACCGTTGTCTGTACAGCCAGATCTTGTATTCCATTTATTTCATTGTTGTAAACAGCAGGCGTTTTACTATTTTCTGCTGTTATCTGTACAAAGGTCCTGTAGCAGGCTTCAGAAACATAGGCAGCTGCCAGTTCCTGCTCCTGCTCTTTTTCTCCATCCTGGCTGTTCTTTCCGTCCTGTATGTCCGTTACTTTTATTTCTGCTTTTATTTCATCTGTTTTTACGTTTTCTCCGGACTGCCTGCCATTAACCTGTTTTTCATTTCCCCTGTTTTTGGTTTCTTCTGGCTGTGTTTCTTTATTTTTTGTTTCCCCTGTTTCTGCTTTTTTTGTTTCGTCATTCTGGGCTGCTTTTTTCTGGTATTTTGTCAGCATCGATGCAAAATCTGACCCATTCTCCACTTTTTCTTCTGGGTTCGTACCTGACTTCACAGAATATCCTGTTTTTATCTGACCGGTATTTTCAATCCTGCTCAACCTAGATTACCTCCCTGTTTTGAGAATATCTGGCTGTTCTTGAAGCAAATTCTTCTATAAACAGCTCCTGTGCCTTTTTAGCAGCTTTTTCATACTCACTCTGCCGCCTGTCCTTTAACTTTTCATAACGGGACGTATCTATCTTTGCAGCGATCACCTGTACTTTTTTCTTTTCTTCTTGCTGCTGTAAAAGCTTTAACTGTTCCTGTTTTTTCCGGATCTGATTTTCCATTTCACTGATATACATACCATAAAGACAAATATCTTTTATCTGTACATCCTGTTTTTTCAAATCATCCATCTTATTCTGGGCAGATACCAGCTTGTTCTCCAGTTCCTGTATCTCTGCTTCTTTTTTCCGGATCTGTGCCAGAAGTGTACCATGTTCTGCCTTAATGCTGTCCAGAATCTGTTCCTTATAATGAAGTACATTTTCAAGACTGTATTTAAATCTCTTCATCTTAAGTATCATCTCCTATAACTGCTAACCCACGATTTTTTCCATTCTCCTTATGCTTTCCTCATAAGGGATATTTTCATTTGTTTCCTGTTCCAGAAATTTATTCATATCACCTATGCGGTCAACTGCTTCATCCAGAGCACTGTTTGCACCTTTTTTGTAAGCGCCAATGGAGATCAGGTCTGCATTTTTCTGATAAAGACTTAACATGTTCCTGAACCTTGAAGCTGCTTTCCTGTGTTCTTCCCCGGCTATATCATTCATAAGACGTGAAATACTCGCACTGATATCAATAGCCGGAAAATGGTTTGCATTAGCCAGCTGCCTGCTTAAAACAATATGACCATCCAAAATACCTCTGACTGTATCAGCCACCGGCTCATTGGTATCGTCTCCCTCCACCAGTACCGTATAAATCCCGGTAATGGAACCTTTTGCAAAATTCCCGCTTCTTTCCAGAAGCCTTGGAAATTCTGCATAAATAGAAGGTGTATAACCTCTGGCTATAGGCGGTTCTCCAATAGCAAGACCGATCTCCCTCTGTGCCATGGCATATCTGGTAAGAGAATCCATCATCAGCAGCACATCTGCTCCCTGATCCCTGAAATATTCAGCGATCGTTGTTGCAACCAAGGGACATTTCATACGCAGCATTGCCGGCTGGTCTGATGTGGCTACAATAAGGACAGAACGTTTCATGCCCTCTTCTCCCAGATCCTTTTTAACAAATTCCAGAACCTCCCTGCCTCGCTCTCCTACCAGGGCGATCACATTGATATCTGTTTTTACATTCCGGGCGATCATTCCCATCAATGTACTTTTTCCAACACCGGAGCCTGCAAAAATCCCCATTCTCTGACCTTTTCCAATGGTATTTAAACCATCAATGGCCTTAATCCCAAATTCCAGATGTTCCCTGATAGGAGGACGGTTAAGAGGGTTGATATAGGCACTGTCTACTGTATAAAGCTTCCCTGGGGGAAACTCTCCTTTTTCGTCAATGGGATGCCCCAGCGCGTTGATGATACGGCCTTTCAGGAAGTCTCCCACCGGTATCTGCAAACGGCATCCGGTATTGCGGACAAAACTTCCCGCTGTGATCCCGCTGATATTTTCATAGGTCATCAGCTGTATTTTGCCATTTTTGAATCCTACCACTTCCGCAGGAACCTGACAGTTCTCAGCTTCATTGTAGATCATAACAATATCACCAATACCGGATCTGCCTCCGGAAGCTTCCATTGACATTCCCACTACATTTTCAATTTTTCCAATGCGGTCTGCTGTTTCTGCCTGCTGTATTAACTTCAGGAGATTTTCATACATGGTTTTCACCTCTGTGTACTTTATGTATCCATAAAATCTTTATGTATTGGCGTTGTCTACAAGTCTGTGTATATTTTCAAGCTGGGTATCTACACTCATATCTATAATCCCGTCCGGCATTTCGATGATACAGCTTCCGCATTTTCCGTCCTCCATTACTATAAATTTGACGTTGTCAGAGAGCCGTGACAGTTTCTCTGCCAGATGTCCATCTGCCTGAACCATGGTCTCATAGTCTTCTTTTTCCATATAGATCTTGACCCAGTCCATTTTCTGCAGTTTTTCTGTTTCAGCTTCTATCATCCTGCTTATAACAGAACCGCTGGATCTCAGGCTGATATGGATCACTTTTTCAGCCACTGCCACAGCAATATCTTTTAATTCTTCCAGATATTCTCTGAGGCATTTTTCTTTTTCTTTGTTGATCTCTATTAAGGCTTTTTCCAGGCTTTCTTTAAAAAACCGCTGATTTTCACGATGTTTCGCCTCATTTTCCTCTTCTGCCCTAATCAGTCCCTCTTCATAGCCTTTTTGTCTGCCTTCTTCAAATCCTTTCATCTGGGCTTCCTCAGAGATCTGTTCTGCCTTTTCGTTTGCTTCCTGTTCAATGGCTGCCGCTTCTTTCCGGGCTTCTTCTAATATTTTTTCTTTTTCCCTAAGCACCAGCTCTATTTGTTCCTGACTGCATTCCAGACCA
>OGIE01000681.1_pt1 | contig 50529 bp, 37 predicted proteins | sample 1571581 | NCBI WGS metagenome assembly OGIE01 (sample SAMEA2582021, study PRJEB24529) | metagenome | biome: Human gut stool | place: China | collected 2011 | reverse complement strand
GGACTCGAACCCGCGACCCTAACCTTGGCAAGGTTATGCTCTACCAACTGAGCTATTTTCGCATGATTGCTTGCAAAATTTGATCGGGACGCTTCCCGTTTTTGCGATTGCAAATATAGGGCAATTTTTGTTTTCAGCAAAGGGTTTGATAAGAAAATGCAAGGGATTTTTTTAATTCACTTCTTGAGGTCTGTTTTTCATGTGATTAGAGATGACGAAAAGCCCGTGTCTATGTTGAATTATCGTATTCGTGGAAGGAATTTCCCGGTTACACGAGGGAAGGGGAGATGGCTCGTGATTTGTGATTTTGTGATTTTTTTTATAAAATGGATTGTTCCCGTATGTAGAATGATTATATTTGTCAGGTTTTTAAGACAGAAGAAATGTCGCGAAGAGAGAGTAAAAGGGGAAAAAGTGCTTATTTTGTTCCCACGATCAGTATATCTTTAGTATTGATCGTGGTGGGTATGCTTGTATTTATTTTGTTGAATGCCAGAGCGGTTTCGGATCATGTGAAACGGAATATCGGGTTCGCGGTGATCGTGAAGGATAATACGAATGAAGTGGAGATCAAACGAGTGCAGAAGATATTGGATACTCAACCTTATGTTTATACTTCCAAGTATATCACGAAAGAACAGGCGGCAAAGTCTTTCAAGAAAGAGATGGGCGAGGACTTTGAGGCTATTTTAGGTGGCAACCCGTTGTTGCCTTCTATCGAGATCAAGTTGAATCCGGAGTACGCGAATAATGATTCGCTGGTTGTCATTGAAAAGGGATTGGCGAGGTTTGATATCATACAGGAGGTGTATTATCAGAAATCCATGATTGAAAGTATAAACGAGAATATACACCGGATCACGATAATCTTTTTGATTGTCGGGGCGGTGCTGGTACTGATTTCGTTCACGTTGATCCGGAATATGATCCATTTGGCGGTTTATTCGCAACGGTTGTTGATCAAAACGATGCAGTTGGTCGGGGCGACACCGTTTTTTATATGCAAGCCTTTCGTGTACGGGAGTATGTGGCGGGGTTTTTTCGGGGCGTTGATTGCTAATTTGGTGTTGTTGGCGGCGATATTTTTCGTGCAGGATAACGTGGGGAACGTGATTAATATCATGCGTCGGGATGTGATCGTGCTTATGGTTGCTTTCGTGATGCTTTCCGGGGTGTTGTTGTCGTTTTTCTCGGCATGGTTTTCGGTACGTCGCTATTTGAGACGGGATTTGAATGATTTATACGCGTAAATAAAAATATATGGCAAGAATTTTAAACGAAAAGAAAGACGGTTTTCCTATTCCGAAGGATAATTACAAGATGATCTTGATCGGTTTCGGGATTATTATCGTTGGTTTCCTCCTGATGATGGGAGGAGGAGCAGACTCTCCCGATACATTTAATTATGACATTTTTAGTTTCCGGCGGATAACCCTGGCTCCGATCGTGGTGTTGTTCGGTTTCGGATTCGTGTTCTGGGGGATCATGCGGAAACCCAAAATGAAAGAAGAGGAAGAGAAAAAATAAATATTAATGTAATTGGAGGTTGGTGTGCGTGCATGTTCAATTTTCAATTTTCAATTTTCAATTAATAAATGGAGTGGTTTGAAGCATTGGTGCTTGGCGTCATCCAAGGACTTACGGAATTTTTGCCGGTAAGTAGTTCGGGACATTTGCAGATTTTTAGCGCTCTTTTCGGGTTACAGGGAGAAGAGAATTTGACTTTTGCCGTGGCGGTACATGCGGCGACAGTGTGTAGTACGATCGTGATTTTGTGGAAGGAGGTTTCCGTGTTGTTCAAAGGGTTCTTTACTTTCAAGTATAATGACGAGATGGCTTACGTGTTGAAGATATTTCTTTCCATGATTCCGGTTGCTATCGTGGGCTTTTGTTTTAAAGATTACGTGGAGGGGTTGTTTGGTGCCGGGTTAACGGTCGTGGGATGTATGTTGCTGGTGACGGCTCTTTTGCTGACTTTTGCCTATTATGCAAAGCCTAGGGTGAAAGATAAGATTTCGTATCGAGATGCGTTCGTGATCGGGTTGGCTCAGGCTTGTGCCGTGTTGCCCGGTTTGTCACGTTCCGGATCGACGATAGCCACGGGTATCTTATTGGGAAACAAGAAAGAGGCGGTGGCAAAGTTCTCTTTTTTGATGGTGTTGATCCCAATTCTGGGAGAGGCTTTTCTGGATTTGATGAAAGGCGGATTCTCTTCAGAGGCAAGTGGCATCTCAACCCTGTCTTTGGTTGTCGGCTTCGTGGCTGCATTCGTTTCCGGATGTATTGCTTGTCGTTGGATGATTAATGTCGTGAAAAAGGGTAAATTGATCTGGTTCGCGATTTATTGCGCTATTGCAGGTATATTGACGATTGTATTGGGATAATGAGCGAGTGGGGAAATATTTGTTTTAGAGAGGGCGATGATTTTCGGGCTGGTGCGGTACTCGTGGTAGACAAGCCGTTGCGTTGGACGTCGTTTGATGTGGTGAATAAGATTCGCATTAGTCTGAGAAAAGGATACGGGAAGATAAAAGTGGGGCACGCGGGTACGCTGGATCCCTTGGCGACGGGAGTCGTTATTGTTTGCGTGGGGAAGGAGACGAAAAAGATCGAGGAGTATATGGGACAGGAGAAAGAGTACGTGGCGGAGATCACGTTTGGGCATACTACTCCTTCTTATGATTTGGAAACATCTTTTGACGAGGAGTTCCCGTATAAGCATGTGGATCGGGAGTGTTTGGAACGAGCGGTTCAACAGTTTGTCGGGGAAATCGAACAGTTCCCGCCTTCTTATTCGGCGGTTCGGGTTGACGGGGTCCGCGCGTACGAGAAAGCTCGTCGGGGGGATGAGGTCGAGATGAAGAGCCGAAAAGTGATGGTTCGGGAGATTGAGATATTGAAAGCGGAACTTCCAGTAGTGGAGCTTCGAATTGTTTGTAGCAAGGGAACTTATATCCGTTCTTTGGCGCATGATCTGGGGAAAGCCTGCGGAAGCGGCTCGCATTTGTCGGCTTTACGGAGAACTCGTGTCGGGGATTTTAAGGTGGAGGATGCGTTTAAAATGGATGAAATTATTGGAGTTCTACAAGAAAATTTGTAATTTAGCAAGATTTGATTAATATATAAAATTGTTCAACATGAAACTATCAAAGTTTAAATATAAGTTACCGCCGGAGTTGATCGCGTTACATCCGACTCCAAATCGTGATGAAGCTCGATTGATGGTTTTGGATAGAAAAACCGGAAAGATTGAACACAAAGTTTTTAAGGATGTCATTGATTACTTTGACGAGAAAGACGTGTTCGTGTTTAATGATTCAAAGGTTTTTCCGGCGAGATTATATGGAAACAAGGAAAAGACCGGGGCAGAGATTGAGGTATTCCTGTTGAGAGAATTGAACCCGGAATTGCGTATCTGGGATGTGCTGGTTGATCCGGCTCGTAAAATCCGTATCGGGAACAAGTTGTATTTCGGGGAAGACGACAGTATGGTGGCCGAGGTAATCGACAATACTACTTCTCGCGGGAGAACGTTGCGTTTCCTGTTTGACGGGGAATATGAGGAGTTCAAGAAAGAATTGTACGCGTTGGGTGAAACCCCGCTTCCGCGTTTTATCAACCGGAAAGTTGAACCGGAAGATGCCGAGAATTACCAGACTATTTTTGCCAAAAACGAGGGTGCCGTGGCAGCCCCGACGGCAGGAATGCATTTTAGCCGTGAGTTGATGAAACGGATGGAGATTAAAGGTATTGATTTCGCTTATGTCACGTTGCATGTCGGCTTGGGTAATTTCCGGGAAGTGGACGTGGAGGATTTGACGAAACACAAGATGGATTCGGAGCAGATTTACGTGACACCGGAAACCGTGAAGATCGTGAATGACGCGAAAGACGAGAAGCATAAGATTTGTGCCGTGGGAACGACGGTTGTGCGTACTCTGGAGAGTTGCGTGACCACGAAAGGACGTTTGACGGAATTTGAAGGATGGACGAATAAATTTATATTCCCGCCGTATGATTTCAGCGTGCCGGATGCTTTTATCTCGAATTTCCATTTGCCTTATTCTACGTTGTTGATGATGGTGGCTGCTTTCGGGGGATATGAGAATGTTATGGAAGCTTATAACGTGGCGGTCAAGGAGAAGTATCGTTTTGGTACTTATGGTGATGCCATGCTTATAATTTAAATAGATGATATTTGAAGATAGAAAGACGGTATGCTGAAAGGTATGCCGTTTTTTGATAAAATTTCAGAGACTTGGAAGCAAAAGAGTTATTAAATTTATTTCAAACGCATCCTGTTGTACAGAAGATTGCCGACCGTCTGCAAAAGCAGACGAGGGCGAAGATAAAGCTGGAAAACGGGATCGGTTCGCTTGTTGCTTTTATCGCGGCTGGCGTGAGCAGGGAAATGAGAGGGTTGCAACTGTTCGTGTTGAATGATAAGGAGGAAGCCGCTTATTTCTACAATGATTTATTGACTTTTTACGGAGAGGAGAACGTGCGTTTTCTGCCCTCCTCGTTCCGGCGTTCCGGTAATTTTGAAGATAAGGACAACGATTCGATTTTGGTTCGCACGGAGGTGTTGAATGCCTTGACGGCGAAGGAGGTGGGGATGGTGGTTACTTACACGGAGGCGATGGCCGAGAAGGTGGTGAGTAAAAAGGTGCTGGCGGATATGTCTATGCCCGTGGGGAAGGGGGATAAGTTGTCGATGTCATTTTTGGAGTCTTTGTTAGGGGAATACGGGTTCGAGAGGAGTGATTTCGTGTATGAGCCCGGGCAGTTTTCAATCCGGGGAAGTATCGTGGACGTTTATTCTTTTGCTGAAGAGCGTCCGGTGCGAATAGACTTTTTCGGGGATGAGGTGGAGAGTATTCGTTATTTTGATGTTGAAACGCAACTTTCCGAGCAATTGATTGATCGGGTGGTCATTGTTCCCGACTTGAGTGAATCTACGGATAGAAATGCTAACGTGGGGTTGACGGAGTTTCTGGGAAAAGAGACCACGTGGTGGATGAAGAATTCTTTATTGATTCATGATCGGATCAATTCGTTAAAAGAGCTGGATAGCGGTGAATTCTTGATTACTTCGGATAATTTATTCCATGCCATAGAGGAGAATAGTGTCGTCGAGTGGGGGCCGGAATTGTTTTTCCGGGGGGAAGTGCTTCGTTTGGAGGCAGAAGTACAGCCGGCGGTGAACAAGCAGTTTGATTTGTTGGCAGAACATTTGTTGGATAAGCAGATGGATCGGTACACGGTTTATCTTTGTTCCACGAATGACATGCAGCTCCAGCGATTGCGGGATATTTTCTCGGATAAAGGACATGAAGTGAATTTCGTACCCGTGGAGGGGACGATACATGAGGGATTCAGTGATGCCCAGATAAAGGTCTGTATTTACACGGAACATCAGATTTTTGATCGTTACCAGAAGTACCGGTTGAAAACAACTCAAATCCGGAAGGGGCGGGAGTCGATCACGATCAGCGAATTGCAGAATTTGCATCCCGGCGATTACGTGGTGCATATTGATCACGGGATCGGGCGTTTCGGCGGGTTGACAAAGATTAGTAATGACGGGAAGGTGCAGGAGGCGATCCGGTTGGTGTATAAGAATAATTCCGAATTGTACGTTAGTCTCCATTCATTGCATAAGATTTCCAAGTATAAAGGGAAGGACGGGGAACCGCCTGCCGTGAGTAAGTTGGGAGGCGAGGCTTGGAATAAACTGAAACAACGGACGAAATCGCGGGTAAAGGATATCGCCCGCGAGTTGATCGCGTTGTATGCCAAGCGCAGGCGTGAGGAGGCTTATGCTTTCTCGAAGGATAGTTTCTTGCAGGATGAAATGGAAGCTTCTTTCATGTACGAGGAGACGCCGGATCAGATGAAGGCGATCGAGGCGGTGAAAGCGGATATGGAGAGTCCTCACGTGATGGATCGTCTGGTGTGCGGGGATGTTGGTTTCGGGAAGACGGAAGTCGCGATTCGTGCGGCATTCAAGGCGGTTGCCGATAGTAAACAGGTTGCCGTGTTGGTGCCGACGACCGTGTTGGCCTACCAGCATTATAATACATTTAAGAAACGTCTGGAGGGGATGCCCTGTCGGATCGAGTATATCAGCCGGATGAAGAAGGGGGCTGATATTAAACGTATTTTGAAAGATTTGGAGGCGGGGAAGGTGGATATCATTATCGGTACGCATCGGTTGACAAGTAATGACGTGAAGTTTAAGGATCTCGGACTTTTGGTAGTCGATGAAGAGCAAAAGTTCGGGGTTGCCGTGAAAGAGAAATTGAAAAAACTGAAATTAAACGTGGATACGATCACGATGACGGCCACGCCTATCCCTCGTACGTTGCAATTCTCGTTGATGGGGGCGAGGGATATGTCGATTATCCGTACGGCACCGCCTAATCGTTACCCGATCGTGACGGAATTGCATCGTTTTGACGAGAAGATAATCAAGGAGGCTATTTCTTACGAGGTAAGCCGCGGGGGACAAGTATTTTTTATTCATAACCGGGTGGATAATATCCGGGATATTCAATATATGATTCATCGTTTGATTCCCGGAATCAAGAGTTGCGTGGGACACGGGCAGATGAGCGGGGAGGAGTTGGAGATCGTGATGCACGATTTTATCCGGGGGGATTATGATGTGTTGATCGCCACGACAATCGTGGAGTCTGGGCTGGATATTCCTAACGCGAACACGATTATAATTAATCAGGCTCAAAATTACGGGTTGAGTGATTTGCACCAGTTGCGGGGACGGGTGGGACGTTCCAACCGGAAGGCGTTTTGTTATTTGCTGGCCCCGCCTTTGGAGCTGGTGAACACGGATGCCCGCCGACGTTTGAAAGCGATAGAGGATTTTAGCGGGCTTGGGAGCGGGTTCAATATTGCCATGCAGGATTTGGATATTCGCGGAGCCGGGAATATTTTAGGTGGAGAGCAATCCGGTTTTATCGCGGAAGTGGGTTACGAGGCATACCAGCGGATCTTGAACGAGGCGTTAATGGAATTGAGGGACGAGGAGTTCCCAGAATTGCAAAAGGACAGACCGGAGGAGCCGGCAGCATTTACCACGGATTGCGTGATTGATACGGATTTCGCGTTATTGATACCGGATACGTACGTGGAAAACGTGAGCGAACGAATCCGTTTGTACCGGGAATTGGATAATATCGCGAATGAAGAGTCCTTGCACCGTTTTGAGATAGAAATGAAAGACCGTTTCGGAGAACTTCCGGTCCCCGTGGTCGGGTTGATGGAAGTGGTTCGAATCCGGCAAAGATGTATTGATCTGGGAATAGAGCGTTTGATGGTGAAGAATAACAGGATGGTCGTTTATTTTATCAGCGATCAGAATTCACCGTTCTATGCTTCTTCCGTGTTTAGCGAGTTGCTGAAATTTATACAGAAACAAGTGATCCCCTGTAAGATCAGCGAGAAAAATGATAAGTTGAGTCTTGTTTTCATGAATATTGACGATATCAATCGGGTATCGGTAATTATCCGGGAGATGCGTGATTTTGCTTACGGAAATAATTGAGTTATGAATTTAATTGTTGATATCGGAAATACACGAACCAAATATGCCGTTTTTGAGGATGGCGATTGGGTGGAGTGCGGATTGGGGTTGCCTGAGACTTATGATTTGGCGGCCAATTATTTGAAACACGGCAAGGAGGTTAACCTGATATTGTCCAGTACGGGAGCGATTTCCGAAGAAGTGCGGGAGAAATTGCGTGAGGTCTCGACTTTTTTTTGTGAGTTATCTTCCGGGATACCTTTGCCGATCCGGATCGGATACGATACTCCCAAAACATTGGGGGTTGACCGGATCGCGGGTTGCGTGGGGGGTGTGTCTCTTTATCCCGGTAAGGAGCTGTTGATTATAGATTCCGGCACGGCGATCACGTATGATTTTGTCAGTGCCGACGGGGAGTTCCGGGGAGGAAATATTTCGCCGGGGCTGGGGATTCGGTTTCGCGCGTTGAACGAGTTCACGGCGAGCCTTCCATTGGTGAAATGTGCTAAGGATCATGGTTATATCGGAAAGAACACGCATGATGCTATTTTGAACGGGGTGATGAATGGTATACTTTTTGAAGTAAGAGGATATATAGATGAACTATACCGGAATAATTCCCACGCGGTGGTGATTATAACTGGGGGAGGAAGTGAATATTTAAAGAAAACATTAAAACGGACAGTTTTTTTCGAGGACAAGCTGGTGATCACGGGCTTAAACAGAATTTTAGAATACCAAAAAACGGTTAATTAAACATGAAAAATATGCGATTGATTTCCGTATTAAAAAAATAGTGGTAATTTTGCGAGAGTCCTCACGTGGGAGGACGGGCTATGATGAAAAAACTTATTCGAACTAACTTAAATAAAAGGGATGACCATGAAAAAATTTGCTGTAATAGCATTTGGAATGTTTTTATTCGCTCTGCCAACGAAAGCGCAAACGTTGGAGTCTCAATATGGCTTGGATAGTGCGCAAACCATTCTGAATGCTTCTCTGTACACGGAATACTGGAAACAGAAAAATTTCGAAGAAGCCTTACCTACCTGGAGATATGTATTTTTGAACGCACCTGCATTTCAATTGAATACTTATATTCGCGGGGAGGATATCATCGAGTACATGATCCAGAAGACGAAGAAGAAAGAGTATGTCGATACGCTGATGATGATTTTCGATCGTCGTCTTCAATATATGAAGAGTAAGAGCCGGGAAGGGTATGTTTTAGGTAAAAAAGGTATGGCCCAGGTGCGTTTTTCGAATGGTGATCTGACCATGTTGAAAGCCGGGTTTGATAACTTGATGAAATCATACGAGCTGGAAGGAACGCAGACTCCGCCTCAATTGATACATGCTACTTTTGATGTAGGCTGTAATCTGGTAAAGCAAAATCAGTTGTCAAAAGAAGAATTTATTAACTTGTACATGAAATTCTCCGCTTTTGCCGATCAACGTTTGGCTTCCGGGGATAAAGGATGTGATAATTTTGCCGTGTGTAAATCGGCATTGGATGCCATTTTCTTTGATTCCGGGTTTGCAGATTGCAACACGTTGGCTGAATTGTTAACCAAGAGATACGAGGCAAATCAGGATAGCCTTCCGATATTGAAGGATATTTCATCTATCTTGAAAAGACGCGAATGTACGGACTTACCTTTGTTTGCCGCGGTAGCAGAGAAGATTTATCAGAAAGAACCGAGTGCCGAGGCTGCTTACGGTTTGGCTATGATGTTTTTCTCCAAGCAGGATTTTGCGAAGTTCGAGCAATATTTGAAAGAAGCTATTGATAAGTGTGATGATCCGAAGGCTAAAGCTGACTATAATTATAAATTGGCTCAAGTGAATCTTTCAAAGAAGAATTATCAACAAGCCAGAAGATACGCTTTGGAGGCATTGAAGACGAATCCAAACTTGGGATCGGCTTACATCACGATCGGTTTAGCTTACGCGGTAAGTAGTAATGATTACGAGGGGGATGAATTTGACAAGCGTACTGTATTCTGGGCTGCCGTGGATAAATTTGTAAAAGCAAAACAGGTTGATCCTTCCGTGGCTGCTACTGCAAACGAGTATATTGAAAGATATTCTCCTCATTTCCCGACAAAAGATGAAGCATTCTTCCGTTCGATTACAGCCGGTAAGAACGTGAAAGTCGGAGGTTGGATCAACGAGACAACTACTGCCAGATTTAGAGATTAAGGTAATGATATCTATATATCGTGCATTAGGAATTAAGAGCATTACCGTCCTTATTTTAGGGACGGTAATGCTTTTCTCGTGTAAAACGAACATGAAGGACGTGAACGCGATTGGAAATCGGGACGGGATGCCTGAAATGGCCGGGGAAAACATGGAGTTGATATATTCCGATTCTGCACGGCTAAAGTATAAAGTGACCACTCCTCTTTACAATAAATATAATCAGGAAAACAATAAGTATGACGAGTTTCCTAAAGGGATACATGCTGAGTTGTACGAGAAAGACGGGACCATGGTGGGGTCCATTACATCGAAGTATGCCAAGAAATTGGAGGAGGAGATGTTATGGGAATTACGTAACGAGGTTGTCGTGATTAATGCCGATGGGAAGAAATTGGAAACAGATCTCATGTTTTGGGATATGAAGAAAGAGATAATTTATTCCGATCGTTATTCCCGACTGACTTCCGGGGACCAGATTATTGAAGGAAATAATGGTTTCAAGTCGGATCAGTCTTTAAAGAATCCTGTATTTAACAAGATAACGGGAGTGGTAGAAATTGAAAATAAACCCTGATGTCGGTATTTGTTGCCATATTAATCTGTTTGGTGTTGTCTGCATTCTTTTCGGGAATGGAAATCGCCTTTATGGCTTCCAATAAACTCCGAATCGAGATAGACAAGTCGAATAAAGGAATCACGCAGAAACTAATTGATCTTTTCGTTTCCAATTCGGGAATGTATATCACCACGATTCTGGTGGGGAATAACGTGGTGATGGTTATTTATGGGATTTTTATGTCCGATTATCTGGATCCCAAGTTGGAAAGTATCGGGATCTCGTTGGGGGTGCGGATGATTCTTGTCACGTTGATCTCTACGTTGATCATGTTGGTGACGGGTGAATTTTTCCCGAAGGCAGTTTTCCGTTTACGTCCGAATGCATTTCTTCGGGTGTTCGCGATTCCGGTGTTTCTGTTTTATATTTTGTTTTTCCCGATATCTTCTTTTGCCGTTTGGTTCGGGGGCTTGTTGTTGCGGATATTCACGGGACGTAAGTTAGCGCATAAAGAAGAAAACAGGGCTTTCGGCAAGATAGATTTAAATAATTTGATCGAAGAGGGTGAAACCGGGGGTACTCAGAACGAGGATGAACACGACATCAAGTTGTTCCGGAATGCATTGGATTTCTCGGAGGTGAAGTTAAGGGAATGTATTGTTCCGCGTCCGGATATAGTGGCGTTGTCGATTGACGCGGGACTGGATGAACTGAGGGAGCTTTTCGTGAAAACGGGGTTGTCCCGGATATTGATTTATCGGGATTCGATTGATAACGTGATCGGTTACGTGCATTCGTCAGCCTTGTTCCATCACCCGGAGACCGTGAAAAAAGCGGTGAGCCGGATTCTCATCGTACCGGAAACTATGTCTGCCTTGAGGTTATTGAATCTTTTCACGAAGGAGCAGAAGAGCGTGGCCGTGGTCGTGGATGAATTCGGGGTAACGGCCGGAATGGTTACGATTGAAGATATTATGGAAGAGATTTTCGGGGAGATCGAGGACGAACATGATCGCTTGAACTTGAAAGAAGAGCAATTGGCTCCGGATGAATACCTTTTCTCCGGTCGTCTGGAAGTCGATTATCTGAATGAAAAATATGATTTGGATCTCCCGGAAAACGAGGAGTACGAAACGTTAGCCGGTTTGATCCTTTACTATAATGAGGACATCCCTGCAGAAGGCGAACAAGTTACGATTGAAGATATTTCGTTTGAAATTGTCAGTGTCAAGAGCGCCCGGATTGAGGAAGTAAGAGTGAAAATATAAAAGGAGCTTGTTTAAAGCTCCTTTGTTGTATGTTTTAGCATATCGTCGAAATGCCGGATGCTATCTTCGTGATCCCGATGGCATATCATAAGAACGTCATTGTTTTCTGCAATAATGCAATTTTCGATCCCTTCGATGATTACTTTCTTGTCTTGTGGAACATTGATAATACACTCTTTCGTGTCGATTAATCGCACTTGTTCGCTGTTGCTGACGTTATTGTTCTCGTCTTTCGGGCTGATTTCATGGAACGAGTGCCATGTGCCGACATCCGACCAGCCGAATTCTCCTTTCATAACGTAGACTTTAGATGATTTCTCCATGACTCCGAAGTCGATAGAAATATTGCGGCATTGGCTGTAAATGTGGGCGATGTTTTCTTGTGAATCCGGATCGGGGGCATTCTTGTATTCTTGTTCAAATAACAGGTAGATATCCTCCAGATAATTTTTGAATTCTTGGATAATGTCCTCGACTTTCCAGATAAATATTCCCGCGTTCCAAACGAAATCTCCGGATTCCAGGAACACTTTAGCGAGTTCTTTATCCGGTTTTTCGGTAAAGGTTTTCACTTTTGAAATAAACTCGGAAAACTTATTTTTCTTGAGTTGGATGTAACCGTATCCGGTTTCCGGGCGGGTTGGTTTGATTCCTATCGTGAGTAGCCCGCCGAATTGCTCGATGAAAGAGATTCCTTTCTGGATGTTATCGAGGTAAACCATGTCGTTGCTGATAAAATGATCGGAAGGAACGACAACCATACTTGCCCGCGGGTTGATCCGGGCAATCCGGTATGCGGCATAAGCGATACATGGTGCGGTGTTTTTACCGAAAGGTTCTTTCAGTATATTCTCGGAAGGGATTTCCGGAATCTGCTCTTTGGTCAAATCTTCGTAGGCAACGCCGGTAACGATGAAGATGTTTTGGGGGTCAAAGATTTGATTTGCTCGTTCGAATGTTTGGCGGAGGAAGCTCTTCCCAACGTTTAAGATATCGCAAAACTGTTTGGGACAGGCCTTCGTGCTTACGGGCCAAAAACGTTTCCCAAGTCCACCAGCCATGATTACGCAGTACGAGTTCTTATTCATCTTATTAGTTATACGTTTAAAATTAAATTCATCTTATTGTTGTCGAAATTAGTAATAAATCCGTGAATAATTTCTATTTTTACGATAAAATTTGAGACAGGGTTTACAGGAGGGTATCATTTAAGGACTTAGTATAGATGAAAGTATTAGATAAGATAGGAGCTTACATATTATTCATGGGGCGGATCTTCACGAAACCCGAGAAGAAAAGAGTTTACTTGAAGGAATTGATGAACGAGTTCGAAAAACTCGGACTGAATTCCGTCATGCTGGTCATGATTATTTCTTTTTTTATCGGAGCGGTGTTGACCTTGCAAACGGCTTATAATATGTCCAGTCCATTGTTACCTCGTTACCTGATCGGTTACCTGACCAGGGAAACTTTGTTGCTGGAATTTTCATCCACGATCGTGAGTTTGATATTAGCCGGAAAGATCGGTAGTAATATCGCCTCGGAGATCGGTAGTATGAAGATCACGGAACAGATCGAGGCCCTCGAAGTTATGGGGGTAAATTCAGTGTCTTATTTGGTGGGGCCGAAGATTGCGGCCGCGCTGGTGGTAAATCCGATTCTTTATATATTCAGCGTGTTTATCGGGATTATCGGGGGGATTCTCTCCGGGTTGGCTTCCGGCGTGGTGAATTACGACGATTATATACACGGGTTGCATTTTTCTTTTAATCCTTATTACGTGACCTATTCTATTGTAAAAACGTTGTTTTTTGCCGTGATATTCACGTCAATTCCAGCATTCTACGGGTATAACGTGCAAGGGGGAGCGTTGGAAGTCGGTAAGGCGAGTACGAAAGCCGTGGTGGATAGTAGTATAGCCATATTGCTTATAAACTTGATATTAACCAAAATATTATTGTAATGATACGGGCAGAGGGGTTATACAAGTCATTTGATAAGAAAGAGGTATTGTCGGATATCAATGCTGTTTTCGAACCGGGGAAGGTAAATTTGATTATCGGGAAAAGTGGTTCGGGTAAAACGGTATTGTTAAAATCGTTAATTGGGTTACATCCGATAGATAAGGGGAAAATTTTCTATGATGACCGGGATATAACGGTTATGAACACCAAGCAGATGAAGGAGATTCGGAAAGAGTTGGGTGTGGTGTTTCAGGGTGGAGCTTTGTTTGATTCGCTTTCCGTGTTGGATAACGTGAAATTTCCCTTGAATCTGTTTTCCACGATGACGGAGAAGGAGAAAGTCGAGCGGGCAATATTTTGCCTGAACCGGGTGAATCTGGATAACGTGGAGAATTTGTTCCCGGCAGAGATCAGCGGGGGAATGAAAAAGCGGGTGGCGATAGCCCGGGCTATTGTTTTGCAGCCGAAATACTTGTTCTGTGACGAGCCGAACTCCGGCCTGGACCCGTTGACTTCTATCGTGATCGACAATCTGTTGTCGGAGATCACGCACGAGTATAATATGACTACCGTTATCAATACGCATGATATGAACTCCGTGTTCGAGATCGGGGAAAAGGTGCTGTTTATTCACGAGGGACATAAGGAGTGGGAAGGTAGCAATGACGAGATCATGTACACGAATAGCGAGGCTTTGAACGAGTTCTTGTTCTCCTCGAAGTTAAATAAGATGGTTCGGGAAAAACTAAGAAAAAAGAGCTAGGAATGAATACGAAAAGTTTTAGAGATATGAAGTGCCTGTTGTGGGTAATATTGATTATCGTGGGCGTGACGGCTTGCTCGAAGAAGGTGCCGTTGGACAAGAAACAATTTACCTCTTTGTTGATTGATATGCACATGACCGATGGGATGTTGACGGCAGCCCGTGGTATTGTTCCGGCAGAAAAGGATAGTTATTTATATTATAATGATTTGTTTAAAAAGTACGGGATTACACGTGCGGATTTTGATTCTTGCGTGGTCTATTACTCCAAGCAGACATTATTATTCAACAAGATGTATGATGTCGTGATTGACACGTTAAATCGACGACAGACAAAAGTTATGCGGGAATGGAAGGAGTTGACTATGAATGATACGGTGGATTTATTTCCCGGCTATACGATGATTGTCGCTGATACCTTGCGACCGGATTCAACCCAAGTCAATGCTCCCAAAAAGGATTCCGTGGTGTATGTTACCCGTGTCGTGAAAGAGGATACCGTGTATCTGGACAAACGTAACCCGTTCGTGCTGGTCGAGATGGACAGTATCGTGCCGGGATTTTACAAGTTCATGACGACGGTGAAATTAGATCAGGTGGATAAGAGTAAGCGGAATTCGATTCAGTCCTATCTTATTTCCGTGAATAACGATACTTTGAAAATGCCGGAGCGGTCCGTGGGAATGGATACGATCAGGGCATACAAAAAAGATTGGGATTATTACGTGGCGGATTCGATCTACAAGAAGTTAGTCGTGAAAATCGTGCAAAGCGATGAACTTCCGCGGACGAAAGTGAAAAAGAAAGTAGATCAAGAGGGACGTGTATGGGGAACGAAGATACATAAAGTTTACGTGGCTCCGCATCATGAAGAAAGATTGAAGGCTCAATATGCCCCGATACAAAAACCAAAAACGGATCCGAAACCGGGGCAAAAAAAGTAACAATTTGAAATTTCGAATGAGAAAGATAGCAGCTAATTATATATTACTCCCGGGGTTTGAGTTGGTGCGGAACGGATATGTAATTCTGGAGAACGGAGAGGTGGTGGATGTCGTGGATACGGGAGGAGAGATCAAGGAGATTCCTTGTCTTGAGTTTTATGGGGGGCTGATTGTTGCGGATCAGGTGCGGGAAGAATTGACATGGATGCCCGGTGATGATTTGTGTGGGCGCATTCGGCGATTATATCAGGATAACGTGATGAATAAAAATGGATTGGCTCTTGTTCAAGGGGCTGATTTTGCCCGTATGCTTTGGACTCCCGAAGCCCGGATTATACATTTGCGATAAGTTTAATACCAAAATAGATGAAGGATGAATAAATTCGTATTGACTATTACTTTTTTATTTGTAGCTCTTCTCGTGCAGGCAGGACCGCTTTGGATGCGTTACCCCAAGATATCGCCTGATGGGAAGCAGATTGTATTTAGTTATAAAGGAGATATTTATGTCGTGCCCACGGAGGGAGGTACGGCTCGTCAACTAACAACCCATCCGGCGTATGAATCTCATCCCGTGTGGTCGCCTGACGGGAAGCAAATCGCTTTCACGAGTGACCGGAACGGGAATTTTGATATTTTCGTGATGTCGTCACGGGGAGGCGAAGCCCGGCGGGTAACAACGAATTCGGCCCGGGAAATACCTTACACATTTACCCCGGACGGTAAAGAGATCATTTATGGGGCACAAATGGGAGATCCGGCCCAAAGTGCTTTGTTTCCGGCAGGATCGCTGACCGAATTGTATGCCGTGTCGGTGAACGGGGGACGTGCTCGCCAGATATTGGCAACCCCGGCAGAAGAGATTTGTTTTTTCAAGTCGGGAGACGCTTTTCTGTATCAGGATAAAAAGGGAGGAGAAAACGAGTGGCGTAAGCATCACACCTCTTCTATAACTCGTGATATCTGGCGTTATGACGTGAAAAGCGGGAAGCATACCCGGTTGATTGATCGGGCGGGAGAAGATCGTCAGCCCGTGTTGTCGCCGGATGAACAGCAGGTCTATTTCTTGAGCGAACGGGACGGATCATTCAACGTGTATTCATTCCCGTTGAACAACCCTGCAGCCGTGAAGAAGGAGACTACTTTTAAAACCCACCCGGTGCGCTTTTTGAGTATTGCCGGAGACGGGCGTCTGTGCTTCGGTTATGACGGGGAGATTTACGTGAAAGATGTAAATGGAAGTCCGAAAAAGGTAAATATAGATATTATCGGTGATGATGCGAAAGATAATTTGGCCTCTTTGCGTTTCACTTCCGGGGCAACGAGTGCAACCGTGTCTCCGGACGGGAAGCAGGTGGCTTTGATTATCCGGGGGGATATTTTCGTCACTTCTTCTGATTACACGACAACGAAACAGGTTACCACGACCCCGGAGCGGGAAAAATGGTTGAGTTTTGCTCCTGACAATCGGACAATCGCTTACGCCAGTGAGCGGGAGGGGAATTGGAATATTTACACGGCGAAGATTGCCCGAGAAGAAGAAGTAAATTTCCCGAATGCGACGTTGATCGACGAGAAGGCCCTGTTCCCGGCTTCCGCGAAAGAACGTTTTGCCCCGCAGTTCTCCCCGGATGGTAAGGAATTGGCATTTATCGAAGACCGGACGAAATTAATGGTGATTGATCTGAAAACGAAGAAAGTGAGACAAGTTGCCGATGATAAATACCAGTATCGCACGGGCGACGGTTTTACTTATTCTTGGTCTCCCGACGGGAAATGGTTTGTCGTGGAGATCATCGGGAATCGTCATGATCCGTACAGCGATATCGCTATCGTGCGGGCTGACGGAAGTGGTGAGGTCGTGAACCTGACGAATAGCGGTTATTTCGACAGTAATCCCCGGTGGGTGCTGGACGGGAATGCGATTCTTTTTTCAAGTGAACGTTTCGGGATGCGTAACCATGCTTCTTGGGGGTCATTGCGGGATGTGATGATCGTGTTCATGAATCAGGATGCTTACGATAAGTTCCGTTTGAATAAAGAGGATTACGAACTCTTGAAAGAGGAGGATAAACGGATGGCCGCCGTGAAATCTAAGGAGCAGAAAGGTGAGCAAAAAGACAAGAAAGATGAGGCTAAATCTACCGGGAAAGAGAAGAAAGATATCGTGATCGAGTTGAAAGGTATCGAGGATCGCGTGATGCGATTGACCCCGAATTCCTCGGAATTGGGAGATGCTATATTAAATAAGAATGGCGATAAGTTGTATTACATGGCTTCCTTCGAGGGGGGTATGGATTTGTGGGTGAGTGACCTGCGTTCAAGAAGTACCCGCGTGATGCATAAGTTGAATAGTGGTTGGGCTTCTTTGGAAATGGATAAGGATGGCAAGGAACTTTTCTTGCTGGGTGGGCGTTCGATGCAGAAAATCAATCTGGGATCAGAGAAAAGGTCCCCGATAAATTATACTGCCGAAATGAAACTGGATTTGGCTGCCGAGCGGGCCTATATGTTTGATCGGGTACGTCGTCAAGAAGAGAAACGTTTCTACGAGAAGAACATGCATGGCGTGGATTGGGCCAAGATGACAAAGGCTTACGAGAAATTCCTGCCTTATATCAACAATAACTATGATTTTTCCGAGTTGCTGAGCGAGTTGCTGGGAGAGTTGAACGTGTCGCACACGGGTTCCGGGTATCGTCCCTCGTCGAAAGGGGAGGCGACGGCTGAATTGGGGGTTTTGTTGAATTTGGATTACGGTAAAGATGGTTTGCTGGTTGATGAGGTGTTGGAGAAAGGACCTTTCGATAATTCCCGCTCCAAGTTGAAAGCCGGGATGATTATCGAGAAAATAGACGGGCAAACCGTGAAAGCCGGGATGGATTATTATCCGTTGTTGAGCGGCAAGGCGGGTAAACGGGTGTTGTTCTCGATCTATGACCCGGCCACGAAAACCCGTTGGGATGAGGTGGTGGAACCGATTTCGAAGGGAAATCAGAGAGAATTGCTTTACAATCGTTGGGTGAAACAACGTGCTGCCGACGTGGATCGCCTGTCTGGGGGCCGTTTGGGATACGTGCATATTTCCAGCATGGACGACCCGAGTTTCCGTTCCGTGTATTCTGATATTCTCGGTAAATACAACGACCGGGAGGGGATCGTGATAGACACGCGCTTCAATGGTGGCGGGCGTTTGCACGAGGATATCGAAATCTTGTTTAGCGGGAAGAAGTATTTCACGCAGGTGATCCGGGGCCGGGAATCCTGTGATATGCCGAGTCGTCGGTGGAACAAGCCTTCGATTATGCTGACTTGCGAGGCGAATTACTCGAATGCTCACGGGACGCCTTGGGTGTACCAGCATCAAGGAATCGGCAAAGTGGTTGGTATGCCCGTACCGGGAACTATGACTAGCGTGTCGTGGGAAACTTTGCAAGACCCGACGTTATATTTCGGAATACCCATTGTCGGTTACCGTTTACCGGACGGTAGCTATCTGGAAAATAAACAATTGGAACCGGACGTGAAGATTGCCAATTCCCCGGAGAAGATTATCAGGGGAGAAGACGAGCAGTTGGAGATGGCGGTGAAGGAGTTGTTGAAAGAGATTGATTCCAAGAAATAAAAAAGGAAAAGCGGCAGGCAAAAAGGGATGAAAGCCTGCCGCTTCGTTTTTATATGAGGGATGGTTAACATGCTTCTTTTTACTGGAGAGGTTTAATTTTCCCCTCTTGCATGATGAATAATGATTTATGGTTGTTCAGTTCAAAATATAGAGGATAATTTGAGTGTTTATGCTTGCTTAAATGGTCTGCAGCCTCCGGGGTGAAACGAATTTTTGAATCCTCGGGTAAGTAGACAATGATCTCTACCTCTTGTGCTCTCCATTTGCTGTTTAGCTGGGCGTAATTGTCAAAGCGTAGGGTGTCTTTGGCATATTTGTAGTCGAAAGTAATATTTTCTTTCTTGGGTTTGTTCTCGTGGGTTGAATAACGAACGACTATGTACGCCGTGTTGTTGTAAGAAGGACGAATTGCAAAATAGGGCGAGAATAAATTACCCTCTTGAAGTTGCAATACTCCCCTGTCTTGATAGAAATTCTGGGGTACGGTGTGTCGTTTATTTACTTGAATCGTGAGCATTTTGCCTTTGTCTAGTTGGATGGTTTCTTCATAGCTATTGGTGCGAGGTGTCCATGTCGTTCCTTCGCTGATGGCCACGATAATAAGCAAGGTTAGACTGACAAGCCACAGACCGAGGGCAGAAAGGGCGATCGCCTTGTTGTTGCTCTTGAAAGTAAACAACAATTTGATCGCCATAAAAATGATCATGATTATAGGAATTCCAAAAAGGAAAAGTATACCGATTTTGCTCAATATAAGATTGCTCGGAGAGAGAGCATGAGTTATCTCCATATAGCTTTCTCCCCACGGGAACCAATGAGGTAGAAACAGGGCGGAGAGCAACGAAAACAGGAAGAATATCCCCCCGAAAAAGAGGCCTAGCCCGATGATGATCGTCAGTATTTTCCCGATGACGAGCAAAACGTTCGAGAACCATTTACCGATACGATTGGCGAATTGAATTCCTTTACTATTTTTGATGTCTTGATATTCTCCTTTGATTGAGCGTTCTATGTTGGAGACATTTATGTTTTCTCCTTTCATTTCCAGTTTTTGTTTGGCTGTTTTTGCCTTGGGTACGGCAATCCATAAGATGATGTACACGATCAAGAAGATCCCGTAATAGAGAGTCATGATAATAAAACATATCCGAAGTAACAAGGGTGATATGCCCCAGTAAGCAGCTATTCCCCCGGCAACACCCCCGAATACACGATTGTCTGGAGCCCGGTATAGTTTTTTGACTTGCTTTTTCGTGTTGCGTGGCGTGTCGTTGTCATCGTCAATGATATCATCGGGAGTCCCCATGGTGGAAATTGCTTGTGCCACGTCATTGCTGGTGACAACTTCCCGGTACTCGTTTTTCATGTACTCGGAAAAAAGCTCCCCGATCCGGTTCTCGATGTCATCCATGATTTCTGGACCATCGTCCTCTTTAGAGTAGTAAGTCTTGAGTGCGTTGAGGTACTCCTGTAATTTGTCGAGAGCATCGTCATCTATGTGGAAAATCTTACCGCTTAGGTTGATTGTATAGGTCTTTTTCATGGTTGTTTAAGCGAAATGTTGATTATACGAGTTAATATATAAGGAACCTTCGGGTATTTCCGCTGAAATACTAGGCTCGAATAGCTGTTCATGATGGTTTTCTCCCCTGAAGCGATCCCCGTATCTCACGGTCAGATAGCCGGTTGCCAACAGGGCAATGAGCCACAGGACTAGCGTGTAGATGATTACTTTTTTGTTGTTGCTCTTGAATGGTACGAATACTTGGATTAGGAGATAGAACAACAAGAATATCGGGATAACGATGAGCGCGCCGTTGACTAGTTTGAACGCGAATAGCGCGCCGGGTATATCCGTGTAAACCGTCGAGTGGAAAGCATAGAACGGGTTGAAACCGGGTATTATAAAGTGTTTTACAGTGTTTACCGGAAAGCTGATCAAACCTGCTAACGGTTTGAAGAAGATGGCGAAACATATTGCGATCCCGATAATCAGCAGGACATCCCGCGTGTTGTGATTACGTTGTTGTAAGTGTTTGTCCTTGATATCCTGGTATGCTGTCCGGATGGAATCTTCAATGTTGGATACATTGACGTATTTCCCTCTCATCTGTAATCTTTGGCGAGGGGTAATGGCTTTTGGGAGTAGTATCCACATGAAAATATAGATGATAAAGAATACTCCATAAGCAAGCATCAATACCAAAAAACATACCCGCGTGAGCGTGACGGGTATCCCGAGATAAGCGGCCATGCCAGACGCGACACCGCCTAAAATCCGGTCATTCGGGTCCCGAAATAATTTCTTGGGTTGGGAGGTATTCGTGCTTGTTGCCTGTCCCTGCACGGGTTCTTGCGTGTTTTCTTCTTCGAAAATATCTTCCGGTTTGCCCATGATCGAGATTGCCTGTTCCACGTCGACCGCGGTCACGGCTTCCCGCTTATCCTGTTTTTGGTATTCCATGAATAACTCGGCCAACCGACTTTCGATGTCGTACATGATTTCATCGCCGTCTTCACCTTTGGCGTAATGTGCTTTAAGCGTGTTTATATATTTCTGTAATATATCCAAAGCGTCATCGTCAATGTTGAAGACTTTTCCACCCAGGTTAATAGTAAATGTTTTATTCATAAACGTGGAATATTAGCTGTTATGGTTTTCTTTGATACTATTCACGGCAGAGGTCAGTTCTTCCCAGGAATTTTCCAATTCTTTGAGGAATGCCCGCCCTTGTTCCGTGATACTGTAATATTTGCGGGGAGGTCCTTGCAGGGATTCTTCCCAGCGATATGAGAGTAGCCCCGTGTTTTTCAGCCGGGTCAACAGGGGATAAATCGTGCCTTCGACAACGATCATTCGGGAGGACTTTAGTTTGCTGATGATATCCGGGACATAGGCATCCTTTTGCGCGATAATCAGCAAAATACAGTATTCCAGAATCCCTTTCCTCATCTGAGCTTGTGTGTTCTCGATATTCATACCTTGATTCTTTTTATATTGCATGGCAAAGATATGAATAAAAAATAGTATTATGCAATACATAGTACTATAAAATAATAATTCTTATCCTTTTTGTCATAAATGGGAGGAAGATCAATCCGGGAAGACGTTTCTTTTTTGGAAAACGTTTCCGTTGATTTTCCTTGATTGTAAGGTGTTAAACTGGATATTAAAGATTAACTTTGCTGTCGGTTTAAGAAAGAGTAAATAACAATAAATAAAATAGATATGAAAAGAGTATTATTGATGATACTGGATGGTTGGGGTGTTGGAAAGCACGACCATTCGGACGCTATCGGGAGTACGCCTACTCCCTGTATCACGGAATTGGCCAGTCGTAACCCGCGGGCTTTGCTTTACACGAGCGGGGAGAACGTGGGGTTGCCTGACGGGCAGATGGGGAATTCGGAAGTTGGACACTTGAATATCGGGGCCGGGCGAGTAGTTTATCAGGATTTGGTAAAGATCAACCGGGCTTGCCGGGATCATTCGATCGCCCAGAACCCGGAGATTGTGAAAGCATTCAATTACGCCAAGGAGAACGGGAAGCAGGTGCATTTTATGGGTTTGGTTTCCAACGGAGGGGTACACAGTTCGCTGGATCACGTGTTTGCCCTCTGTGACTTGTCCAAGGAGTTCGGGGTTGAGAAAACTTTCGTGCATTGTTTTATGGACGGGCGTGACACGGACCCCAAGAGCGGGAAAGGTTTTATCGAGGAGTTGGAGAACCATATGCGGCAATCCTCGGGTAAAATTGCTTCCGTGATCGGGCGTTATTATGCCATGGATCGGGATTCCCGTTGGGAGCGAATCAAGGAGGCTTATGATTTGTTGGTAAAAGGAACGGGTACACCCGTGACGAGTGCCGCGGCAGGAGTGCAAGCTTCGTATGATGCCGGGGTGACCGACGAGTTTATCAAGCCGATCGTTTGTGTCGATGAGGCTGGGAAACCTGTGGGAACGATTCAACCGGGTGACATGGTGATTTTCTTTAACTTCCGTAATGACCGGGCCAAAGAGTTGACAATCGTGTTGACTCAGGAGGACAAACCGGAGTTTGGGATGAAAACCATGCCGTTGTATTATTGCACGATGACTCCCTATGATGCCAAGTTCAAGGGACTGCATATTTTGTTTGATAAAGAGAATGTGGTGAACACGATCGGGGAATATATTTCCAGTCAGGGGTTGAAACAGTTGCGTATTGCCGAGACCGAGAAATATGCTCACGTGACCTTCTTCTTGAATGGCGGGCGAGAGGAGCCTTTCGAGGGAGAGAGCCGTATCCTGGTTCCTTCGCCGAAAGTGGCTACCTATGATTTACAGCCGGAAATGTCCGCTCCGATCGTGACGGAAAAGATCGTGGAGCAGTTGAACCAGAAAAGCGTGGATTTTATTTGTTTGAATTATGCGAACGGGGATATGGTGGGACATACCGGGGTATACGAGGCGATTCAGAAAGCCGTGGCAACCGTGGATGAGTGTGTTGGGAAGACGGTAGCTGCCGCTCGGGCGAACGGCTATGACGTGTTGATCATTGCCGACCACGGGAATGCCGATAATGCCGTGAACGAGGACGGTACCCCGAATACGGCCCATTCGCTGAACCCGGTTCCCTGTATCTGGGTGACCGATTCAAAGTGCGATCACTTGCGTGATGGGGTGCTGGCCGACGTGGCCCCCACGGTACTGGCGGTTATGGGACTTCCGCAACCCAAGGAAATGACCGGGAAATCGTTGTTGGTTTGAAGTGAATTATATAAAAAAGTCCCTGAAAGAGTTTCAATTTCAGGGACTTTTTATTTACGCGCCTCGTTATTTTAATCTTTCTATTTCATTAATTGTGAGTCCCGTGCATTGAGAGATGATATCTAACGCAATGCCTTTTGCTATCATGTTGCGGGCTGTGATAATGATTCCTTCAGTTCGTCCTTCAGTTCGTCCTTCAGCTAATCCTTCGGCTTTCCCTTCTTTTCTTCCCTCTTCTCTCCCTTCTTCTCTCCCTTCCTCTTTTCCTTCATCCCAGCCCTCTCCGTGTGCGGTTGTTAAAACATCCCATTGAATTCGTAAATTCTCGATATGACGATTGTAAGCTGCTCGTTCCGAGTCGGTCATATCCGCTACTCGCAACCGTTCTCGTGCGGCCTGAAGTCCTTGCACTTGTGTGCTTTCGTCAATGACTCCTGATTTTAGGAAGCGTACCCATTCGTCCAGGGGAGTGACGGCGTGATCGTTAAATTCATTTACCCGGAGTACGAAATATTCGGGGAAGATATCCCCGGCGTTTTCTCGCACGAAAGTGTTCCGTTGTTTCACGGAAAGGCGTAACGTGTCGCCCGTGTGTAATCCCTTGAAATCGGTTATCCCGCGGTAAACGTAGTCAGTCCCTTGCCCGAGGTCGAAGTAAACGATGTTTATCGAATAGATTTTCCGGATTTCCGAGTACTGGTCGCCCTCGTAAATATAATCCGTGATCGCTTTTGACACTCCGTACAGCATGCGTTGGAAATAATAGAGTTCCCTGGTATTTTGTACTTCGATGATGATTAATTCTTTATTCTCGTTCTCGGCTAACACGTCTACTCGGTTGTATTTATCATCGTCACATTCTTTATTGCCCTCGCTTTCCAAGATCTTGTGAATTTTGATCTTGTTTTCCAAAAGTACGCTTAGGAATCCTTCCAGCACGACAAAGTTCGCCTTGTTGCGCAAAAGCCTTTTCATGGCCCAGTCGAAACGGATTAAATTGTGTATGGGCATATGGATCGTTTTTATTTGTTATTACAAATATACGAATTTATCTGATAATTAGTGTGTCGTGCAGGAGGATAATTTCAATGTATGGGAATCTTTAGCCTGTATGGTAAAGGGAGCGTGCCGGTGGCTATTCTCTTCGTTGTTTCGCTAGTGTCTCTTGTGTATATTGATTAGATGTCGGGGAAAGATCAACTATAAATGGTCTGTTTGTTCAATCAACTTTCAGTTAACTTTCAGTCAACTTTCAATTAACTTACAAGTGAGACACGGGAGGGACCGTTCAGGGACACCGGCGAGGTACTCTTTGAGGATATAACCTGTACATGGGCGTGCGGTAAGACAATTAAATTGCTCGTTTCTCTCGTTTTTTATTGTAACTTTGAAAAATCATTTTCAATTTTGCATTTTCAATTTTCAATTAAAGCATGATACAGATAGGGGATACGATTATAAGCCTGGATATATTCGAGAAGAAATTTTGTTGTGATCTGGCGGTATGTAAGGGGGTATGTTGCGTGGAGGGGGATTCCGGGGCTCCCTTGGAAGAGGGGGAGACGGAACAGATTCGGGATAATTATGAGAAGATCAAGACTTACATGAAGCCCGAGGGAATTGCCGCGGTGGAAGAACAAGGGTTTTCCACGATTGATATCGAGGGCGATACGGTGACGCCTTTGATCGGGGGACGGGAATGTGCTTATATCATCGAGGAGAACGGTTGCTCGTGGTGTGCCATCGAGAAAGCGTGGAGCAAGGGAGAAAGTTCTTTCCGGAAACCGATATCCTGTCATTTGTATCCCATCCGGGTGAAACAATACCAGAACTACGAGGCGATGAACTATGACCAGTGGACGATTTGCGCCAGTGCCCGCTTGATGGGTGAACGAGAGGGGATTCCGGTGTACGTGTTTTTGAAAGACGCCCTGATCCGAAAATACGGGGAGGAGTGGTATGAACAGCTATGTTACGCCGCGCAAGAGATTGTATCCGGAAAAATTAGATTTAGGCCTTAAAATTTTTGAAACTTTTCTTTGCGGGAAACGAAAGTTATTCTATCTTTGCAGCGCAAAAGCAAAATGGTGGATGTAGCTCAGTCGGTTAGAGCGTCGGATTGTGGTTCCGAAGGTCGTCGGTTCGAGACCGATCTTCCACCCGCTAAAACGGAGAATTGAATTTCAGTTCTCCGTTTTTTATTTTAATATTTTGTGCCGGGAGAGTTACGAGACAGGAGGTTGTTTCATTCCTCTTTTCTTAAAAACTTCATGACATCATCCACGTATTTCTTCCCGACGGGTAGGCTTTTCCCGTTCTTGGCCAGCACTACTTCGGAGCGTGTAAATTTTACAATCCGGTTTTTCGGTACCACGAAAGAGCGATGTATTCGTATGAACTCACCCGGGGGAAGTTGTTCTTCGATGTTTCGCAGGGTGATTTTCGAGAGTAACGTTGTGTCATCGGTGGCATGGATCTTAACGTAATTGTCTATGGATTCGATGTATAGAATCGTGTCAATGGAAACTGTCACGTTTTTGTACTCGGCCTTTAGGAGTAATTGGCGGGAGGATGATTCTGATACGGTCAGGAGGTCGTTCATCCGAAGCCATTTTTCGGCTTTTTGCAAGGCTCGGTCGAAACGGTCGTAAAAATAGGGTTTGTGCAGAAAATCGACGGCGTTCACTTCGAATCCTTCAAGGGCATAGTGGGCGTAAGCTGTGGTGAATATCAGGCAACAGGTGGGAGGTAGTTCTCGGGCAAGTTCAATGCCGGAAGTACCGTTCATTTCTATATCGAGGAATACGATGTCGGGACGCCATTCTTTGATACGTTGCATGCCCAGCCGGGGTGAGCTGTAAGTTTCCAGGGTAATGTTCCCGCGGCGTTCGCAATACTGGCGGATGATACTTAGTGCGATTGGTTCGTCGTCAATGGCAATGCATTTCATAGGGATTCGGATTGAAGTTCGAGTCGGACATGGAAAATGTTGTCTTTGTCTTTCCCGATGACCAGGTGGTGGCGTTCGGGATAGAGTAACGAAAGGCGCTTACGGCAGTTCTCTATACCCATTCTTTTGGAGTTTTTCATCTCTCGTTCGAACACGGTATTGTCTACTTCGAAACAGAGATTGTCTCCTTGCTGGTTGAGACGGATACGGATGAAGCACGGTTCGTTGGAGGAAATGCCATACTTGAAGGCGTTCTCGATGAAGGTGATCAGTAGCATGGGTGGTATGGGCATTTCGGGTGATTCTATCCGGTGGGTGAAGGATATGTCGGCATATTCGTTTAGTCGTAATGCTTGCAAGGCAATATACTGGTCGATATATTCCACCTCTTCGGATATGGCGATAAATTCACGGTTCGCATTGTTGTACATGTATTTTGTCAGGTTGATGAAGCGTTCCATGGTTACTTCGGTTTTGTCGGAGTGCATGATGAGCAGGCCGTAGAGTGTGTTGAGCGTGTTGAACAGGAAGTGTGGATTGATTTGAGCCTTGTAGAGAGCCAGTTCCGCTTTGTTGCGTTCGTATTCTATTTCTTCGCGTTCTTGCCGTTGCCGGTTGATTTCGGTAAGCATTCCTACGGCAAAACTGAACGTGGCAACCACGACGTAGAGTAGCCACACGGCTTGTTGGTTGAGACGGACTTTCACCATCGTGCGCGGGTAAACGTGTTCGTACAGATGATAGAGCGGGGATGAAACCTCGTAACAGGACATTGCATAAGTGAGGGTGAGCGACACGAGCATAATGCATAGCCCGCAGGCACGCTGTCGCCGATGACGAAACAACAGTGGGACCGTGATTCGTCGGTTGAGAAAATAGGTGATGTATAACCATAACACGAAGGAGCAAACGAACACGGGATACGTGTCAAGCCATCGTTCCACCGGGAAAATGAGTATCATCAGCGGCAGAAAGATGAAGCAGAAAGCAAGGTCAATATAGAGGGGAACGTTCTTCATCATTGAGGATTGTTATTTGTGTTGCTCGAACAGCCAGTCCTGCACTCCTTCTATGCCATAAGCCACGAACCACGTTGCCCGGTGATTGCCGCCGGTGAGATGAGTGAACAGTAAGTGATTGCCCTCGGCACGCATCTTGTCGGCTTCTTCGCTGAACTGTTCGGGGGTGAGTGTCATGTCCCAAGTGGCTTCAGACACGGTGCTACCTTGCTTGCGCCATATCTCTACGGCTTGCCCTTGCAGCGAGTTCGACGATGTGTCGCCTTCACAGGAGATAATCCAGATATTCTGTTTGTCAAGCGGTCCCATCAGGCTTGGATTCCATTTGCCGGCAACAAGCAAGGCTCCCGCGAACAGATCGGGTTCTTTCAGCATCATGACGATGGAGGACATGCAGCCCATGGACTGTCCGGTGGTATAGATGCGATTCGAGTCGATGGAATAGCGCGTTTGCAGGTCTTTTAACAAGGCGATAGTTGCGTCAAGATGATGGCTGTAGTTCCAATTGTCGTCCACCGTGATGAACGGATACTCGGGAGCCACGACGATACATTTATGGCGAGCTTGAGCTTCCGGTTCAGCCCATGAGGTGGCTCCGTTGCCTTGGTAAAGTGTTTGTTTTACCGGGCCGCTTGCCACGCCAGCGTCGTGAATGAACAGTACTAACGGGTATTGTTCGTTGGGATCATAATCTTCCGGCAGGTAGAGATTGTAGGGTAGCACCTGTCCCGTGTAGGGGCTGATAAATTCGAACTGTTGAAAATCGTCGGCCACGAGACATTTTTCTTCGGTACTTTCTATAGGGGTTTCATTTGCTTTGTAGGTTTTTCCTTTGGTGGTTTTGATGTTTCCTGTCTGGAACACGACTGCATTACCCGGATATTCATCATCACCTCCCGTGCTCCAGCCAGCTCGTAGCCCGGGACCGCCTTGCATCCGGTCGCGCTCTTTCTTTTTTTCCAAATCAGCCTGAGTGGGTTGTTTGGGTTGTGCTTGAAGGTCTACTTCTGCTTTCACTTCGATGATTACATATTGTCCGTTCGTGCCTTGTGTTGTTGTTTCGGGTGCGTTGTTGGCGTAGACACGGGTCACTTCTTTACCTTCTACTCGATAACTATCGGTCGAGAGGCTCTTGTTGCTGATGGGCGAGTCGTATTCCAAAACAACGGTTGTTACTTTTCGCCCGTCGCCCAGCACTTTGCTGATGGCCGTTGCGGATTTTACATGCTCGGAAGATGTGTTCGTGTTCTGGGCTTGTGTCAAACCCAGAAATCCGGTCAAGATCATGGTGAGAATTGTTTTTTTGTTCATAATTGTATAAGTTTATGTTTGTATTTATCTCATTGATCGTATAATGCAAAGGTACTTCATTTTTTGAGATGCGGCAAATGTGGTCTTTTCATTTACCACCACATTTGATGATTCTACCACCACATTTTTGTATTGAAGGTTTATCTTTTTTGCTTGTGGTTATTTTTGTAGAGATAAAATGAATTTAAATATTTTCAAGCATGTTAAATAAAATCTTTTTCCTACTGATTCTTGCTTGTCAATTTTTGACGGCTTGCAAGGATGAACCTGTGAGTGAAGATATTTCCGCTTACAAAACTATTGCAGTGAAGGCATCTGACCGTACGCTTAATTCGGAGTATTCTGCCACGCTAGCGGGACAACAGGTGGTGGAAGTGCGTCCGCAGGTAAGCGGACTTATCACCCGTATTTGTATTGATGAGGGGGAGAATGTGCGTAAGGGACAGGTCTTGTTTGTCATTGATCAAGTGCCTTATCGTGCGGCGTTGGCGGAAGCAGAGGCCAACGTGAAGAGTGCCGAGGCTAGGCTTGCTACAGCCCGGCTAAATCTGGAAAGTACACAAGCGTTACGTGAAAAGAACGTGGTGAGTGATTATGACCTTAGTGCCGCTCGTAACGATTTTGCTGCAGCCGAAGCCGCGTTGGCGCAAGCTGAGGCTCAGAAAGTGAATGCGGGTAATAATCTCTCTTATACTGAAGTGAAAAGCCCGGTGGACGGGGTGGCGGGAATGATTGCTTACCGAGTGGGGACGTTGGTCGGTAGTGGTATTGCTAGTCCTCTTGTTACCGTTTCGGATGATAGCCGGATGTATGCTTATTTTTCCCTGACGGAAAGTAAGATTATTGATTTGATGGAGCAATACGGTTCCTTGGAAGAGTTTATCAAGCAAATGCCTGAAGTGGAACTGCGCATGAGCAACGGTAAGAAATATCCTGAGAAAGGACGAATCAGTGCCGTGAGTGGGCTCGTCACGGCCGGAACGGGAACGGTGACGATACGAGCCGATTTTCCTAACAGCAGGGGGATATTGCGGGGTGGAGGTAGTGGGGCGGTTATCGTGCCGAGTATTCGGGAGGAGTGTATTGTTATCCCGCAGGGGGCGACTTACGAGCTACAGAACCGCGTCTTTGTTTATAAGGTGGTGGATGGTAAGGCTCAGTCCGCTCCTGTTACAGTTTTTCGCTTGAATAACGGCATGGAGTATATTGTGGAGGCAGGTTTGCAGGAAGGGGATGTGATTATTGCCGAAGGTGCCGGGTTGGTGCGTGAAGGTGTCGTGGTTAATCCTCAAAACGGAAAGGAGTAAATTATGGTTGTCAAGACTTTTATAGATCGTCCCATATTGTCGGGAGTGATTTCGGTGGCAATTATCATCGTGGGGCTGATAGGGTTGAGTCAACTGCCCGTGGAGCAGTTTCCCGATATCGCTCCGCCTACCGTGCGTGTCACGGCAACCTATACGGGAGCTAATGCTGAGACGGTGATGAAAAGCGTGATTACCCCCTTGGAAGAGCAGTTGAACGGGGTGGAAAATATGATGTATATGACTTCCACGGCCACGAATACCGGTTCGGCATCTATCAGCGTCTATTTCCGACAGGGGACAGATCCCGATATGTCTGTGGTGAACGTGCAGAATCGGGTGGCGTCGGCGCAAGGCTTGCTTCCGGCAGAGGTGACGAAATCGGGTGTCACCGTGCGTAAGCGGCAAAATAGTTCGCTGAAATCGCTTTCGCTTTATTCTCCGGATGATTCGTACGATGCCAACTTCCTGACTAATTACATGAAAATTAATATCGAGCCGCAGATGTCACGTATTGCCGGTGTGGGGGAGGTGAATATTTGGGGAGCCAATTATTCGCTGCGTATCTGGCTTGATCCGCGGAAGATGGCGCAATATGGTCTGATGCCTTCGGATATAGCCGCGGTACTCGCCGAGCAGAACGTGGAGTCGCCTACCGGTACGTTGGGGGCGGAATCCGCCAACACCTTCCAGTATGTTTTGAAATATCGCGGGCGTTACGAGGAGGAATCGGATTACGAAAATATGGTTATTCGCTCTTTGCCTAACGGTGATGTGTTGCGATTAAAGGATGTGGCGTGCGTGGAACTTGGAGCGGAGAATTATGCTTTGCTCAGCCAGACGGGGGGACATCCGGGTGCTAACTGTATGATCGCCCAAACTTCAGGTTCGAATGCTAACGAGATTATCAAAGAGATAGATGCCGTGACCGATGATATTTCTGCAAGTTTGCCTAAGGGAATGGTGCTGGAGGATATCATGAGTACGAAGGATTTTCTCGATGCTTCTATTGCCAATGTGGTGGAAACGCTGTTGCTTGCTATCGTGCTGGTGGTGTTGGTGGTTTACCTGTTCTTGCACGATTTGCGAGCCACGCTTATTCCCTCGCTTGCCATTATCGTCTCTTTAGTGGGAACGTTTGCCTTTATTTACGTTGCGGGTTTTAGCTTGAATCTGTTGACGCTTTTTGCTATCGTGCTGGTTATCGGGACTGTGGTGGACAATGCAATCGTGGTAGTCGAAGCCGTACAAGCGAAGTTCGATGAAGGTTATACTTCTGCTTATAGAGCGACAGTAGATGCATTGAATGGTCTGACCTCCGCTTTGGTGACCACGACCATCGTGTTCATGGCGGTGTTTATCCCCGTGTGCTTCATGGGTGGCACGACTGGAACATTTTATACCCAGTTCGGGCTGACGATGGCCGTGGCCGTTGCGATATCGTTGCTTAATGCCTTGACCCTCAGTCCCGCTCTTTGTGCCCTAATCATGAAACTGCGAGCGGGAAAGGCGGTAGACGGGAAGATGAAGTTTTCCGACCGTTTCCATTACGCTTTCGACCGCTCGTTCCGGCACATATCGGGAAAATACGAGAGAGGTGTTTTCTTCTTGTTCAGGCATAAGAGCGTGGCGGTAGGGGCTGTTGTCGGGGCCTGCTGTGTCTTGGTGTGGCTGATGAATGTCACGAAGACCGGACTTGTACCGCAGGAAGACATGGGGACGATCAACGTGAACGTGCAGACTTCGCCCGGGTGTAATTTGAACGAGACGGAACGGGTGATGGATGAGGTGGAAGAAGCAATTCGCGACATTCCGCAAATTAAAATTTACTCGCGTGTCACGGGAAAGAATGCCCGACACGATCAGTCAGCTTCCAGTGGTTCGTATACCATTCGTTTAAAGTCGTGGGACGAGCGTACGGGAAAAGGTGATGATCTGAACTCGGTTATGGAGGAAATCTACCGCCGCACGGATCATATCAAGGCGGCGCAGATACGAGTCTCTACCAGCCCGATGATTTCCGGATACGGGACGAGTGATGGTTTCGAACTTTACGTGCAAGACAAGAAGGGGGGAAGCGTGGAAGACTTGCTGCGCTATACCAAAGCTTTTATAGAAGCTATGAACAGTCGTCCCGAAATATCACGAGCCTATACGACTTTCGACACCAAGTATCCGCAGTTCATGGTTGAGGTAGATGCCGTTTTGTGCAAGCGTAACGGGGTGTCACCTTCGGATGTGCTGAACACGCTTTCGGGTTACGTGGGAGGTAGTTACTCGTCCAATTTGAACCGCTTTACTAAGCTCTATCGTGTTATGGTGCAGGCCTCGCCCGAATACCGGTTGGATGCCGAAGCGTTGAATAATATTTATGTTCGTAACAGTAGCGGGGAGATGACTCCTATTTCACAATACCTGACACTCTCGCGGGTATACGGCACGGAAAGTCTTTCGCGTTTCAACCTCTTTTCGGCCATTTCCGTTTATGGCGCTCCTGCTGACGGTTACAGTTCGGGGCAGGCTATTCGTGCCATCAAAGAAGTAGCGCAAATAGCACTGCCTGAAGGTTATGGTTACGAGTTTGGCGGCATGGCGCGGGAGGAAGCCTCTACGGGTAATACCACGACGATGGTTTTCATTATCTGTATTGTTTTTATCTACCTTATTTTGTGTGCTCTCTATGAAAGTTTGCTCATACCGTTTGCCGTTATTTTTTCGGTACCGTTCGGATTGGCAGGAAGTTTCATCTTCGCTCAATTGTGGGGCTTGGAGAATAATATATATATGCAGACAGGGTTGATCATGCTTATCGGTTTGCTCGCCAAGACTGCGATCTTGCTTACGGAATATGCTTCGAGCAAACGTAAGCAGGGATTGAGTATCACGGCTGCAGCTATGTCTGCCGCCAAAGCCCGTTTGCGTCCTATCCTGATGACGTCGTTGACGATGATCTTCGGAATGCTGCCGATGATGTTCGCGCGGGGTGTGGGTGCTAACGGTAATATTTCGGTCGGTGTGGGTACGGTGGGCGGTATGCTGGCGGGAACGATAGCTCTGTTGTTCGTGGTGCCTTCGTTATTTATTTTGTTTCAGTATGTTCAAGAGCGATTTCTGCCCGGGCGTTCGGTTGTGGAACCTCAATAAACCATGATGTTGATATGAAAAGAATAGGAATATTTCTTGCCGCTTCTCTCTTGCTGAACGGATGCGGCATATATACCGGATACACCCGTCCGGAAATAGAAACGGATAGTCTTTACCGGGAAACGTATGGGGCGGATGCAACTTCCATGGCGACGAAGCCGTGGCGGGAAATTTTCACTGATCCGTATCTTCAAATGCTGATTTCTATAGGTTTGGAACGGAACACGGACTTGAATATCGCACGTCTGCAAATAGAGGAAGCGCAAGCCGTGTTGATGAATGCTCGTCTCTCTTACCTACCATCAGTGGACTTGGCCCCGCAAGCTGCAGTTAGCCGCTATAATGGTGAAATGAAAAAAACTTACAATTTGGGAGCTTCTGTCGCATGGGAATTGGATGTTTTCGGGAAAGTGACTAATGCAAAACGAGGAGCCCGTGCTGCGCTCGAATCGAGTGAAGCTTACATGCAGGCCGTGCAAACCCAATTGGTGGCGACTGTTGCCGAGAGTTATTACACGTTGCTGATGCTTGATGCTCAACTTTCAATTTCCGAACAAACATTGGCAAATTGGGACAAAACGATCTTTATGTTGGAGGCTCTCTCTGAGGCCGGACGGGCAAATGACGTGGCGGTACATCAGGCACGGGCCAGCCGTACGGCTCTTGATGCCTCGCTATTGACCATTCGAAAGAGTATTAGCGAGACGGAGAATTGCTTGTCGGCATTACTGAAGCAACCTGCTCGTCTCATCGAACGTGGAACTCTGGAAGAACAGGTGTTTGCCGATGAGTTGACGGTTGGCGTTCCTCTTGAGCTTCTTTCTAATCGTCCCGACGTGCGGCGTGCGGAAGCTGCCTTGGCGGAGGCTTTTTACGCGACCAACGCTGCCCGCTCCGCTTTTTATCCGAGCCTGACGCTCTCCGGCACGTTAGGATGGACGAATAATGGAGGCGGAAGTATCCTCAATCCGGGTAAATGGCTCTCGAACGCTCTCGTTCAACTCACCACCCCGTTGTTTAACCGGGGAAGTAACCGTGCTAGTTTGAAGATCGCTAAAGCCCGTCAGGAAGAGGCTATTCTGTTATTTGAACAATCTCTTCTTGATGCAGGCAAAGAGGTAAATGATGCGCTTGCCGAATGGCAGACGGCAGACGCCCGTATTCGACTCGACAAACAACAGATAGCCGATTTACAGGCTGCCACGGAGAAGACATTGTTATTGGTGCGCTACACTTCGGCTAATTATCTGGAAGTGCTCACCGCCCAACAATCTCTGTTGAATGCTCAACTGACGTTGGTTCAAGATCAAATAAGCAAAATGCAGGGTGTCATACATTTATATCATGCGCTTGGCGGGGGAAAGAATTAATAAGTGGTAATTGTCGGGAGATTATTGCTTTAGGATTTCAGTATGATTAGCCGGAAATGTATCTTTGTTCCGATACCTGTTCTCGGAAGTAACACGTTCGTTCTTGAAATAACATGTCGTCTCACAACTTCTTTATCGTTTTTTTGTAATGAAGAGAATTATGACTATTTTTACACAATCGTTGACGAAACGATGTTTATGAATATAAATCATTAATAATTAGAATAAATTACATGGCAACAGAGAAATTTTTGTGGAGACACATAGGACCGCGTCCCGAGGATATCGAAGGTATGCTCAAGGTGGTTGGTGTTAATTCACTTGACGAGTTGATCGAGCAAACCGTACCGGAGTCTATTCGCTTGAAGAACAAGTTGGACTTGCCGGCACCTCTTACCGAGTTCGAGTTCTTTTCCCGGATGAAAGCGGTGGCTTCTAAGAATAAATTATTCAGAACCTTTATCGGTCAAGGATATTATGACACGATTACTCCTGCCGTGATCCAACGGAATATATTGGAAAACCCGGCTTGGTACACGTCATACACTCCCTATCAGGCAGAAGTTTCTCAAGGTCGTCTGGAGGCATTGTTGAATTTCCAGACTATGGTCGTTGAACTTACGGGGATGGAAATTTCCAACTGTTCGTTGCTTGACGAGGCCACGGCTGCTGCCGAAGCGATGACCATGATGTATGGCTTGCGCGGTAAGGAAATGAAAAAGGCGGGAGCCAACAAATTGTTTGTTGATAACCAGATATTCCCGCAAACCAAGGACGTGTTGATCACCCGTTCTGCCCCGCAAGGGATCGAGTTGGTTTACGGTGACTACGATACATTCGAATTCACACCCGACGTGTTCGGTGCTATAATCCAGTATCCGGCAGCGAACGGGGAAGTACGCGATTACAAGGCTTTCGCCGATCGGGTACATGCTAACGGTGCGTTGTTGTCGGTTGTGGCTGACATGATGAGCCTCGTGCTGTTGACCCCTCCGGGAGAGTGGGGAGCCGACGTGGTTGTGGGAACGACTCAACGTTTCGGTATCCCGATGTCTTACGGTGGTCCTCACGCTGCTTATATGGCGACGAAAGAGGAGTACAAGCGTAATATCGTGGGACGTATTATCGGTGTAACGATTGATGCGCAAGGGAATCACGCGTTGCGTCTGGCTTTGCAGACTCGCGAACAACATATTAAACGGGAGAAAGCTTCTTCCAATGTTTGTACGGCAAAGGCGTTGAATGCCACGATGGCCGGGTTCTATGCCGCTTATCACGGTCGGGAAGGATTGGAGAGAATTGCCCGTCACATTCATTCGGCAGCCGTGATTTTGGCCGAAGAGATCCAAAAGCTCGGTTACAAGTTGAAAGTGGATAAGTTCTTCGACACGTTGCGTTTCGAATTACCGGAAGGTGTTTCTCAGGCTGCCGTTCGTGATGCCGCTTTGGAGAAAGAAATTAACTTGTTCTACTGTAATTGCGGTTGTGGTAAAGTGGTTGGTTTATCTACTGACGAGAAGATTAACGAGGAAGAAATTAACACGATTATCGGTATTTTTGCCAAGGCTGCCGGAAAGACGGCCGAGCATGTGGAATTCTTGGACGATCGTACGGTGCTTGACCCGGCGATGTTGCGTGATGACGAGATTCTGCAACAATCCGTGTTCAATATTTATCATTCCGAGACGGGAATGATGCGCTATATGAAGAACTTGGAGAGAAGAGATATTTCTCTGGCTACTTCCATGATTTCTTTGGGATCTTGTACGATGAAGTTGAATGCAGCCGTGGAGATGTTGCCGATCACGTGGCCGGAGTTGGGTGCTATCCACCCGTTTGCCCCGATTTCTCAAGCAGAAGGTTATCAGCAAATGATCCGGGAGACCGAGGATATGTTGTGCAAGGTGACCGGTTTTGCCGGCTGTAGCTTGCAACCGAACTCGGGTGCAGCCGGGGAATACACGGGTTTGATGGTGATGCGTCAATACCATATCGCTCATGGAGAAGGGCATCGTAATGTGATTTTGATTCCCGCTTCCGCTCACGGTACTAATCCGGCTTCGAGCACAATGGCCGGGTTTAAGATTATCGTGACGGCTACCGATCCGGAAGGAAATATTGACGTGGAGGATTTCCGCAAGAAAGCTATCGAGAATCGGGATAACCTAGTAGGAGCCATGATTACTTACCCGTCAACGCACGGTATTTTCGAGGAGTCTATTAAGGAACTGGCCGATATTATTCATGAGAATGGCGGGTTGTTCTACATGGACGGGGCGAATATGAACGGGCAATGCGGTTTGACGAATCCCGGAACGATTGGAGCTGATGTTTGTCATTTGAACTTGCACAAGACGTTTGCCATGCCTCATGGAGGTGGTGGTCCCGGTGTTGGTCCGATATGTGTAGCTCCTAAATTGGTTGAATTCTTGCCGACTCACACGATGGTGAAAACAGGTGGTGAACATGGAATTCACGCCGTGGCTGCCGCTCCTTACGGTTCGGTAGGTATGTTGCCTGTTACTTACGGTTATTTGTTGATGTTGGGTGGTGAAGGATTGGAAATGGTGACCAAGATGGCTATCCTGAACGCCAACTACCTGGCTTCTTCATTCGAGAAACTGGGCTTCAAGATTCTGTTCAAGGGATCGAAAGGTCGCGTAGGTCACGAGATGATCTGGGATTGTAATATGTTCAGTAAAGAGTACGGTATTACCGAATTGGATATCGCGAAACGTTTGATGGACTTCGGTTTCCATGCCCCGACCCTGTCATTCCCCGTTCACGGGACTTTGATGGTTGAGCCGACGGAGAGCGAGCCGAAAGAGGAGTTGGATCGCTTTATCGCTGCCTTGACGACGATTCGTCAGGAGATGATCGAGGTGGGCGAAGGAAAGGCCGACAAGACGGATAACGTGTTGAAGAATGCCCCGCACACGCACAAAGTGTTGACAGCTGACGAGTGGACTCACGCTTACCCGCGTAGTAAGGCGGCTTACCCGCTGGCTTGGGTGGCAGAGAACAAGTTCTGGCCGCAGGTTGGTCGCGTAGACGATGGTTATGGCGATCGTAACCTGATGTGTACTTGCGACCCGATTGACGCTTATGCTGAAGAGAAGTAATTTCGATTAATGTTATAGCGGGAAGCGTCTCAGAGAGGTTTTGAGACGCTTCCCTTTTCTGTTTTCCAATGGAGGAAGAGGTTTTGGATCAAGAAGTTTTACTCGATTTGCTGGGACGGAATGATAACCGGGCTTACCAGTATTTGTACAGTTGTTATTACGTGGCGTTGAAGTCATTGGCTACTTGCTACGTGAAGGATAACGACGTGGCGGAGGATCTGGTTCAAGATGTCTTTATCTCGATGTTGGAAAGCGGGTACAAGTTCAAAACGGTGAACGAGGTGAAATATTTCTTGTATAGTTCGCTGAAGAACAGATGTATCAGCCATTTCCGGAAACAGAAGGTACGGGATAAATATTATAAGGATATTTTGTCTTCGCAAACGGAAGAAGAACACTTTTGGGATAAGGTGTTGGAGGAGGACGTGTACGCCCGTCTGATGGCTGCCGTCGAGACGTTGCCGCCTCAATGTAAAATGGTAATGATGATGACCCTTGAAGGGTTGAAAGGCGCGGAGATCGCCGAAAAATTGCATATCTCGCTGGATACCGTGAAAGAACACAAAAGTAGCGGTAAGAAAAAGTTGGCCGCCCAGTTAAAGGATGGCGAATTACAATGCTTGATCGGGTTGCTCTGGTTCTAGGGCTTATCCCGCTAAATGAATTTCCTATATAGTTTTATTAATTTGCAGGTGACGTCGGGGAGTCTTCTTGATATTGAGCGTGACGTTCATATAAAAATAAGGCTTACCCTATGTTTGTTGAAAGGAAAGTTTATTTGTAAGTCGTTTAAAAATAGACTTGTAGAAAAAAAGATGTATTTTTTTTAGTTGTCACCCCCCCTTTTAGAATACTTGTGCGTTTTGTTATTGTAGTTGGGCATGAAACGGAATAAACGTTCCTTTAATGCTCGTGAGAATTTTTATTCTTTAGCTTTTTACATTGGATTACGACTTTTTCTTAAGGCGTTTGTAATTAGTGTCTTCCAATATTATTACATGTTTAACATTTAGCTGATTAAATGTCCCTTTTGCACTATCATTAAAGGAACGTTTAAGGGCATAGATAAAAATGTGATTTTATGGAACATAATAAAGAAATATGGTTTGAGATATCTGATATGATATATAATAGTTTAGCTGGTGAGATTACCGAAGAAGAACAGTTAAAACTAGATGAATGGAAAAATGCTTCTGATGAGAACCGGGATTTGTACGAACGGATTTGTTCTGACGAGGTGATGCAGGATAAAATTAGGTTGTATGCCAATAGTAATGTACAAACAGCTTTTGATTCTTTTGTGCGGAGAAGGGAGAAAAAAGATACGCGTAGGCGCTTGATCGTGAGGATTTCACGTTATGCGGCAATCATTGCTTTGCCTTTGTTTATAGCTCTGTTTTATTTTCAGAGAGAAGTGACAGAGGAGTTACCGGAGCAGCTCGGAAAGATGGAGGAGGTTAAAAAGAATGCACCTGTGTTGACGCTTTCTAACGGGGAGCAAATGGTGCTTTATAATCAAGATTTGACGTTGAACGAGGAGAACGGGGTACAGATTACGATGAAAACGGAGGGGGGAATGCAATATAGCACCTCAGATTCAACGAAGGCAGAAATGGTTTATAATACGTTGACGACTCCGTCTCAGTGTGATTTTTCGTTCACGTTGGCTGACGGGACGAGAGTATGGTTGAATGCACAATCATCTCTACGTTATCCGGTGGCGTTTACAGGAGACGAGCGGGTGGTGTACGCGGAAGGGGAGATTTATCTGGAAGTGGCCAAGGATCGGGAGCATCCGTTTTTCGTGGTGCTGAATGGGATGAAGGTGGAAGTGTTGGGCACGTCGTTTAATATCAATTCTTATGCGGATGAGGAGTTTGCCGAGGTAACTTTGGTGGAAGGGCGTGTTGCGACTTACGTGGGAAAGGAACGTTACAATTTGCAGCCCGGAAGGCAGTTGCGTTGGGACAAGGAGAATCAGGACGTGAATATAAAGGTGGTGAACGTGGAGGATTATATTGCTTGGAAGGACGGGCAGTATGTTTTTAAAGGACGGGCTTTGTCGGAAGTGGCTAGGGTGTTACAACGTTGGTACGAGGTGGAGATTGTGTTTGAAAGCGAGGAGAGTGCTAAGGTTATTTACACGGGTGTGATTTATAAGGAAGAGAGTTTTGATGCTTTTATTCAACGATTAAGAGAGACGTCATCTTTGTCGTGCCGGATAGAAGGGGATAAATTATATGTGAAGTGATTTTTATTTAATACTTAAATCAGATTGTATGAAGAAAATTCTAGTATTGGGATGTTTATTGATGTTTGCAGTCGGGCTTTTCGGGCAGGATGCAACATCAAAAGGGAATGAAGGATGCGTGATTCGAGGAGTGTTGGATGGTGTTTACAAGGGAAAGAAAGTATATTTAGTGGAAGAGGAGGAGATTAACGGGACCTCGAAAGTGGTAGATAGTTGTGATGTCGAGAATAATCGTTATACTTTTAATATTAAGGATGTTCGTGTCCCCAAAATGTATTTTGTCAAGAGTAGTGATCCGGAGAGTTTGAGCCCGATTACTCCTGTCTGGGTGGAAAATGGAACCGTGCGTGTCAAGGCGAATTCGGAGTTCTTTTTGAATTGTGATGTGTCGGGGACGGCTAATAACGAGATATTTAGTGCGTATAATGCGGAAGTTAGGCATATCATGGATAGCGTGCGCCGTGCGGCAAATATTGATATTTTGTTGAACAGAAATCAGACAGATAAAGATCGGGAACGGGATTTCAAGGCCCGGACGAATTTGCATAATCAAAGATCGTTGAAGTTACAAGAGGAACTTGTAAACCGGTATAATGATCAAGCGATCGCTCCTTTTATGATTTTCTGGGAGATGAAGGCGAACGTGTCTCTGGATAAGTTGAAGGAGTTGCGTGCGGTGGTGGACCCGTGTTTGAACGATCACCCTTACACGAAACAGTTGGACGAGTATATTCGTTTGGCGGAGTTTAAGGTGGGAAGTGATATGCCGGATTTCGAATTACCGGATAAGGATGGAAACATGTTCAAGTTCAGTAGTCTGAGAGGGAAGTACGTGTTGGTTGATTTCTGGGCTTCTTGGTGTGGTCCCTGTATGCGGGAGATGCCTAACGTGGTGAAGCTTTACAAGGAGTGTAAGGGAAAGAATTTCGAGATCGTGGGAATTTCCCTGGATCAGAAGAAAGATGCGTGGTTGAACGCGGTGGAGAAAAATAAGATGAAATGGATTCAGGTGAGTGATTTGAAATCGTGGGCCACGCTTCCCGTGAAGTTATGTAACGTGTCGGCGGTTCCTTACACGATTCTGGTGGACCCGGATGGAAAGGTTATCGCTCTTGATCTTAGAGGGGAGGAGTTGATCCGTAAAGTGAAAGAAGTTTTAAAGAAATAATGGGAGTAATATGAAGTATATACTTTTAATTATCTGTTTGTGCGGTTTGTTTTCCTTTACGGTGGAAGCTAAAGGACGCCCGACCGTGATTACTGCCGAGATTTCCGGGTATTTGCGGGATAAGGTACATTTCGATTTCTTGGAAAAGGAGGGGATTAACATGGAATTCCCTTACAAGGACGGGCAGTTGATGGAATTCTCCGTGGAATTGGATGATATCACCACGATGATTTTGAATACCTTTATCGAGGTGTATCTGCAACCGGGGGATTCGATTCACGTGAAAGTGACTTATAACGGGCGGAGTTATGACAAGGTGGAGTTCTCCGGAACACCTGCCGCGGTGGCTGTAAACTCGAAGTTACACGAGAAGGAACTTTTACAAAGAGAGCGTGGCTACAAGACGAATATCCCGGCAATGTTGGTGACGCTGGTGGATGCCAAGAAGTTTCACGAGGCTACTTTGATGGAGTGGAAAGATGAGGTGGAGATTTTGAATCAGGTGAAAGATCAGATTGATCCGCGGGTGTACAATATGGTTTTGTCGGGGATTGAAGGAACTCTTTTGACGAATTTAATTACTTATCCGTATGCCAGTTCGTCTTATCACAAGAAAAAGTTGGAAGATTGTATGACTCCCGATTACTGGACTGCTTTGGATGGGTACAAGTTGCGGGATGATGAGGCATCGTTGAGAAGTCGGGCGTACATGTGCCTGTTGGCTCCTTACAAAGAGTATGTGCGGGGTAAAGAAGCTCATGCCGCGGGAAAGGAATATAAACCGGCTGATTCGCTTGAAGAACAATACCGTGATTTCGTTTCTTTTTATGATGGGAAGTTGAGGGATACGGCTTTGTTCGTGTTTTTGTACGATTCAATCGCGGCGAACAAGGATTTCGATGTTATCGAGAAGTTGGTGAAAGATTATTTGAAGAAGTACAATAAAGTCAAGGAGTATAAGAAGATTTTGAATCAAGTAATGCAATAGGTTGAATATAAAGGGGGAATGTACTGGACATGCATTTCCCCCTGTAAAGTTTTAATTTAATATCTCTAAACTAAAAGCGATACAAAATTATGCAAAAAAAGAAGAGGTTATACCAGTATTTAGGGTTTAAACTGATTTGTTGTGTTTTTTTATGCGTGTTGTTTTCTTCTCATTCGGTTATGGGGCAGGAACGAGAGTATAAAGACATGAAAATCACGATGAATGTGAAGGATATGAAGTTGAATGAGGTTCTTGATACCTTGGCTTCCGTGGCTAAGGTGCGGTTCTTCTATAATCATTCACAAATTGATGTAAATAAGAGTGTTTCATTCGACGTGAAAGAACGTCCGTTGGATTACGTGTTGATGTTGGTTTTGGGTGATCAACCAGTGGAGGTCGAGTACCAGATTAACCGGGTTATTGTTTTGAAATACAAGGCCCCGTCACGGGGAGAGGCTGTTTTCAAGATTCAAGGTACGGTGATTGATGCCAAGACGAAAGAACCTTTACCGGGAGCGAGTGTTATCTTGAAAGAGAATAAGGGTATCGGGGTGGTGACTGATTTTGACGGGAAGTTCTTTATCGAGGTCCCGGCGGGCGTATCCGCTTTGATCGTTTCGTTTGTCGGGTATGAAGAGGAGACGATTGCTATTACCGGGAATATGGATAAGTTGGAGATCAAGTTGACAGAGAAGACGACGGAGATTGAAGATGTGGTTGTAACGGGTATGGCTCCCCGGAAAGTAGAGAGTTTTTCGGGAGGTTACGTGTCTGTGAAGGGGAGTGAGCTGAAAAAGATTAGTCCGAATAATTTGTTGAAGGCTCTTCAGGTTTTTGATCCGAGTTTCCGGATCGTGGAGAATAATAACGCGGGATCGAACCCGAATGCCATGCCGGAGTTCCGTTTGCGAGGAGACGTGCAATTGGGAAATGGCGGTGTGGATGCCAATAGTATGGAAATGATGATGGGGGATTATTCCCAGCGTCCGAATATGCCGCTTTTCGTGTTGGATGGTTTTGAGACGACATTACAGAAGATCGTGGATCTTGACCCGGAACGCGTGGAGTCGATCACGATATTGAAAGATGCCGCCGCCACGGCAATTTATGGTTCGAAGGCTTCTAACGGGGTGCTTGTCGTGGAAACGAAGAAACCTCTTCCGGGAGCGTTGAATATATCTTACAGTATGAATATGGGTATTTCGGTTCCTGATTTGTCTGATTATAATTTGATGGACGCCGAGGAGAAATTGGAGTACGAGCGTATGGCGGGTATGTTTACTTCCACGAATCAGTTGAATTATTATAATCATTACAAGACTGAGATTTTGAGAGGGGTAGATACATATTGGTTATCAGAACCTTTACGGACGGCCGTCACTCATCGTCATTCTTTGACGATGGAAGGGGGGGACGAAGCCCTGAGATATAACCTGGGAATAAATTATTCGAGGGAGCCGGGAGTGATGAAGGAATCGGGACGTAATACGATGGGATTGAACTTGTCTCTCCAGTATCGTCGGAAAAAATGGAATATCCAAAATCAGTTGAGTCTGACGAATGTTAGAGGAGATAATTCTCCCTATGGTTCTTTTAGTCAATACACTAGATTGAATCCTTATTACCGGAAGACGGATGAGTACGGGCGTTACACGAGTTTTCTCGACCGGAAGCTATTACCGGGAGAAGGAGGGGGAACTGAAACGATCGTGAACCCGTTGTATAATTTGTTGTGGAAGTACAAGGATTTCACGGAGAATTTCAGCGTGGTGGATAACTTCACGATCGAGTGCGCAATTCGGGATAATTTCCGGGTGTCGATGGGAGCCTCCATAACCAAGGGAACTTCCAGAATGGAGAAGTTTAAATCCATGAATCACACGGATTTTATAAATGAAACCGACCTGACGAGAAAAGGGTCTTACGACAAGAGTACGGGAGAGAATGTGTCGTGGAGTGTGAATGCTTCAGTAAATTATAATTACACGAAAGAGAAACATTTATTGAGCGTGTTCGGACGTTGGAATGTGGAAGAATCAAAAAGCAATAGTGTTAGTTTGAGGGCATTGGGATTCCCGAATGATAACATGGATGATTTCTTGTTTGCTTACGAGATGGAAGACCGGGTGAATGGCTCGGAATCAACTTCTCGTACGGTTGGGATTATCGGGCAGGTGAGTTATATGTATGATATGCGTTTTTCTGTGGATTTTAGTGTTCGTGGTGATCTTTCTTCTCAATTCGGATCTAACACGGGAATGGCTCCTTTCTGGGCAGCCGGGGCTCGTTGGAATATGCATCGGGAGAAATGGTTGCAGAATACGATCATTTCTAATATGGTGTTGCGCGGATCGTACGGGATCACGGGATCCCAGAGTTATTCCCCGTATCAGGCAAAAGAGACTTACACGTATGATGATTTGTTGTTCCCGTATCCATCCTCGGATATCTTGGGGGCGCAATTGAAAGGAATGGGTAATCCTGACTTGGGTTGGTCGACCACGAAGAACCGGAGTCTGGCTTTTGAACTCGGGTTGTGGAATAGCCGGGTGAATGCCTCGTTCTCTTATTATAATAATTACACGGATGAGTTGTTGCTGGATTATAATATGGCTCCTTCTACCGGATTTGCATCGAAGACGATGAACGTGGGGGCGGTCGAGAACGAGGGGTACGATATCCAATTCAGCGTGATGCCTATTCAGGATTACGAACGGCAAATCCAGTGGAGTATCTCGGCGAACGGATTGCATAATCGTAACGTGATCAAGAAGATTTCAAATGAGATGAAGGCTTTGAACCAGCAAAACCTTGAAAAGAAAACGGGGGCCCCGGAAGCGATTTACGAGGAGGGGAAATCTACTACCCAGTTATTCGTGGTTCCTTCACTGGGGATTGACCCGGCTACGGGACAAGAAGTATTCCTGACACGTAACGGGGAGAAGACTTACCTGTGGGATCCATTGGATAAAGTCGCTGTCGGGGATCAGGAACCTAAGTTAAGAGGTGCGATATCTTCTTCATTCACGTATAAAAATTGGAGCGTGTCGTTGGCTTGTTCCTACGAGTTGGGGGCTTGGTGGTATAACCAGACCTTGGTAGATAAGATTGAGAATTCAAGTGCGGCTTATAATTTGGATCGTCGAGCATTATCGCATCGTTGGAGTGAGGAGAATCCGAACGCCCGTTACAAGTCTATATCTATCATGGGGCAACAGACCGGGATGAGTAGTCGTTTCGCTCAAAAGCGTAATGAACTGTCGTTTACATCGTTGTCTGTGGGTTATCGTTTCGACCCGAAGAATTTCAAGTTCTTGCAAGCTTGTCGGATTGCAAGTATGTCATTGAATGCCACGATGGAGGATTTGGGGCGTATTTCTTCGATAAGGACGGAACGAGGATTGGATTATCCGTTTGCGCGGGTATTCAACGTGTCGTTGTCTGTATTGTTTAACTAAAATGAGGAGGAATACAAGATGAAAAATATATTAGTCGTTATAATCTGTGTTACTTCATTGTGCTTGTCTTCGTGTAAGGATTGGATTGATGTGAATCCGAAAACGGATATCGAGGCGGAGGAGTTTTTTACTTCGGAAGATGGATTTAAAAGTGCATTGACCGGGTTGTATAGTATGATGGTTCTTGAGAAATCGTATGGCAGGCAGATGACATTTGATTTTATCGAGAGGTTGGTACAACGCTATGATAATTACGCTCCGGAGGCTGTAACAGACGAGGAAAGGGCCTTGATTTATAATTACGGGGAGACGGAATCTTCTAAAACGGCGATTGCAGATATCTGGTTGAAGCTGTATAACGAGATCGCAAATATCAATAATTTCTTGCAGTATCTTGAAACGAATGGAGATGTGATCGTGACAGATGGATACCGGGAATTGATGGAGGGCGAAGCCCGCGGTTTACGAGCATTCCATTATTTGGATTTATTACGTCTCTGGGGACCGATTTATTCTCAGGATTCAACAAAAGCGTGTATCCCTTACCGGGAGAAATTCAACTCGGATAGTGCTCCCCTGATGGCAGCGAATGAGGTCATGAAACGTATTATCGCAGATCTGAAACAGGCCGAGGAGTTGTTGAAGAATGATCCGATGAATTACGAAAGAGTGGCAGATGAACCTTTTGTCGGGGCACGTAAATACCGGATGAATAAGTATGCCGTGAAGGCGATGCTGGCCCGGGCGTATTTGTATGCTGGGAATAAGGCTCAGGCTGCAAGGTATGCCCGGGAAGTGATCAACGGATCGGGTTTGCGACTGGCTAGGGATAACCGGGAGGATGTATCTTTGTACGAGGAAACGCTCTTTGCCCTTTCCATGTATAATATGGAGGAAAAGTTATCGGCTTATTGGAAAGACGGTTCGAATTTTGACACTCAATATTATATCTCCCGTTCGAATATTTCTTCCGTGTTCGAGATAAACGAGGGTATCGGATTGAATGACATGCGTTATCGTTCCAATTACGGGTTTATACATACATCGGGTAATCTCTTTTTGTGTCGTAAGTACTTGGGTTCCGGGTTGTACGGGGAGAATATCCCGTTGATCCGTTTATCGGAGATGTATTATATCTTGGCGGAGTCTGTGGATTTGTCAGAGTGTGGCCAATATATCAATGCGGTGAAGAATGCGAGGGGTATTTCCCGTGCGTACAATTTGGGAACGAATGTAACAGAAAGCCAACGACTGGAAGCGTTGAACAAGGAGTATCAGAAAGAGTTTTTTGCTGAAGGACAGTATTTTTATTTCTTGAAGAGACATAATATGAGTACGTTTTATCGTTGTCCCGTGGAGAATTTTTCCGCTTACGTGCTTCCTGTTCCGGATGATGAGAAAACATACGGTGAAGCTGAATAATCATTTAAATATAAATAGTTGATTATGAAAAGATATATATATATAGTAAGTGTCCTGTTATTTTCTTTAGCGGCATGTCAGGAGAAGGAAATTATCGGTTATTCGATAGAACGTGACGGGTTGCAATTTGATTATGATACAAATCAGATGAGGGTAACAGTTGATTTTATGCAGGAGTACAGGCCGAATACGATCTGGTATGGTGAACCGGGAAACAGCGGTTTTTATGTAGATCGTTGGTACACGGGTGATTCTCTGGTAAAAAAGAAGGTGCGTTTGAATCTGTCTTTGATGGGACATGCAGCGGAATATGACCGAGAATTCCGCTTGAAAGCGGTAGTAACCGAAGGGGAGGATGAAACGGCAACGACGTTTCTTGAATTTGAACCTTCCTATGTATTCCGGGCAGGACAATTGAGAGATTCGGTAGATGTGTACGTGTTAAATCCCGTGGCCCGGGTGAACTATACGATTGGGATCGTGCTTGATGCAGAAAATTCCGACCCGTCATTGGAGGTTGGTGCCGCGGAGAAAAACAAATTTCAGGTTCGGTTGAGTAACCGGTATCCCCAACCGTCGGGATGGAATACGAGTGTTGTCGGGGAATTTAGTGAAGATAAATATGCGTTCATGGTGTCAATTCTGGGGAAATTGTATGATCCGTATGCCAATTGGAGTGCGGATATTAAGACTTTGACCAAAGCGTTGAACGATTTCAACGCATCGCATCCCGGAGAAGAAAAGGATTTCACGTTCCCGGAACCTCCCGCACCGGCGTGGTGGTCGTATTGGAATTATTTGATCGGAGAATATTCGATGGCGAAAGACGAGTTTATGCAGGAAGCTCTGGGCTATGATTATAACTATTTTGGCTGGTATTGGATAGATGACGAGAGTGGGATGAATCAGCGGCTGCGGGATGCTTATGACCAGTATAATGCGGCAAATCCTGATTCACCATTACCATTTGATCAATTCCCGACGATATGAGATAGCAATATGATTCTATGAATTTGTAAAATAGAAAGATGATGAAACAATTAATACTTATATTCGGATTTGTTACATGGTTTCTGGTCGGATGTTATGATGATAAGGGAAATTATGATTACAAGGAAGTTAACACGATTGAGGGACTTGGTTTTATGCCCGAACCGATCGTGGTGGAGGAAGGAAACTCGTATCGGTATGAATACCGTCAACCGGCTCAGGAAGAGTTGAAAGTAACTTATTCTCCGGTTTTTAGCCAGAGTATGGCGGAGGGTGAAGGTGATTTGGAATATTTGTGGACTGTCGGATACACGGAGAATTCGAAACAGGTTGTAGATAGTGTTTTTACGAAAGAATTGGAGTTGGTTTATCCCCCGAAGAAGACGACGAAATATAACGTCAAATTTCGTCTGAGTGATAATAAGACCGGGGTGAAGTATTATCGGGATTTTACGATGAGTACGAAAATTCCTTTCGTAAATGCGTGGTTCGTTTTAAACGGACCGGAGAATAACCGGAGATTGGGAACCGTGGAGGAACCGGATTCCACGAGTCCTATCATTAGTTATGATGCTTACAAGGATGTATGGAATAGAGAACGTTTCCAGAAAGCGGAGGCGTTGTCGTACGTGAATCAATTGACTTTTTCGGACGGGATAGATAAAATGGAAAGTCTTTATGTTATTCAGCGGGATTCCGTGGCATTGATGCTTCCTTTCTTGTTGGAAGATAGGAAGAGTTCCAGGTTATTGTTTGCCCCGGGAAGTAATCCGAATAACTTGAAGTATGGTGAAGCTCATCCGATGACAAGATATTCGATAGTCGTAGATGATGCCGGTAAATTTTATCATGCCGGACAGAGCGGTTATTATTTTGCCGGTTTGGCGGAAAATGATGTGCAGAATTACCGGATTGATAAAATCTTCATGTCTCGGAACGGTTTCACTACAATCTGGGATAAGGATAATCGGAAATTCATGTCGTTTGATCCTTCGTATAATCAATGTTACAATGTTTCCAGTGCGGATGGAAGTTATCCGCAAGAGGCTGTTGAGGGGAATACGGTCGAGATTAGTGATTTCCCGGTTGAGGGAATGACGCAGGTGGACGATGCCGGGACACATCAGATGAAAATCCTGTGGCTGGGGCAAGGGGTGACTTCCGGTTCAGAGGAGATGGGTGCCACGGCTATCGGGGTTATGGCGGACACGTGTTATATCTTTTATATCGAGGCTAGTAACAAGAGTAAATCAGCGAAAGCTGACGACTCTCCGATCAAGGTGACGAGAGTGAAACTAGGAAAACTAGGGTTTAATGAAAGTACTTGTTTCGCGACTTCTTCGGCTTATGCCGAGCAATTTTTCTACACGGACGAGAACAAGGTGTATTTGTATAATACCGTGAGTAAAGAGGCGATTGAGTTGTATGATGCGGGTAATGTCGTGTCTCGGTTGAAATTCAGATCGGATTGTGATGCTTCTTTCCCGGATGGTAGTAGCCCTTATCGTTGCTTGGGTATCGTGGTGAACGTGGCGGGTGCCGGAGAATTGCATGAAGTGGTTTTGGATGAGGCCGGAGATTTCGTGGAATCACACACGTTTACAGGTTTTGGAGAGATAAAGGATCTTGTTTTTACAACAATAATGAGAGTAATACGTTAATTATGTGGAGATTATTTAGTCAATTATTTATAACATGTCTTTTCCTTTTCCCCGGAGTTTCATTCGGGGAAGGAAAAAAATTCACGATCAACGGGAAAATCCCCGAAATGTCAGAAGGGAAGATGATCGTGATCACGCAACGGGTTGGTGGGATCGACACCTTGGGACAAGGAGATATTGATAACGGGAAGTTTGTGGTGGAAGGAGAGGTTGAAGAACCTTGCGTGGCATTGATTTGTGTGGCGGGATATGGAGGAGGGTTTGTTTTCATGCTGGAGGCGGAGGTTCCTTACGAGATGGAGTTGTTCCAGTCTGGGAAATGCACGATTAAAGGAGGACAGTTGCAACGAGAACTTGTCACGTATGAAGCTATCGTAGTCGAGGAAAAGCAGAAAATCAATGAACTAAAGAAAGAATTAGAGAAAGCTAGTGCCAAAAAACATTTTCGTACGGCGAATGAGTTGAAGGGGAAGTTGGATAAATTGATGACGGAGGCTCAAAAGCGTTTGGATGTAATCGTGGAACGAAATAAGGATAACGTGTTTGCGGCTTATATTCAGACAGCAAGAATGGGGAATATGGAGTTGAACGAGTTGAAGGCCTGTTATGCGAATTTAACGGATAAAGCCAGAGCGACGGGGCCGGGCAAGTTGCTTGCCGCCCGGATTCAAGCATTGGAAGGCGTCAACGTGAATGCGATAGCCCCGAATTTCACCTTGAGTACTCCCGAAGGTCAGGAAATGGCTCTCTATG
>OGIE01000680.1_pt1 | contig 50531 bp, 41 predicted proteins | sample 1571581 | NCBI WGS metagenome assembly OGIE01 (sample SAMEA2582021, study PRJEB24529) | metagenome | biome: Human gut stool | place: China | collected 2011 | reverse complement strand
CCAACTGAGCTATACCCCCATATAATGTTGACATTGCTTTTGACATATCCAAGATACATTTGCAAACAATGTCAAGCTGTAATTTTAACAGTCTATCAAATTAATTATAAGTATTGCATTTCCGTCATATATGTCAATTGTTGTCATATCGGAAGTGAATACATTTGAAACACTTTTATAGCTATTATAATTTTTTATTATTATCTTTCATATATCTAGATAAATGATAAAATAGAACATATTATTAAGGGGGAAAAAATTAAAATGAATCTCATTATTCCAGAAAAATATGATCCTGTGTTATCTTTAAGACAAACACAAGAAGCAATTAAATACATAAGGGATACATTTCAAAAAGAATTTGGAAGAGCTTTAATGTTAGAAAGAATTTCAGCACCTCTTTTTGTCCAAAAAAGCAGTGGTTTAAATGATAACTTAAATGGTGTTGAAAAACCTGTTTCTTTCCAAATCAGTTGTTTTGAAAACGATGATATTGAAGTCGTTCATTCTCTTGCTAAATGGAAAAGAATGGCACTTAAAAAATATGGTTTTGGTGTTCGTGAAGGACTTTATACAAATATGAACGCTATTAGAAAAGATGAAGAAGTTGATAACCTACATTCTTACTATGTTGATCAATGGGATTGGGAACGTGTCATCGAAAAAGAAGATCGCAATATTACAACATTAAAAAATCATGTTAAAAAGATTTTTAAAGTCATTAAACATATGGAACATGAAGTTTGGTATAAATACCCTCATGTTGTTAATCGTTTACCAGATCGTGTCCATTTCATTACTGCACAAGAATTAGAAAATCAATATCCTGATTTAGCAGCTAAAGAAAGAGAAAATAAAATTTGCAAAGAATTCGGGTGTGTCTTTGTTATGCAAATCGGTAATGTTTTACAAAGTGGACAAAAGCATGATGGACGTGCACCAGACTATGATGATTGGAAACTCAATGGTGACTTGTTATTCTGGTACGAACCATTACAATGTGCCTTAGAAATCTCATCAATGGGTATCCGTGTGGATGAAAATTCTTTAGTTGAACAATTAAAGAAAGAAAACTGTGAAGATCGTTTAAATCTTCCATATCATCAAGCCATCGTGAATAAAGAATTACCTTACACTATCGGTGGTGGTATTGGTCAATCAAGACTTTGTATGTTACTTTTAAATCGTGCTCATATTGGTGAAGTACAAGCAAGTATTTGGCCTCAAGAAATGATTGATGAATGTGAAAAAAATAATATTCATTTATTATAAAAAAAATCTATCCATGCGATAGATTTTTTATGTCTAAATAAATAATAAAGGATTCCTACAAAAATAAGGAATCCTAAAATAAAGAAAGCAAATAACCCACTTATAACTCCACAAAGTAAGACTGTCATCAATAATATGATTATAATATAAACTAAAAGAAATATTTTTTAAATTTCCTACCATTTCCTTTAGGAAATGTACTCTTTGTTTCTTTTTTTATCTCTTGTTTAAAATCATCAACAACTTGTTTGTTTTGTTTTTGTTGTTTTATCTTCAAAATGAATAATTACTTTTTCTTCTTTCATAGTTTTTCTCAAAAAAAAGAATTATAGCTTAAAGCTATAATTCTAATGTATCACTCTTTTTATATCATAAATTCCTTGAATACGTTCAAGATTAGCAATTGCACGATTTAAATGTTCAGCATCATCAACACCAATCTTTAATTTAATTAAAGCTCTACCATCATCTGATGCATCCGCATGAATATTTAAAATATTGATTTTCATTTGTCCTAAAACCGTAATAATATCATTTAATAAATTTGTACGATCTAAGCCATCAATTTGTAAATCAGCATCAAATTTCAAATTAGAAAGTGATGCAAAATCCCAATAAACATCAATTAAACGGCTTTGAATTTCTTTTTGTTTAATATTTGGACAATCCACACGATGAACTTTGATTCCTTGTCCTTGTGAAACATAACCAGTAATTTGATCTCCTGGAATTGGATTACAACATTTAGATAATTGTATTTTTAATCCTGAAACACCTTTAACAACAACTCCATTATTAGATGTCGTTTTTTCTAATTTTTCTTTTTGTTCATTATTTCTTTGTAAGATTTTAGATAAGTTATCAAAGAAACCTGTTTTCTTTGGATTTACTTTTTCTAAAAGTGTCGCTACTGAAAGATTTTTCTTTCCAATAAAATAGAAAATATCATCTAAACTTCTTGCTCCAAAAGCACCTAAATATGTTTTGTAAGTTTCTGGATCCAAGAATTTCTTTTCATCAAGTCCACGTTTTTTGATTTCATCTTTTAAGATTTTCTTACCATCTTCAATCGTATCTTTCTTAGTTTCAGCTTCTTTTTTAGCGAGGAAAGTACGAATTTTATTACGAGCTCCTGCGGTTCTTACAAATTTCAACCAATCTTCACTTGGTCCAGCGGATTGTTTGTTGGTTTTGATTTCACAAACATCCCCTGTATTTAATTTTGTATCGATAGGCACCATGACATTATTGACAATCGCACCAACTGTATGATGTCCTACTTCTGTATGAATACGATAAGCAAAATCAACTGGTGTTGAACCGTTAGGAAGTTCAACAATTTTTCCTTGTGGCGTTAAAACATAAACATTGGCTTCAAAAATATCACGAGAAATGGAGTCATAATATTCTTTGGCATCGCCATCTTTGATATCATCTGACAAAGAAATAAATTCTCGTAACCATTGAAGTTTTTCTCCAATTTCTTTTTGTTCCGCTTTGGCAGAATAACCTTTGCCTTCTTTATAACGCCAATGAGCAGCAACCCCAAGTTCAGCAAGCTCATCCATTTCTTCAGTACGAATTTGGATTTCAAAAGTATTACCATCTTCGCCAATAACAGAAGTATGAAGTGATTGATACATATTTGGTTTAGGCATAGCAATATAATCTTTAAAACGTCCTGGAATTGGACGATAATGATCATGAATCAATCCTAAAACACTATAACAATCAAGTTTATTTTGTAAAATAATACGGAGTGCATAAAGATCATAAAGTTCATCAAAACGTTTATGTTTTTTAAACATCTTCTTATAAATACTATAGATAGATTTCGCACGACCTAAAATACGATATTGATAATGATTTTCCTTTAATAAGTTTTCAACTTCTTCCATCATCTTCGCCACAGATTCTTTTCGCTCATCTTGTTTTGTTTGAAGAAGTCGCGCAATATCATGATAAGCAATTGGATCTAAATAAGATAAAGAAAGATCTTCCAATTCTGTTTTAATATCGCTCAACCCTAAACGATGAGCAATCGGTGTATAGACTTCTAAAGTTTCTCGAGAAATACGTTTTTGTTTTTCTGGGGGCATGAATTGTAATGTACGCATATTGTGTAAACGATCGGCAAATTTGATCAAGATAACACGTATATCTTTAGCCATCGCAATATAGATTTTACGATGATTTTCAGCATATACATCTGCTTCATCTTTAAATGGCATTTTAGAAATCTTCGTAACACCTTCAACAAGGGTCGTTACTTCTTCTCCAAATTCTTTCACCATTTCTTCACGTGATACATCACAATCTTCCATGACATCGTGTAAAAGACCCGCTGTAATGGTAAGTGGTCCTGTTTGTAATGTTGATAAAATATAAGCAACCCAAATCAAATGAATTGTATAAGGTTCTCCACTTTTACGTTTTTGTCCTTCGTGTTTAACCATGATATAATCATAAGCTTTTTTAATAAGCTTCATATCATCTTCATTGGTAATATAGCGTCTACATGATTCATAGACATCTTCTATAGTGACTTTATCTCCAGCTTTTTTAAACTCTTTCATATTATAACCCCCTCATATGATAAAAGAGAGTTTCCTCTCTTTTATTTAATAAGTTAATACTGAATAGACATTATAGTCTTTTAATTTTTCTCTACCTTTTAGAGCTTCAAGTTCAATTAAAAAGGCAATTCCTACAACTTTACCACCAAGTTGTTCAACAAGTTGAATAGTTGCTTCAACTGTTCCACCTGTAGCAAGTAAATCATCAATAATAACAACATTTTCACCAGGTTTGATACTATCGGCATGAATATGAACTTCATTTTTTCCATATTCTAAATCATAACTTGCTGAAACTGTTTCTCTTGGTAATTTTCCTGGTTTTCTAACAGGTACAAACCCTGCATTTACTTTGTAAGCAACAGGACATCCAAATAAAAAACCTCTTGCTTCAGGACCAGCAACAACATCTACTTGAACTCCAAGTCCATCGATCCATTTAGCGAATGTGTCAATTGATTCTTTATAAGCTTCTTTATCTTTTAATAAAGGTGTTACATCTCTAAAGATAATTCCTTCTTCAGGGAAATCTTTAATATCTTCAATATATTTTTTAAAGTCCATTTTATGTACTCCTCCTATTTCTATTATAACAAACTTTTATTATCAAGGAAACTATTTCATATCCTCTATAATCATATTTATTGATTCTGTATTTAAATATTTATTAATTTTTAAAGTTCCTATTAAAGAAATTGTCTTTTTTTGTTGTAATTGCTCAATTTCATTCGAACAATTAAAATAAAGTGCTTGTAAATTACCTTTATTTAAAGGAATATCGAAACGTAAATGTTTCCCATCAGATAATACACGACTGGTAAAATTCGTAATATCTTTTAAAACAAATTTCATTTCTTCATTACATTGACCATACGGCTCTAACAACTCTAATTCTTTAACAGCTGGTAAAGTAAGCTCATTTAATTCAATTTGAATCCCTTCAAGAACTTTTTCATTAGAAAAAGTATGTGTTGTTAAATAGGTATGCAATGTTTCTTTTAAAGTTAACACTTCATCTTTAGCTACTTGAAAGCCACCCGCTAAAGCATGTCCACCATATTGTACAAAATAATCTTTTAAATCATCAAAGATTTGATTTAAAGGAATACTTTCAATACTTCTGGCACTTCCCCGATACACTTCATTTTTTTCATCGTATTTCATCACAAAACTCGGCTTTTGAAATTCATGAGTATACTTTCCCGCAATTAAACCTACGATTCCTTCATGAACTTCTTGATCATAGCTGTATAAAAATTCATCTTTTTGGCTATTTTCTAAAATGTTTTTGTATTGTTCATTTGTAAGAGATTGTCTTTTACTATTGATTTTTTTAGCGTATTGAGAAATTTGGATTGCAAATTTTTGATCGACATCCTTTAAAAAATAACGTACTAAATGATTTGGATTAACAAGTTCTGGTAGTCTTCCAAAGGAATTGATTTTAGGTGCAATATTAAAACCTAAAGTTGTTGTATTATATTTTTGATTTTCACCAATTAAAAGTTCTAATTGAAGATATTTTTCTTCATTCATAAATTGCAGACCTCGCGAAACAAGCGATTTATTTTCATCAACTAAAGGCATCATATCTGAAATGGTCGTAATAGCTGCTAAAGAAAATAAATATTTATCATGTTTTCCAAGCAAACTACTGGCAAGTTTATACGCTAAAAAACCTCCACATATTTCTTTAAATGGATAATCCGGTGACATTTTTGTATGAATGATTGCACATGCATCCGGCAATTCGTCATAATCATGATGATCAATAACAATAACATCAATACCAAGTTCATTCGCTAAATCAATAGCTTCATACGCTTTAATACCATTATCTACTGTAATTAACAAAGAATACCCTTTTTCATACATTTGTTGAACTCTTTCTTTATTTAGTCCATAACCATCTTCAAAACGATTAGGAATATGATACCCTACTTTTTTCCCTAATTCTAAAAAAGCTTGAACAAGAATGGCTGTTGACAAGATTCCATCACAATCATAATCTCCATAAATACATATTTTTTCATCATTTTCCAAAGCTTCTTGTATACGATCTAAAACTAAATCCGCATCTAAAAACAATGAAAAATCATGATAAATCAATCTTTTTGAAGTATGTCCTTGAACATCTTGTTCATTATATTTTCTTTGTGCAAAAATCTTTGCAAGTAAAGAATGTATTGAATACTTTTGCATATATTCATTATAGTTATGTATTTCTTTTATATCCCAGTTCATAAAATCTCCTTAAATAAAAAATAGTTGTTACCAACTATTTTGAAATGAATTCTTGAAATGCTGCTAAATCGAGTGTACTTGCTTCTTTAACTGCTTGTATACTTAAATAATCAAAAATTTCCGAAAATTGTAAATTCATTACATTATCAATAATATCACACATTGGTAGACTCTTTTGAGATTTCCATTTAATATTGAATAAATAATCTCTTATTTCTTTTTCGGATATATTATCTATTTTTTGCTTACGAAACTCATGAGCTTTTAATTTGATTAGAAAATCTAAATCATATTTACCAAATTTATAATCCAGTTTTTCATTCATGATAAACCAACTCCCACTTCGTCTATTATAGATGAAAATTCGACATAAAGGAAGTCTTTTATGAAAAGAAAACTTATCAATTCATTCATTATTCTTTCCGCTAGTTCAGCTATCTCTAAAATATTTAGTATTTTAAATAGAATGTTGCTTTCCAGGCTTCTTCCTTTAGAAGCTATGTCATTATATCTTGTCATTATGCCAACACTTTCTTTGTGTTTAACACTTGGACAGGTTGGGATTCCTTCTGCTGTTTTTCGTCTTATATTACATCCAAAATATAAAAACTACAAAGTCATTATTACCGCAATTATTCTATCCTTTTTTTCTGTCATTGTTATTTGTGGAACCCTCTTTATTTTAAGTCCTTTCATTGCTCATTCTTTATTAAAAAACGATTATACTCTTTATCCCATTTTATCCTTTTTAATTTTTATTCCATTGATTGCTATCAGTGGTATTATTAAAAACTATTATTTAGCCAAAGGGCATGTCTATGTCATTGCTAAAAGCCAAATTGTCGAAGAAACTTCACGCTTATTATTTACCTATTTATTTTTAAAAACTCCTTTAAGTTCATCCTTACCTTTTTTAGTAACAATCGCTTATTTATCAATGAGTTTTGGTGAATTGATGTCAATTATCTATCTACTCCTTTTAAGTCGTAAAAGATATTCTTTTACTCCTTTAAAAAACATAAACAAGCAAAACTTGATTATGAAAGATCTTTTAAACATTTCTTTACCTTTGACAGGTTCACGTCTTTACCATTGTTTTATGAATTTTTTAGAGCCCATTCTTTTAATTCATGTTTTAACTCGACTTGGTTTAACTCAAAACTTTATCCAAGACCAATATGCCATCCTTTCTGGCTATGTCGTCTCGATGCTTGTCACGCCTACTTTTTTTTGTACGATCATCTATCGCCTCTATTTGCCTATTGCTACAGATGATCTTTATTATCATAAAAGTAATACTTTTTTACATCTTCTTTATGCTTTACTTATTTGTTTTCTTATCGGTCTTCCTTTTACTTTAATTTTCTATTTTTTTCCAAATTTCTTTCATTTTCTCTATAACTTCCCTACCATCTCCCAATCAGCGCTTAATCCCTTCTCATTTATTCCCTAATTTTTCTTTTTTAATCTCTCTTAATCGCCTATCTTCTTCCCTTTTTCTTTTCCGATCACCTTCATGCCAGCTAATCCTGTCAAATCTGCCAGAATCCAACCAATCGGGATCGCCATCCAGATTCCGATCTCACCAATCCGAGCAGACAGCACATATGCCAGAACCACTCTCATACCGAGAGAGATCACGGTAAGGACAACCGACATCTCCGCCCGCTTGATTGCGCGATAATAACCATAGAACAGGAAGAGACAGCCGATTCCACAGTAGCAGGCTCCCTCAATCCTCAGATAACGGATTCCCGCTGTGATGACCTCCGTCTCACTTCGACTCACAAAAATCCGCATCAGAGGTTCTGCAAACACAAATACAACCGCCGAGATCACAAGACAAAACAGAATGCTCAACAGAAATGCCTGTCTTGTTCCTTTTCGAATCCGCTCCTTCTCTCCCGCTCCATAGTTCTGTGCGACAAACGTTGAGTAGGCATTTCCAAAATCCTGAACAGGAAGATATGCAAACGTATCGATCTTGACTGCCGCTGCAAAAGCCGCCATGACTACAGCGCCAAAGCTGTTTACCAGTCCCTGCACCATCAGAATACCAAAATTCATCACCGACTGCTGAACACAGGTCATCGAAGACAGATTCAAGATTTCATTAAAGATATGTCCGTTAAAATGCTGTCCCTTCCAGGACGGAGACAGATCCGGGCATTTCACTGCCGTATAGATCCAGATTCCAATTCCAGAAACATACTGGGCAAACACTGTCGCGATTCCTGCTCCTGCAATCCCCCACTGAAAGCCTGCGACAAACAGCAAATCAAGTCCAATATTGAGCAGAGCTGAAATCGCAAGAAAAACAAGCGGAGTCACCGAATTTCCGACTGCGCGCAACAGACAGGCAAAAAAATTATAGAGTGAGACCCCTGCAATTCCCGCAAAAACGATCAACAGATACTGGCGAATTCCCGCCCACACTTCATCCGGAATCCTAAGAAAAATCAGAATCGGATCAATCGCGACATAGACAAGCACACTAAAGATCAGCGTGACCGCCAAAATCAGCGTACACGCATGCGTGATCGAGGTTTTTAAGGCTTTCTGGTCTTTCCTTCCCTGATAGATCGAAAACAGGGTTCCCGCTCCCATGCTGAGTCCCAGAAAAATCGATGTCAGAAATGTCATCAGCGTGTACGCCGAACCCACCGCTGCAAGCGCATCTCGTCCAAGCACTCGCCCCACAATCAGCGTATCCGCAATGTTGTAAAACTGTTGCATCAGGTTTCCCGCCATCATCGGCAGGGCAAACAAAATCAGGGAAGAGGAAATTCTTCCCTTCGTCAAATCGCGATTCATCTGTATTCCTCCAAAAAACATTCTTTTTCTTTTATTTCTTTGTATTCTTTTCTCTATCGCATCCTTTTCCTGCATCCACTTCATCGTACTCTCTTCTTCAGGCAGAGTCAAGCAATCATTTTTTCTAATTTTCGCTAAAACAATATTTCGATATTCCGTCGGGCTCTGTCCCGCAATTCTCTTAAACACTTTTATGAAATAGTTGGCAGGCAAATTCTTCGTGCAATATTGTGAAGTCCCAGATTATCTGCAGTGTGTGTCATATCCTGCAACGATGCCAAGAGCTGATCGAGTTTTTTCTGATCCATCCCAGGTCCATCCTTTTCCGCACGGATCGTCAAAATATTGTGTTAAAACAGTTGAACAGATACTCAAAGTCTGTCGACTCCGGATCTTTCCACCTATCCAAATAAGCCTGCAAAAGTATGATAGGGCGCAATTTCCTGTCATAAAAAGTGCGCGAGGTCAATGTCTGACATTCACCTCGCGCACTCGTTACTATTTATGTTACTGTTCATGCTCACATGTCCAGTAACGGAATTTTTATTTCCTACATTTTTTACTTACAAGCTATATGTAAGCTAATTAAATTTCATTTTAGCAAGCTCTTACTTGATACTTGACCTTATTTGAACGCAGATACAAGCTCTTCTGCGTCGTCGTAACCCTGCTTTTTAAGCTCGTTAATATACCACTCCTCCACCGGCTCAGTTGCCTTCTTGAAGGACTCGATGTCAAGCTCCTCAAACGGGATAACTTCCACACCGTTCTTATTCTGCCAACGGCTCAGAATCTCGTCGTCTCCGGCACGGTTGATCTCTCGCTCATAGCGAACGGCGAGCTGACCGCACTCATCGACAACTGCCTGCTGTTCCGGTGTCAGGGAATCATAGAGATCCTGATTGATGCAGAAGAACAGACAGTCATAGTTTGCATTCCACATGGATACATATTTCTGTACTTCCTGTACACTTGCCGCATCGATTGCCGGAAGCGGGTTTTCCTGTCCGTCAACGGTCTTCTGCTGAAGGGCAGTGTAGGTCTCGGACCAGTTCATATTCGTCGCATCTGCACCCCAGAGCTCATAGCACTTCATCAACAGGTTCGAACCTGCAACTCTGAGTTTCAGGTTCTTCATATCGTCCACGCTCTTGACCGGGCGCACACTGTTTGTCAACTCACGGAAACCATTCTCCGCAAGACCCATACAGTGCAGACCATAGGAAGAGAGAATCTCTTTCATCTTCTCTCCGCCCTCGCCGTCGAGGATACGGTCAGCATCCTCCGTTGAATCAAACAGATACGGCAGGGAAACCACATTAAATCTCGGGTCAAATGCCGAGTAGATCAGGTTGCTGTGCATCGAGATCTGCACCGGGTCACCGTTCATCAGCGCCTGAATACCCTCGGACTGGTTTCCGTTTGTCAGCTGATCCGCTGCATAGACATCAACCTTGATCTTTCCACCGGTTGCCTGCTCCATCAGCTTTCCAAACATTCTACCGCCCTCAGCCCAGGTACTTGTCTCTGTCGTCGAGCAGGTAAAGTTCCATGTCATCTCCGGCCAGTCAAGATCGCTGTGATCCTCAACCGTGTAAGCACTTGTGGAGACACCGCCGTTTGCACCGGAATCTGCACCTTCTGCATTCGTAAATGCATGAACAAGTGTCTCTGCGTCCTCATAGCCCTGAGACTGGAGTTCCTTGATGTACCAGTCAGTTACCGGTTCTACGGCCTTCTTGAAGGACTCGATGTCGAGCTCCTCAGTCGGAACGACCTCAACGCCGTTCTCGCTCTGCCAACGACTCAGAATCTCCTCATCGCCGGCACGGTTGATATGACGCTCGTAGGCAACTGCCTTGCGACCCGCCTCATCGACAACCGCCTGCTGTTCCGGTGTCAAAGAATCATAGAGATCCTGGTTGATACAGAAGAACAAGCAGTCATAGTTTGCATTCCAGAGAGAAACGTACTTCTGTACTTCCTGTACGCTTGCTGCGTCGATTGCCGGAAGCGGGTTCTCCTGTCCGTCAACCGTCTTCTGCTGAAGGGCGGTGTAAGTCTCCGACCAGTTCATGTTCGTCGCATCTGCGCCCCAAAGCTCATAGCACTTCATTAACAGGTTCGATCCTGCAACTCTGAGCTTGAGGTTCTTGATGTCGTCTACGCTCTTAACCGGACGCACACTGTTTGTCAGCTGACGGAATCCATTCTCTGCCATACCCATGCAGTGCAGACCGTAAGACTCAAGAATCTCCACAAGTTTCTCACCTGCCGGTCCATCCAGAACAGCATCGGCATCCTCAACCGAATCAAACAGATACGGCAGGGAAACCACATTAAATCTCGGGTCAAATGCCGAGTAGATCAGGTTGCTGTGCATCGAGATCTGCACCGGGTCACCGTTCATCAGCGCCTGAATACCCTCGGACTGGTTTCCGTTTGTCAGCTGATCCGCTGCATAGACATCAACCTTGATCTTTCCACCGGTTGCCTGCTCCATCAGCTTTCCAAACATTCTACCGCCCTCAGCCCAGGTACTTGTCTCTGTCGTCGAGCAGGTAAAGTTCCACGTCATCTCCGGCCAATCGAGATCGCTGTAATCCTCAATCGTGTTAAAGTCCTCACCGTCCACAGAATCGCTATTTCCAGCTACGCCAGAAGCACTTTCATTATCTGCACCGTTTGAGGAATCAGTTCCTGCTGTGCCACTGCTGCTCATTGCTGCCTGGCTTCCAAGCAGAGCCGGAAGACCAGTAGAAATCACCGGAACATAGGTAATCAGAAGCAGAACTGCAACTGAGGCTCCGACCATCGGCATAACCGCGCGGGAAATCTGCTGAAGGCTGACCTCCATACCTTTCTTGAGCTTGACACCGATTGCGACAAACAGGTTTACACCAACCGGAGGGGTTACCTGACCGATTGCAAGGTTTACGGTTGCCATTACACCGAATGCGATCACATTATATCCGAGTGCCTTGCAGACCGGAAGCATGATCGGGATGAAAATGTACATTGCAGAGTTTGCATCGATGAAGCAACCTGCAATCAGGAAGATCACGTTACAGATCAAAAGGAAGGTAAACTGATTCTTTGCAAGACCTCCTAACAGCTCCGATGCAGCGGTGGAAATTCCAAAACGCGTGCAGACAAAAGAGAACAGGGATGCACAGGATACAATCAGCATGATTCCGCCGGTTGTCTTTGCAGAGTCAATCAGAATATCCCAGAGATCTGTCCATTTTACCTCGCGGTAGATCACCATACCGACAAACAGACCATAGACAACGGAAACCGCTGCCGCCTCAGTCGGGGTGAAGAATCCACCGTAAATACCGCCAAGAATGATCAACGGCATCAAAAATCCCCAGAATGCATCCTTAAATGCATCCCAGCGCTCTTTTGCAGACGCCTTCTTGACATTTGCCGGAACAACACGGTTGTGACGAACCTCCCACATAACGACAAGCACAAGCGCAAGTCCCATGAGGATTCCCGGAACGATACCTGCCACAAACATATCTCCGATCGACGCACCCGTGATCGACGCGTAAACAACGAACGCGATACTCGGCGGAATGACGATTGCGATCGAGCTTGATGTTGCCATCAGAGCCGTTGCAAACGGTGCAGAGAAACCACCACGCTCCACCATTGCCGGAATCAGAACAGCGCCCAGTGCTGCCACGGTTGCCGGACCGGAACCGGAGATTGCTCCAAAGAAACATGCCACGATAACACATACATTTGCGATACCACCTTTGCGGTGACCCACACAGGTATCTACAAAGTGAATCAGTCTCGTGGAGATTCCGGCTTTTGCCATGATGTTTCCGGACAGAACAAAGAACGGAATTGCAAGAAGCAGGAATTTACTGATACCAGAATAAATATTTGTTGCCACAATCGTCAGCGAAGTTCCTGAATAGAGGATTGCACACGCTGAGGAGAGTCCCAAGCATACCGAAATCGGTACATTTAAAAGCAGAAGCAAGAAAAAGGAAACAAACAATACGGCACTGACCATTTAGCGCACCTCCTTTTTCTCGTCTGCATCATCTTTCTTCATGCAGGTATCGATACAGAACTCAATAAAATGAAGACTTAAGCATACCGCACCGATCGGGATGAAGGACCAGAAAATCCACTCCGGCCAGTTCAGCACGAAGGTTCTCTTCTGGTTCGCCAGCTGTGCGAACACCTTGTCCATTCCATAGTAAAACAAAATTGCCATAAACAGCACACTGAAAAAGGTGATCAGACAAACCACCGGTTTTTTTGTGCATTTCGGCAGACGCTCTGTCACAAGATTCAGTCCGACAAGACCGCCCTCTCTTGCAGACAGCGCTGCACCCAAAAGGGTAATCAATACAAACACCGCAACGACCAGTTCCTCCGTAAAGGACCAGGAGCGATGAATCACTTTCCGCGAAAATACATTACCCACGGTAAGCACAAGAATCAGGATCATGGTGATAACAAGAACTGCCTTTTCCACCACAGCTACTGCATTCATCAGCTTCTTATAGCCTTTCATAATTCTTCCTCCTAAAACATACCTGCCAGCCTTCTTCCGCCTCTCCTGCAACCTGTTTTCAAGTTTCCGTGTCACTGCACATCCAGCCTAAAAAACATTCCAGGGAAAATGCGCAAAAAAATCCCGCCCCGGCTCCTGCTCTCAGTCAGTTGAACCTGTGCGGATTCTATTGCATCATTGCGGATTCCTTTGTGTTACAAAGATACGATTTACTGGCATATCTTTATTTTACAAAATTTTAATAATTGCGTCAAGTATGATCGAAAAATATCAAAAAAAATATAAAACCATCGCAATTTCATCAGTCGTCCCGAATAGAAGTTCTCGCGGATTGCCGTCCGATTCCGGATCAGATCATGCGCCGTATTTTTCGCAATCCACTCTGCATAATCGCGGTAGCTCTCCCCGTGTTTCTCAAACGAATGAACAAAAAGAGACTCAAAGCACAGCCTTTCACGCAAATGCTCCCTGAGTCTCTTTTTATTTCTTGCTTTTTATTTCTTTATTTTTTGATTTTTACTTTCTCATCGCATTAGAGATGGCTCATCCAGTTTCCCGCAAGCTCTATCCAGTTCTGGCACTGTGGCTCTACGCGATTTTCCTGTCCAACTGCTGTCTCCTCCGTCGCAAGCGAAAGTCCATGACAGCCGACCGGATAGAGATGCATTTCAAGATTTACCCCACTCTGTACAAGCGCATTCGCAAGCAGAAGAGAATTCTGTACAGGAACAGTCTGATCCGTCACTGTATGCCAGAGAAACGTCTTTGGCGTGTGCGCTCCCACCTGAAACTCTAAAGAAAACTGATCCTGAGCCTCCTTCTCGTCTGCGCGGTCTCCAAGCAGATTTTCCACGGAACCTCGATGGCAGTACTCGCCCGCCGTCACTACCGGATAGCACAGAATCATTCCATTCGGGCGAATCTCCTCATTTTCCGCACCAACTGCCTGTGCCAGCCATTCCTGATTCCAGAACGCTCCAAGGCTTCCCGCAAGATGACCACCTGCCGAAAATCCCGAGACCACAATTCCATCTTCCTGAATCTTCCACTCCTCGGCATGTCTGCGGATATGAACCGTCAACCACGCAAGTTCTTCAATTGCCTGTGGAAAACGACTCGGCGCTACACTATAAGACAGCACAAACGCATGGTATCCCATTGCGAGATACTCAAGCGCAATCGGCTCTGCCTCACGCGGGGAGACGAAACGATATCCGCCACCTGGACAGATGATGATCGCTTTTCGCTTTTTTTCCGCCTCCTCAGGATTGTTATCAATCAGATAGGCCGTGTACGATGCCTTTACAGTCTGTTCATTTTCCTCTCCATTTGCACCAATTCCCTCAATTCTTTCTGTCCACACCTTCATGCTTGTCTCTCTCCTTCTCTCCGTCTTGCTACTTTCTTTATTCGGGAACCACTCCCCGCCTAAGCTCGCAAGCAAGCTATGGACGAGGACTTTCCTGTTACGGATTGCACTGTTTGCACGGGGAATATCCCTGCTCAATCATGTGAGTCCGTGTGTCTTTCACCTGCTTTTTGTTCTCTTCCTTTGTTCTCTGTGCAGAAGAGCAATCTGGCTTGTGGAAAGTTCCCGTATTGACATTTAAAACATATGTCTGCTTTTTTTCATTCTTCGTGTTCGACTTTTCCGAAGTCTTTGTCTCTGCACCCGTATCTTTCTTGCTTCCGTTTGTCTTTGCCTCCGTCTTCGCAGTCGAATTCTTATCCGCTTTTGTCGTCACACCTGCAAGCGCCTGACCGGAAATGGCACTCTCACCCGTCGCATAATCAATCGTGATTCCCGGCTGAACATCATACGCATATACGCAGAACAAAACTCCCTCGCCCTGATCTTCGACGGACTCTGCCTCCATCAAAACTCCGGATGCCACAAGGTTATCGCCCTCAAAAACCGGTGTCACGCGATAGAGTACATGGTTTTTTGTTTCTTTTACATAGTCCGCAACCATGTTTTCAAACGGAAGCATGCCATCAACATTTAAGTATCTTGTACCCGTGATCAGATTCTGCTTGTTGGCGTTCTCCGCGGTCAGCTGATAACCGATTAGATGACAACGGTTATAGAGACTCTTTCCATCGACATTATCGTATTTCACAGAATGCCAGCCTGTCGGCTTCACACTGCTGATGTCACCTCGTTTCTCTGTCGGCATCGTTTCCGTGCTGACCGACGCACAGGCAACACCACAGCGCCCAATCTCATCAAGCTCACTGTAAAATTCAAAAGAATCCCTTGCCGCGTTCAACTCTTCCTCTGTAAAGTACGGAATATTGTCGTGAACTGCCACATATGGATCTCCAGAATACTCCGGCACTTCTGCAAGACTGAATGTCGCACTCGACGAATCCCCTGATTCCGAGGAAACATCCGCCCCTGCCTGTGCCTCCGTCGTTGTCTGGATACTTCCCGATATTTCCAGCTCCGGCATTTGCTCGCATGCAGAAAGAACCAGTGACGTTGCCATCACCAGACCCGCAATCCATATTTTCAGTTTTCTCATAATTCTAAACTCCCTAACTCTCTGTTATCGTAAATCTTGTAAAATTCCTTATGTCGTCAAATCGATGCCTATGGGGACTCCGTGCGCGATTTCCATCAACTTCGCTGACCATTCTCAGACAGTCACTCCTTCGCCTCTCCATTTGACTGTGATACCTGTGAATGAGAACGATAAAATTCCATCGTAATTTTTTCATGGGAAGAACCTTCAAATTCCTCACTCTCAGTCAACTTCCACTCTTCTCCACTCAAATCAAGATCAAAAAAGCGGTCGGACGGATAAACGCGGTTCCACTTATAGAGAATGACTCCCTCTATTTTCTCTGTATATTCCGAAACGCTCTGATTCTCGACAAAACAGATCTCATTTTCCCCAGCCCGATCTAAAAAGTCCTCATCCACACAGATATTCGGCTGTGCAAAATCCTCCTGCGCTCCTGATTCCAATCCTGCATTTAACTGCTCGCTGTCTTTCAAAAAAAGAACTGCACTGTACGAATTCATCCAGATCATTCTTCCCTCTGCCAATTTCCGCAAATGCTGTCTCTGAATGCGATCCTGACTCTGTCTGCGTTTATTAAACATCATTCCATTTTTATCGTCCACACAAACTGCAACAATCATATCCTCACACTCCTTCCCCCAAACTTTCTCTCATCACAATTATTTTCTTATCCCAGCTTATCCTTTATTTTAAAATAAACCTCCACCACATGCTTTGGCATGACCGTAATTACATAAAAGACAGGAAAAACAAGCATCGTTGCAAACGCAAATCCAAACGCAAGAGGTGCATACGGATGATGTATAAGACCAAGAACGATGCTGACAATCAAACTAATTGGCAGAATCAACACCATGATAAGTGCTATTACTCGTCTCAAAATTCTCACTCCTTTTTCTAAATTTCATATACTTCTCTCAGATACAACTTTCTCAGCTTCCCATTTTCCATCAGACAGACAAACTCCCCAGCTAAACCTTCCTAAGAGAATACTCTCCGATTATACCATAAAACTCAAAGAAAAGATATGAATTTGATTTTGCTCTTTCTTCGTGCTAAAATAAAGCTAATAACATTATCTTTTTTCAAGGAGGACTTGATTTATGGATAGCATTTTTCACAGAATCAGTGTCAGAAAATATGCGGATAAATCCGTAGAAAAAGAAAAAATCATGCAGATCCTAAGAGCCGTCCGCAGGAAGATCGCTTCCATCCGGAGCGAATTCATTTTATTAAGGATTGATTGCATTAAATACAACACCATATTAGACAACAAAAAGGCTTCTCCTTCAATTTTTTCGATTTTCAGAAAAACGGAATTTTGATTGCTGTTTCGATTTCTGAAATCTTTAACTTGAACGAGAAGCCTTTTCTTTTTTATAATCTTGGAATTTATTTGATCGGAACGAACCCTCACAACACATGAGGATAAAAAGAATACGAATTTAGAAAATAAGTAAAAAATTTAGAATTAACATATTTTTTAATTTTGGAATTTTCTAAAACTATTTAAAATCATCAGTTTAAAATCCGGAATTTTCCAATCAGCGGAAGTTCTTTTGCCTTTCCACTCAGGGCATTTGCCACTCCCATAACAAACAGCACCAAAAGCAATATGTAGACAATACCAGTAAATGGAAGGATAAAGCGCATCTGCCACCAGAAACGACTGAATGCAAGCGACAGCATCGAGGAGGCAAACTGCCATCCCATTGTCACAATCATAAGAATCAAGCCCTGATTTGCATGAAATCTGGCATACTTGGATTCTTTTGCGAGAAAAATTGGCAGAATCACCAAAAGCGAAAAATAGGAAAGTACTGCTAACAGCTTATTCTGCTCGATATCCTCCACTTGAAACTCTCCACTCAAATCTTTTGCCTGACTTAACTGCTCCCATGACTGCGGTTGCTGAGACTGTGTGTGTGAAGATGTTGATGTCTGTCTGCTCTGCTCTTGTACGGATGCTCCACACCCCGGACAAAACTTTGTTCCATCACTCAGTTTCCTCCCACATCGTGCACAAAATACCATCTTTCTTCTCCTTTCTGTTTTGAATTATTGAAAATCTATGGCAATTTTTATAGGTTCTGCTTTATACGCAAAACCTGCGTGCCCTTGTTATATTTTCTTCTTGTTATACTTTCTCTTTATTATGCTTTCTCTTTATTTTTGTTATGCCTTTTCTTTGTTATGCTTTCTCTTTGTTATGCTTTCTCTTTACGGCTCCGATAGCAGGATAAGAAATTCTGCAAACTCGCTCTCGCTCCGGGTTCGACGTAGTGGTGCATAAGGCTGTAAACCACACAGCCTAAGCACCAACGTCTCACACGGGTTTGCAGAATCTTTCCTGCTTCGTCGCCTGCCCACTTTATCTACTATCATCACACTACTCAAGTCTATCCCACACCTAAAGAAGGGGGCTAACTATACATATCCATTTTACACACACTTATATACTCTGGAAAATTTTGAATTATTGTAAAAGAATAAAAATAAGAGAATAACTGAATAACTGAATAACTGAATAACTGAATAACTGAATAACTAGAATTATAGCACAGGTGAGAACTCAATTCAACTATAAAAACAAAAACTTACTCTGAATATCGAAAAAAGTCTGAATTTGCGCGGTCACCTCAGCTTGCAGGTTTTTCATAGAGGAGCCTTAAAACCAGATGCGCTCCAGAGCTGAGAGTATCCAATGCGAACCCGTGTTGAGGCGTCGGTGTTTAGGTCGCGTATTTTGCGACCTTACGCACCGCTACGCTGAAACCCGGAGCGAGAGCGTGTTCGCATGGATCTGCTCAGTCGATGGAGCGCCCAAAAACAACTTTAAACAACTTTATCTGTTGGATTTCTACATTACTACTAGACTACTAGCACTTACAGTTTCAACTTCAAATGCTTAGCTGCTTTTTAAATGGTTTTCGGGAAGATTCTGCTTCCGTAACGTCCTGCAAACACATGACCTTTCTCATCACGAATTGCAGTCAGATAAATATCAGAATACTTCTTGCGAACCATTCCCTGATACGGATAAACCGCCTGAAGCTCCACTGCCTTTCCATTTACAAGCATCGTCAGGCTTTCGTTCTCATCCTTGAGTTCAAACGCATCGCCTTCTCCAGACACATACGTTCCAGCAAGTTCTTTGCGCTCTTCCTCGCTCCACTCACGCTTTCCGTGCTCTTGGCGCTCCTCAGAAACATCAAGACCACAGTACGCACGAAGAGCTCCATCTGCAATCGCAGCCACAGACACATCCATCGTATTGCAAAGAACCACAATGCCGACTTCCTCCTGCGGGCAGAATGAGAAATTGGAAGAAACTCCTGGCAGACTTCCACCATGCTCATAGACCGCACGATCTCCAACCTGCTTCGTCTCAAGACCATATCCGTAATAGACACCCGGCTTCATGAACTGTCTCGGCTTTTCCATCTCCTGAACAGAATAGCGATCCACAATGCGATTTCCGTTTCCTGCGGCTCCCTCATTTAGATACATCACCGCATATTTCATCATGTCGCCCAGAGTGGACTTCATAGCTCCGCCACCGTGAAGCACAAACGCATCATTCTGGTAATCACGGTCTGCTCTCCACTCTCCATTTTCAAAAGAGTACAGCACAGCCGCATTCTCATCTAATGTATTGCGGATAAAGCTCGTGTTACTTCTATCCATACCGATCGGCTTTAAGACATGCTTGTCGAGATACTCCGCAAACGAATCACAGTCAGAATGACGACGCACGATGTCAGACAGCAGTCCGAAACCATCGTTGCAGTAACTCATACGCTGACCCGGACGACCCGTAAAACGAGTCTGATTGTCAAGACGCTCTGCGACAAGGCGGATTCCCTCATCTGCAAAATCCTTGCGGTAAATCAGCTCCTCCTCAAGCGTATCCTCGATTCCCATCGCCTGAGCCGTCTTGTCCACAACGATACGCGGAAGCGGGAAATATCCACCACTGTGACACATCAGATGCCACAGCTTTACCGGCTGATCCTGATTCTTGTTTGTGAACTCCGGAATGTACTTGGACACCGGATCATCCACAGAGAGAATTCCATCCATCTGCATCTGCATGATCGACAGCGCCGTGAAAGACTTCGTCACAGATGCCATACCAAAGATCGTATCACGGTTGATCGGGAGCTTGTTCTCCTCATCGCGGTAACCGAAATACTGCTCATACTGGATCTCTCCCTTTGCATTCACAATGCCGACTGCAACACCACGCGCACTGCAATCCTCCATCACCTGAGCGACAAGCGCCTCTAACTGCTTCTTTCCTTCTTCTGTCATACGGTTCATGAGAACATCTCCTTTTTCAGGCTACGGATTCCAAGACCAGCCTCGGAAGACAGAACCAGATGTCTCGTATCCTTGACATCAAATCCCCCCTCAAACGGCAGTGCCTTTAAGGAGAAGGTTGCATCCAGATCTGCGCGGGTGATATTCTTCATTCCTGCGCCGAGGGAAGCTGCTGCGGTGATACCGATACCACTCTCCTCTGCCATACATCCGAGCATACACTCCACACCAGAAGCCTCAGAGATTGCAACAATCTTCTTTGCCTCGTAGATACCGCCACACTTCATCAGCTTGATGTTGATGTAGTCCACAGCGCGCTCAGAGACAAGACGCAGTGCATCCTTGGAATCCCAACAGCTCTCGTCTGCCATGATCGGCACACTGCTGTGAGCCGTAACAAACTTGAGTCCCTCAAAATCGAATCTCGGAACCGGCTGTTCTACCAGCTCGATGTCATACTCATTTAAGCGGGCAATCAGCTCAACCGCCTCTTTTGCCTTCCATCCCTGGTTTGCATCGAGACGAATCTTCACATCATCGCCGACAGCCTCACGGATTGCACGAACTCTTGCAAGATCGGTTGCAAAATCTGTTCCAACTTTCGTCTTGATCACGTTAAATCCAGCCTTCACATGCTCTCTCGCACGCTCTGCCATCACCTGCGGATCGTCGATGCCAACCGTCATATCGGTCTCGATCTCTCCGGACATACCGCCGAGAACCTTGTAGAGCGGAAGGTTTGCGCTCTTTCCGATGATGTCGTGACAGGCAATATCAATCGCTGCCTTTGCCGTTCCACAGTAAGCGACTGCACGGTTCATCACAGCATATACCTTCTCCATATCTCTCGGGTCAACACCGATCAGCTTCTCCTTGATACGCTCAATCGTTGCAATCGTGCCCTCAAGGTTCTCACCGGTGATAAACGGTCCCGGGGAGCCTTCTCCATATCCGGTGATTCCTTCATCTGTTTCCACCTCAACCAGACAGCTGACCGCATGAGTGATCAGTCCGAGGGAAATGCGGAACGGGCGCACAAGCGGCACCTGCATCTTGTAAATCTTGATATCCGTGATTTTCATGACACTACGCTTCCTTTCACATGTTTCATTTTTTATTTTTTTAAATCAAATTCTGATTTTTATTTTTTTAACCAAAGCGTGTTTGGCACCCTGCCCCAAAAGAGCCGATACCAAACACACTTTGATTACAGATATTTAAGCATTACGCTGTTTTAAGTACATGAAGTGCAATAAATTTTTCCAATCAGAATCCAGAATCACTGCGCTTCTCGATTTTATTTGCAACCATCGCAGAAATGGCAGGCACACATATGACCGTTTCCGATGTCTCGAAGCTCCGGCTTCTGCGTGGAGCAGATATCCTTTGCCATAAAGCAACGGGTGTGGAAGATACAGCCTGACGGCGGATTTGCCGGGCTCGGAAGGTCTCCCTGAAGAATGATCTTCTTTCTCTTGGAATGACGCTCCGGCATCGGGATTGCAGACAAAAGTGCCTGCGTGTACGGATGAGACGGATTTGCAAAGAGCTCCTTCTTGTCCGCCATCTCCACCACATGACCGAGGTACATAACCATGACACGATCAGAAATGTGCTTGATAACACTCAGATTATGGGAAATGAAGATATACGCCATTCCCATCGAGTTCTGCAACTCTCTCAGCAGGTTCAGCACCTGAGACTGAATCGAAACATCAAGTGCAGATACTGGCTCATCGCAGACAACGAGAGACGGACCGAGCACGATTGCACGCGCGATACCGATTCTCTGACGCTGACCACCGGAGAACTCGTGCGGGTAACGGTTGTAGTACTTCGGGTTCAGGCCTACGACTTCCATGGTCTTGAGTACCTGAGCACGAGTCTCCTCAGCGGTTTTGTAGCGCTTCTGGATGTTTAACGGCTCGGCGATCACCTCACCGACCGTCATTCTCGGGTTCAGGGATGCATACGGGTCCTGGAAAATGATCTGCATGTCCGCACGCATCTTTCTCAGCTCCTGACCGGATGCCTTTCCGAAGTCCCTGCCCTTGTAAAGAATCTGACCGGAAGTCGGCTCAATCAGACGCAGAACCGAACGACCCATCGTTGACTTTCCGCATCCGGACTCACCTACGACTCCAAGCGTCTCTCTCGGATTTAAGGTAAAGGACACATCATCAACTGCCTTGATCCAGGATTTTTCTTTTGCGAAAAAGGACGATCTCGCCGGGAACAATTTTCGCAGATTTTTGACCTCTAACAGAGGGGTCTTGTCATTTGCTTCGCTCATCAGACGTTCTCCTCCCATTCTTTTGTATACTTAAAGCAACGAACCTTGCGTCCTTCTGCCTCCACAAGCTCCGGCATCTTCTGCTTACAGATCTCGCGCGCCTGCGGACATCTCGGGCAGAATGCACAGCCCTTTGGCATATCATCAAAGCTCGGCACCATACCCTTGATCACGCTCAGTTCCTTCGTATCATCGTCATCGAGCTTCGGAATACACTTCATCAGACCGTCGGTATACGGATGCATCGGCTTCTCAAAGATCTGGTCGCAGGTCGCATGCTCAACAACCTTACCTGCATACATAACCATGACATCATCGGCAACCTCAGCGATAACACCGAGGTCATGAGTGATCATCATGACGGAAGTACCCGTCTCATTTTTCAACTCATTGATCAGATCGAGGATCTGTGCCTGAATTGTCACATCAAGTGCAGTCGTCGGCTCATCACAGATCAGCATTTCCGGATTACAGCAAAGCGCCATTGCGATCATAACACGCTGACGCATACCGCCGGAGAGCTGATGCGGATACTCATCGAAACGACGCTCCGGAAGCGGGATCTTAACGAGTTTAAGCATCTCGATTCCGCGCTCTCTCGCCTGACGCTTCGTCATATGTTCATGAAGAAGCAGAGCCTCCGTGATCTGCTCTCCGATCGTATAAACCGGGTTCAGAGAGGTCATCGGCTCCTGGAAAATCATTGCGATCTGCTTACCGCGGATCTGACGCATCTGATCTTCCGTCTTCTTTAAGAGATCTTCGCCCGCAAAGAGAATCTCTCCTCCCTCGATCTTTCCTGGCTTCTCCACCAGACCCATGATTGAGAGGGAGGTGATACTCTTTCCGCAACCGGACTCTCCTACGATTCCAAGGGTTTTTCCCTTTTCCACATCAAAGGACACATCGTTGACAGCCTTTACCAGACCGGCCTGCGTGTGGAAATAGGTCTTCAGATTTTTTACCTGTAAAATTTTCTCTGCCATTTCACACACCTCCTTAGTTCTTTAACTTCGGGTCAAGCGCATCTCTCAGACCATCACCGAAGATATTGAATGCGATAACCGTGATCATGATTGCCACACCTGGCATAATGCTGTATACCGGACGATAGCTGATGAATGTCTGTGCCGCGCTGATCATGTTACCCCAGGACGGAGTCGGAGGCTGAATACCGATTCCAAGGAAGCTCAAGGATGCCTCGTACATGATTGCGTTCGGGATACCGAGCGTTACGAGAACGATGATCGTGGACAGGCAGTTCGGAACGAGTCCCTTCATGATGATCCAGTAAGTAGAAGCACCGCAGGCACGGCTCGCCTCGATGTACTCCTTCTCCTTCAACTGCATAACCGAACCACGGATCATACGGGCGGTACGAACCCAGGTCAGAAGACCGAGTGCGATGAAGAGGTTGAGCACGCCTTTTCCGAGGAAGGTCATGATTGCCATTGCAAAGATCAGATCCGGGAATGCCTGGAAGATCTCCATGATACGGGAGATCGTGTTGTCAATCCAACCGCCGTAGTAACCGGCTAAAGAACCGAGGGTGACACCCACGATCGAAGCGATGACCTGAGCGACGATACCAATGCTGATCGAAACGCGGGAACCGTAAATGATTCTCGAGAGAATGTCACGACCAAACTCGTCGGTTCCAAATGGATGCGCCATACTCGGTGCAGACAGAACCGCACTGTAATCCTGGAATGTCGGATCATATGGAGCGATTAACGGTGCGAAAATCGCCATCAGCACAAGAAGAATCAGAAGACCTGCACAGAACATTGCCATCTTGTTCTTCTTTAAGCGACGAAGGCTGTCGCCGTAAAAGCTCGAATACTGCATGCCATTTTCCATGACATCCTGTTCGAACTGTTTCTGTTTGTTAAAAAATCCAAATACTTTCTTTGCCATCTCTTAGGCCGCTCCTTTCCCGTAACGGATCCGCGGATCCAGAAATGCGTAAGAAACATCCACAAGCAGGTTTACCACAACGAAGACGAAGGCGATATACATAACCGTTCCCTCAAGAAGCGGCAGATCTCGGTTTGACATTGCATCAACCGCAAGTTTACCGATACCTGGGATGGAAAATACCTTCTCAATCAGCATGGAACCTGTCAGCATGTAACCGAAGTCGGTTCCGACAAGCGTTACAATCGGAATCATCGCGTTCTTGAGTGCGTGTTTTAAGATAACCGCCCAACGCTTTACACCCTTTGCCTTTGCGGTACGGATGTAATCCTGTCCGAGAACCTCCAACATACTGGTACGAGTGATTCGTGCCATATTTCCTGCATAACGAGCGCCAAGAGCGACACTCGGCAGGATATAAGCCGCCACGGAATCAAATCCGGAAATCGGCAGAATATTCAACTTTAATCCGAAAATAATCTGAAGAATGATTGCCACCCAGAATGCCGGTGCAGATACACCGATAATCGCAAGGACCATAACAACGGTATCAATTCCCTTTCCGCGCTTTACAGCAGCGAAGATACCGCACGGAATTCCGATAATTGCAGCAAATACAAAGGACATGCAAGCCAGCTTTACCGTTACCTTAAAGCAACGCATAAGCGCGTCCGTTACAACCTCTTTAGTAAAATAAGAAGTTCCAAAATCAAGATGAACCGCACCCTTGATAAAATTGAGATACTGAACATAATAAGGCAGATCCAACCCCAACTCATGACGAACTTTTGCGATCGTCTCCGGATCTGCACGCTTCTCCAGCATCAGAGCAACCGGATCACCCGGAACTACCTGAAGCAGGACGAATGTAATCAGACTGATGCCCACCAGAACAAAGATTGTCTGTACCAGGCGTTTTGCCGTGTATGAAAGCATTGATTTTCTCCTATAATAGTGAGAAAGGAAGGCTGTAAAACGCGCACAGCCTCCCTCTTCTCAGAACATTTGTATAAGTTTGCGCAAATGACTACTGAATATCTGCGTTCTTCCAGAACATACGGAAGGTGGAATCCATCTGGAATCCGCTGATCTTCGGGTTCAGCAGATAGAACTTGGTCTCATTGTACAGAGGAGTGGTTGCCCAATCTTCTCTGGTCATGATGTGCTCTGCCTTTACGTAAATCTCCTGACGCTCTGCATCATCGGTGGTTGCAATACCATCCTCAAGTAACTGGTCAAACTCAGCGTTGTGCCAGAAGCTGGAGTTGGTATCGGTCTTGGTCATCGGATACAGCATGCTCTCCGGATCTGCGTAATCAACATACCAGTTGGAGATACCGCAATCAACACCACCGCTCTTCTTCATATCAGACCATGCTGCGGAGTCAACCTGCTCAACCTCTACGTTGATGCCTGCTGCCTTTGCCTGCTGCTGGAATGCAGTTGCGATTGCAACGTTACCCTGATACTTGGTGTTTACAGTTACACGCAGATCAATACCATCCGGATATCCTGCCTCAGCAAGGAGCTGTTTTGCCTGCTCCGGATTGTACTCGAACTCCGGAAGGCTATCATCATGTCCAATGATTCCAGCCGGGATGTAGGAGGTCGGAACCGTAGCGGTGCCATGCAGAATGCTGTCGCAGATGGACTTACGGTCGATGGAAAGAGCGATTGCCTCTCTTACCTTTGCATCCGGGAAGGTCTTGGAGTTTACAGTCAGGCTGTAGCATCCGGTCGGCTGGAAGCCATGCATCTGATCCTTCAGATCCGGGTTGCTGGAGTATACCGGGTAGATGGACGGATCTACGTCAACGTAGTCTACATTACCCTTCTGGTACTCAAGAACCTGAGTGTTTACATCCTCGATGAACTTGTAATCAAGACCATCCAGCTTTACGCCGTCATCATGATAATCCTCAAAACGAGAAAGAGTTACGCCAACGCCGGTCTGATAACTGTCCATCTTGAACGGGCCAGTACCGTACAGAACGTTCATACCCCAGTTATCTCCTGCCTCCTCGCAAGCATCCTGCGGATAGATTGCGCAGTAAGCGGTAGACAGAACAGAAAGGAACGGAGCATACGGCTTTTTCAGCTGAATCGTGAAGTGGGTATCATCCTGAACCTCGATGCCAGACAGCTCATCTGCGGTACCAGCGCTCAGCTCATCATAACCTACCACGTTCTCCAGCAAGGTTGCCATCTTTGCCATCTTGACCAGACGCTCGTAAGAATACTTTACGTCAGAAGCCTTCAGAGTCTCGCCGTTGTGGAATTTCACATCCGGAAGAAGCTCGAAGCTGTAAGTCATCTGATCATCAGAGATTGTCGGCATGGAAGCTAACAGGGTCGGCTCCAGACCGTTCTCCGTCGTGGTCAGCAGGGACTCCGTGATGTTGTCTGTGATCTTCATAACGATGCTGTAAGTGTACTGCTGTGGGTCCAGCGCTACCTGCGGATCTACGGCTGCAACTCTTACAATCTTTCCAGAACCATCCGTTGTGGTTTCTGCAGCAGAACTCTCTGCTGTTGCACTTGTCTCAGCAGAAGCATCTGCGGCAGTTGTCTCGGTGCTCTTAGATCCGCCACATGCATTCAGAGAAACTGCAAGTACACAGCCAAGAGCGATTCCTGCCAATGTCTTTTTCATTTGCTTTACTTCCTCTCTTTGTAATCTTTGCTTTTCAGGTCTGCTGAATCTTTTGTGTCCCTTCGTCCTCCCAATCGAAGTTATATTCCCTCGGAATCCGAGAATACATCGTCCACGCTGATAGACAAAAAGCCGTTGGAACTGCGCGTGTTCCTGACAGCTTTTCATGAAAATGCTGTTCAGATCTTCTCTTTTTTAGAGCATATAGACTCTGAAATCTCTTTTTTCTGTATATGTTCTAAAAAAAACGAGACGTCCCCTAAAGGCTACTCCTCCCTGAGTATACGTCTCGTGTCAAACCGGTAAACGGTCGATATCACCTGTTCACTTTTCTCTTAATCATTCGTGTTCATCTTAGCTGGCAATAACTTCTGTTTCACAAATTCCAGTATACATCATAAAAGCCACTTGTCACTATACTCTTCCATCTGTATTTTGTCAAGAACAATTTCTTTTTTCTGTTATATTTTTTAGTGATTTCTGCATTATATATGTGGTAATTTTATTTTTTTATCGTCATTTTTGCCTTTTATGTCTTTTATTTCAGTTCTCTATCCTTATTTTCACTTCTGTTTTTTCTTCCTTTTTTTCAAAATTGCCCCGGATCTTTGACAAAAATTTAGCCAAGAGCCTCGGATTTTGACCCGGGTCATCATATAAATGACAACAACTACGCACTTGACAATCCTTTCCAGTTATGAAACAATAATGAGATACAACACACAAAAAAATAGAAATGCAGATAAAAATGCCATATTCAAACAAACATTGAAACAAAAGAAAAAAGAAAGGGTGAATCCATTATACGATGAATCTCAATGCAAAAAAACAACTCTCTCAGATTGCATGGGCTTATGTCCTCTTTCTGATTGTGAACCGTGTGGCTTCTCTGATTCTCACATTTTTGATCCGAGTGCTCTCCTTTGCCCTTGCAACCACAGGAATCCTTGATCCCTCATTTCTGTTTGGGACAGATGTCTCCATGCTTCTCTCCCTGTTTCTCATGTACGGAATTGCTTTTCCTTTCTTTGTGTGGAAAATGAACCGGATTCCATCATGGACGAAGACCGACAAAAAGACGATCCCGGCAAGCGATTTTGCCGTACTCCTCATCTTCTGCCTCGGCATGACCTATATCGGCAACCTGATCGGGCAGTACCTGATGGCGATCGCCGGAAGTCTGAGTGGAACAGTACAGGAAAATCCCTTAGATGATCTGATCACAGGAATGCATCTCAGTGTCGTCTTCCTCTCCACCGTATTAATCGCTCCGGTCATGGAAGAGCTGATGTTTCGCAAATACCTCGTCGATCGCCTCGCCCCGTTTGGTCAGAAGACCGCTGTGATTCTCTCTGGACTCAGCTTTGGACTCTTCCATGGAAACTGCTTTCAGTTTTTCTATGCCACAATGCTCGGAATGGTCTTTGCCTATCTGTACAGCAGTACCGGACGGATTCGCTACAATATCGCCCTTCATATGATCATCAATTTTGTGGGCGGAGTTGTTCCGATCTTTCTCGCAGACAACTCTGCGGTGAGTGGATTTCTCTCCCTGCTGATTTCGATCTTTTTCGGTGCAGTCGCCCTCGCCTGCATGATCATTGCGATTGTAATTTTCTGCATTTCAATAAGAAAATTAAAGTGGTTTCCCGGATGGATTGCACTTGAGGAGCCTATTGTCAATGTAATTTTTAAAGCTCCTGGTGTCTGGTTCTTTCTGATTATGACGGGAATCAGCTTTGTGATCTCCTGGATCAGCGGATCATAAGACTCCTCCTAACGATCCCAACAATACAATCATAAAATTCAGCTCACAAGCAACCCTTTATCGACAAGCAAAGGAGACCTTTTCCATGAGTATTCATTCCTCAGATCTCAAGACCGCATCCTTCCTTCAGGAGCGCCACAGCGTTCCTCTCGATCTGTGCGCCCAGAAATTAAAGCGGAGTGTCAGCAGTGTCAAGCGCAGTATCGCCTTCCTCAATTTTTCGCTGAATATGACGCATCTGTACCAGACACTCTATTTAACCCGGCACAAAGAAAAAAGACAGTCAGGCGTTCTCCGAGTGGCTCAACCAATATGAGCTTTACACAGAAGTGCTTCCACGCAGAGGAGTCCGTGCTTTTTATACTGTAAAGAAATGCTGAAGAAGCCAGCACACAATCGGAAGTGTCACGATCGAGCCGATTGTTGTCACAAAGATTCCGCCCATCGCATAATCTCCCTCTGATCCCGATGCTTTCGCCATCATGACTGCAGATGCCATTGCCGGAAGTGCCGTCAACAGTGCAATCGTCATACGCAGATCCGCAAAAATCGGGACAAAACCAAGCACAAGATAGACGAGAATCGGAGCCACAAGCATTTTGACAAGCACAATTCCGTAAAGCTCCGGTCGAAACGCATAGCGACGGATATCCATGCACGCAAAGACCCCGCCGAGATAGATCATTGCAAGCGGGGTCGCCGTTCCTCCGATCTTCTGCAACCCGGTGTTGATGACTCCCGGCACCGGAATCCGGGCGATAATAAAGACGAGAGCCAATGCGATCGCTGTCGTCGCCGGATTGATCATCTTTTTTAACTTAAATCCGCCCTCTGCTCCCTCCGGCGTTGTGAGCTTTACACCGAGTGTCCACAACACAGACTGATCCACGATCGTCACAAGCGAAATATAGAGCATACCACTCTGTGGATAGATGCTTGAGATAATCGGAATTCCCATAAATCCGATATTTCCAAACATCGAGATCGCCCGGTAAACCAGAGCCGTATTTCCCTTCAGTCGAAAGACTTTTGCCAAAAAAAGGCTCTCAAGAAAGAAAAACGCATAGAGCACTGCCGTCAGAGCGATGACTTCTGCGCTCGAAAACAGCGTCTCCCTCTGCACACCATTGACTGTGTTAATAAAAATCAAAACCGGAAGTCCGAGCTTCAACACATATTTTGCAAGCACTTCAAGCGTCTCTGCACAGAAGACCTTCGTCTTGACAAGAGCTACTCCCGCAAGAATATAAACGACAAACAAGCCGATCTGCTCCACCACAATTCCAAATGTATCCATCTTTTGTCATTCCCCTCTCCGTCTTACTCTTACATGGAATACAAAAACGAGAAGCTCTATCCGGGAGCTTCCCAGATATGCTTCTCATTTTCCTATCTTTTATTTTTTTTAAGTAAGCTCTACTTATCTAATTACTCTTGGATGAAGTTAAGCTCTACTTGAGCATCTCGTCTTTCTTTGCAAGAATCGCCTCTACTGCGCTGCATGCCGGGCAATCACAGTACTTTGCACCCTTTGCCTTGATCTCTTTTGCATGCTCTGCAACTGCTCCTGCCTTGTCACCAAACACACCTGCTCCTGCCGGGGACTCTGCAAATGCAATCAAACCATCGATTGGAATGATGTCTTCCTCAAGCTCAGCGATGTAATTCTTCGTCATCTCAGCTTCCTTTTCGGTTCCAAGAGCATCCAACCATGCCTGTCCTGCCTGCTTTGCCTCTGCACAGCAACTCGATGCATCGATCAACTCGTGTGTCTTCTCAACAATGTAATTCATCAGCTGGTTTTCCATAAGATTATGACCCCTCTCTAAAATAATTGTGTATAAACCCGTTCTTATTTTAGCATAATAATCAGAAAAAATCAAATCTGTGACAATCTACCAGGATGATCTACGATCTCTATCTAGAAGAACCCGCGGTGATCACACCTGTCTTTCCGCCGTCTGCCTCCGGATTGCTCTCTCCGCTGTTCGGAGTGTTGCTCGTTCCGCTTCCGTTCTGGGAATTTGATCCACTGTTAAAGTTATAGGAGTTTGCAGTTGCAACCTGAGTCGTGCAGGTTCCGTCTGCCTGGAAGGTGTATACAACGCCATCGATTGTGCGGGAAGTGCCGGCAACCATCACTCCGTTTGACGGGTCAAAATAGTAGGTGCTTCCATTGACATTCTGGAAACCGGTCTGTATCTTTCCATCGGTTCCGAACAGATACCAGTATCCGTCAACCGGCATTGCAATGTTGATTGCACACTTACCAGAATCCGGGTAAAAGTAATAGCGCGCACCATCAATCGTGCGCCATCCAGTCCAGAGAGCGCCATCCTCTGCCATGTAGAAGTAATCCTGACCAATGCGAAGCCAGCCAATCGCAAGCGTACCATCCGACATTCCATAGTAGTACTTGTCCGATGCTGTATCATGGATCAGTCCGGTTGCAATCGTTCCATCCGGCATATAATAATAGAGCTTGTCTCCAGACCTGGTCACTCCTGCTGCATAGGCACTCATTCCACTTCCGATCACAACACTGCCAAGAACTCCTGCAAGCATTGCAGCTGCTGCTTTGCGATATAATTTCATTGTTCCGTCCTCCAGTTTCTGCATTTTTCTAAAAATTCACAATTATATCGGATGTTATACCGACTACCGATAATCATAAATTTTTCTTTCTCGTCTTTTTATTATAAACCCTAGAACCGTTCCAATGTAAAGAAAAAAATTTTAAAATTTTTGTGTCCTCAAACATCACCATAAATCTCATACGAAATTTTCAGTTTGGAACCGTCTGCGTGATCCGATCAGATGCGATAGTAACAGTTTCCACCACAACCTGATAAAAAAAGTTCCCGCTTCACGCGCTCCTGAAATTCGATTTCCGACGTGGAGTTTCCAAGAATCTCCCTTGCCCGACACAGATTCTGAATATCCCGCTCCATAAAATCCACATAATTTCCGCGCCCCACGAGCTTTAAATGTGTGATTCCGGCTTCCTGAAGTCTCCACAGCGCACAGAGACCACATCCACTCTCCCCGCAGAGATAGCCGTCCTCATCATAACTTTTTTCTGCGATGCTTCCTCTAGTTATTCCTCCCATCAGTTCTCCATCCTCATTGATGCGTCCGCTCTGTTTCATCCGCTCCCATTCTTCTCTTCCCTGTCTCGATTGAAGCGATGCCGATCCGATCTCCGTCTGATCTTCCACCGGTGCAAGCCAATATGGTACCCGGCAGAGATGCCCGATCTCATCCCCGTGAAACGAATTGCAAAATGCCCCCGTAAACTGACAATTCTCATTCAGCACAAATGCCTCAAATTCCGTCGGAGAAAATACCTCAAACTTCATTCCAGTTACAGCGCGCATATCCGTAAACGTATTCTTTCGATGAAAAATCACTCTCGTAAGCCCAAGGCGACTCAGCGCACGGATACTTCCGGTATTAACCTCTCCGTTCTCCCCACTCAGATGAATCTCGCAGTCAACCCCCTGCGCTCTCAGATACACAATCAAGGCGGGATCGGCAAGAATGAAACTGTGAAATCCAAGTTCCATACAGGAAGTGATGATCTTTGCAATCTCCGGGTATTGTTCTGGCAAATAATATAACGAATTGAACGTCAGATGAACAGGCTTCTGGTAACGGCACACCATTCCTGCCAGAATTTCAAGCTCACTGTACGATCCGATCTGCACGTTGCAGCAGAGCACCTCCCGACGATTTAGTGGCGCTCTCGCCCCATATTTCGCCGTCCATGAGTACGGAACATATCCGCAGAAACACTCATCTGCCCCTGCTGCGACAAAGCGGACATACTCGTCGATCGAGCCGAGTCCCGCTGTGATTTTCATCTTTCTCTGATTTTTTTGATTTCTTTGATCTATCTGATTGATCGGATCTTTTCGTCCCCGATTTCCATCAGATTGATCACAAGACGATCGATCCCAAGATCTCTCCAGTAATTTGCTTTGTTCCACTTACTCTCCTTCTCACACACCTGCAAAGCCTCAAGAATCTGCGCATCAAACCCAAACAAAGAATTCCCCCTGCCAACCATCTTCAAATGCTCCGGATACAGATACACAAAGCGATTGCAATATTTCGGACACTCTCTGACTAACGTCTGGTGCCCGCGCGCTCCATAGACACATCCCGCATACAAGGTACAGTACTGAGAAGTATTCGTCTGGTAAAACGGGAGATGCAGACTGTTTTTCTCTCCCGGAAAACGGTGGTCTGGAAGTCCCGCAATTGACTCCCACTCATAGCGCTCGATCTTAAATTCATTTTTCAAAAATTCCCGGTAAAAGTCAGCATAGAGGTTGTTCTCCCCAGCATTTTCCCGATCATAACCATCATAATCTTTTGCGCTTAAATATCTGCTGCGCGGATCTTTCCGGCGCTTATTTAAAAGGACTCCAAGACTTGGAATGATAAGATTTGGAATGATAGGACTTTGATGACCTGTTTGATGACTTTCATGAGCTGTTTGAGATGCTTTCGATGCTCCGTGAGCAATTTGGGTGGAAATCAAGTTTGAAATCTGCGCCAAAATCAAATCTGCCACCGCCCAGTCATTGACAACTACTTCCACTTTTTTCATTTCTGTCTCTGTGTCGCGTTCCTCGCACCATCGTTTAATCTCTTTTAAGAAAGACTCGAAAAATTCCCGTGCCTCCTCCCTCAGATAAGATGTCACAATCGTTATACCGAGTTTTTCTGCTCTTGCCTTCTCAAGCAGACGCAAAAGTTTTTCTGTATCCGGAAAGAGAAGTGGGCAGAATGCGTTTCCTATATAAAGGCGGGCGGGGCGACACAACGCAAGGCGATGCTCTTGAAGCCCGTTTTTCTTCCAGTACCAATTAGAAAAGTCTTCGATCGAACAACTCAGATACTTCTCATAGAGATATGGCTGGTCTAATTCTAATGCGATTTCTGGAAATTGATCTTCTATTTTTAAATTCTCTCGTTCCCTGGCATCCTTTTTTGTTTTCTCCGTCAACCCATTCCCCGAAATCGATTCAAACCACCGCTTTTTCTGTGCCTTCAGACTGCTCGCATGAATCTCGTCGAGATCAGCCGGATAGCCAAGCAGTGCTTCTGAGACTTCTGCGTCACAGCACTCTAGTTTCAAGCGAATGTAACGATCGTACTGACTGATCAATTTTTGAACTGCACGCGCAAATTCCGACTGAACTGATCGATCAAAGCATGCGCAAACCTCAACCAAAATTTCTGTCCAAAATCCTTTTTTCAAAACCTCACAAATCTCAAACTCAGTGATCCGAATCTCTCGATAAGCTCTTTTTTCCATTTCATAGAAACAGATCCGAAAGGATTTCAGCGAATTTTGAAAATCACCCTTCCACTCTGCAAGGCGAAAACAGAATTTCTCCTCCTCAATTCCGGTAATCCGAATCTCTTTCTCACAAAATCCCCCTCTACATTCCTCTGGATATTTCTCTGAACATTCTTCTGAATATTCTGCTAGACCTTTCTTACATTCTTCCGGTTCTTTTATAAACTCTGCAAATCCTGCCAGCAAACCAAATGGAATCATTGAAATCATCTTCTCGCCTCCTTTCCTAACTTTTTTGTATGATAGGGCGCAATTTCCCACCATACAAAAAAGCTCAGAAATCAAGAACTGACTTCTGAGCTTTACACTAGCAGGGGAAGAGGGGCTCGAACCCCCATCTACGGTTTTGGAGACCGCTGCTCTACCATTGAACTATTCCCCTATGCTAGATGAAGTTTTGTGTCTCAACTGAGCACTCGTACATAATATCACACATTTATAGGGCTGTCAACAAAATTTTTGCTTTTTCTAAAAAAATTGCAAAATTTGAGATTATCTTTGAGCGTTTGTGAAATACCGATACGAAATGAGTATCTTGTTTTTGAGGGAGTTGGAGTGGAAATTGAGAAAATTCAGATCTGGAACTCCCAGTTTCCATCATCCATGCGATATTCGGAGACTGTCATGCCATTTTGCTGGCGGAATTGTCTGGAAAAATAGTTGACATCCTTAAATCCCATCTGGTCGCAAATTTCATAGAGCTTGAGATTGGTGTTTCGCAGGAACCAGGATGCACGACTCATGCGAATTCTTTGGCTGTATTCCCGGTAGGAGAGGTGGAGAGCACAGGAAAAACGCTCGCTGAGAGCCGATGCACTCATGAAAAATTCCTGAGCCACCTCTTTCTGAGACAGAGGCGTGTCGACATGCTCAAGCAGATAGATCATGATCTTTTTCACCAGCTCATCATCGGTCTCCGGATAGAGACGCCAGAGCTGATCGTAGAGACGATTGAATCCCTGTTCACAAAATGTGCGCACAAGATGCTTATCACTCGTGAAAAGTCCATGAATCTGATTGAAATCCTTCTGATCGAGAAAAGATGCAAGCCACGGAAAATCCTGAAATGTGAGATTAATGACACTTTCAAAGAAGCGCCGAAGTCGTTGATCTGTCTCGATCGCATTTTCACTTAGATTACAGAGCTGATGGAGTTCTTTGGACACTGTTTCAGGAAAACGACTTGTCCCAATGGTGCGTCTGACACGCAAAAGCGCTTCCTGTTCCGGGGACTTTTCAGCTTGTCCAGAGAATTCCATTCGAGAAAATGTTTTGGAAAGCATATCCACGGTAAAAGGACGAAGCAGATAATCGCAGGCACCATACAGGAGTCCCTGACGGGCAAACTGAAAGTTCGGAGCTTCGCTTGTCAACACAACTCGCACACCGGGGTGTTCGGAACGGATTTTTCTAAGCAGGTGAAGTGCGTCCAATCCGTTTAGGAAGAGATCAAGAAACACGACATCAAAAGTCTGCTGATCGAGCAGTTTTCCGGCATGAATGCCATCCCGCACAAAAGAAAAAGTTTTTTGACATTCAAATGGTTTCCATACAGCATCTGGAAGAGCATCAATGGCGACCAGAATCTTGGTTTTTTCTGTAAACATCGAATGAAAAATCTCCTTCCCATCGCTCTAAATTCTTTGGTCAAAATCATCAATCATTCCAAAATCTGTTATCATTTATGTCTGTAATCCATACCAATTATATAGGAATTATCGATTGTGTTCATTATAGAACGCAAATTTTCATCTGTCAATTGTCAATTTAAGACGGATGAATTAAATAAAGAGTATTTGGAACACCATTTTACCGGCGTCCCAAACACTCTTTCTGATTCATAATTTTTTCTCAAAATCTAATCAAATTCAAGATTTCTTAAAGACAATCTCTCCAAGGCATCTTCCGGTCAGATTCAACTGAGTTTTGCACTGGTCAATCCCATTTTTGCCCAGATGATAGACGCTGTATCCATATCCTTCCTCAAAAGAGACTCCGCCAATTTCCAGACTCTCTCCGCGGAAAGACATGCTGTCTGCAATGTAATACGGAATTTCCGCCACGCGCCCTACATAGTGATGATGCGTGTGACCGCAAAGCACAGCCGTCGGTCTCGTCTCTCGAAGAATCTCTTTGATTTTCTCACTCTCAGGGATCGGTGGAACTCCCGGGAGCTGATCGATCAGCTGGTGGTGTGTCATCAAAATCACTGGCTTGCCCTTCTCTTTCATCGCAAGAAGCTCCTGCTCCAACCATAAAAGGCGATCCGGATCCACACAGCCATCCGAACACCCCTGAACACTGCTGTCAAAGGAAACAATCACTGCCTCATCAAATACTTCGATAAAGTAACACGGATCATCTCCTGCACACTCTGCCTCCGCTTCCGCGATTCCCATCCATCCTATTCGCAGATTCTTTTTGTTGTCATGGTTTCCCGGCGTGATTATGACCGGTCCATCCCCGACTAGCTTTTGAATCTGATGCTTCAAAATCCGATAATCATCAACGCTCCCATCTTCCGTCAGATCTCCGGTAATCAGCACTACATCAATCTCCTGCTCACTGAGAGCCTGCTTTAAGCTCTCCTGCAAAAAGTACATTGGAGCATCCATCTGTGACAGCATGTTTTCATATTCACTCGGTCCATCCGAATAGAAACTTCGATAATGAATATCGGAAATATGTAACAAATTCATTCTAGTTTCCTCACGATTTTATTTACTGACTCACTTTCATAATCTCAATTATTTACAATCTCCATTATTTACAATTTCAACTATTCATAATTTCAATCATTCACGATCTCAGCTTCTTATCTTTTCTTTCATTCTTTCATCTTATTATCTTTTCTTTATCTTCGTTTTTTATCTCAGTTTCTTTCGGATCATTCCGGTAAGCAAATCCATCACAAATACCATCACGACAACGCCGAGAAGAATGATGCTCACCTTGTCCCAGTTTCGCGACTGAATAGCAAAGATCAGCGGTGCTCCGATTCCACCTGCTCCGACAAGTCCGAGCGTGGATGCACTTCTGACTGCAATCTCAAAGTGATTCAATGAGAGGGAGCTGTAAATCGGCATCAACTGAGGAACTCTCGCAAAAAACAATGTCTGCCAAAAACCGGCTCCGACTGCACGCATTGCCTCCGCAGAGTCCTCTCCCATCGCCTCAAGTTCCTCGGTGTAGAGTTTTCCAAGCATTCCGATCTGGTGAACACCGATCGCCATAACACCGGCAAACGGTCCCGGACCTACGACCTTTACAAAAATGATCGCATAGACAAGCTCTGGAAACGCACGGAGCACATTGCAGATGAATTTTCCGATCTTGGCTACCCACGGATAGGATTTCCACAAATTCGATGCGCTAAGGAGTGTGATCGGAAGTGCAAGCACTGTCGCAATCGCCGTTCCAAGAAAGGCGATGCCGAGTGTCAGCACAAGAAGGCTTAAAAGATCTTCCCCGCTTCTGTCATACACAAAACTCCAGCGCGGTTTCATGAGTCCACGAATGACTTCCATTCCCATTTCCGGAGAAAAACCGGCAAGCCCGGAAAAATCAATGCCCGCGATGCAGTATACGATCACTGCTGCTGCCACAAGTCCGATCGCCAAACGGCGAAAACTTCCTGCCTGTCTCATCATACCAGTCTCCTCCTGATCGCTTCACTCAATCCATCCACAATTGCAACAACCACAAGAATCATCAAAATCACAAGCGAAACTCTCTCATACTGAAGCAGAGCCAGAGAGGAGTTTAAAATCACTCCGATTCCGCCTGCACCCACATATCCGAGAACCGTGGACGCGCGGACATTGACCTCGAACGCATAAAACGTATAGCTGACAATCTGGCTGAGCACCTGAGGCGCAATCGACCAGAATGCAATCTGAACCTTATTTGCACCGACTGATTCTGCCGCTTCAATCGGACCGTAATCAATCGTCTCGATCGTCTCATAAATCAGCTGAGACACCATGCCAAACGTAAAGATCGCAATCGTCAGGACACCCGTCGCCTCACCAATTCCGATCACAGCGACGAGAAGAGCTGCCAGCAGAAGGTTCGGGATTGTGCGGACAATATCCATGATAAAACGCATCACCGTCGTGACTACAAGATTTCTTGTCACAACGGTTGTTCCAAGAAACGCCACCGGAACTGCGACAATGACACCGAGAACCGTTCCAACAACTGACATTTTCAGGGTTTTTGCCATCGGATCAAGGAGCTTTGGCAGATAGGAAAAATCCGGATGCATCAAACGGCCAAGAAAGATTCCCACCTGATCAAGGTTTGAAAACACTTCTGAGAAATCTGCATCCGTCACTACCGCACTGCCAAAGATACAGACTGCAAGCAGAAACACAATCAGCAAGTGCTTATACCACTCAAAATGTACCGTGTCCTTTAGTTTCATCTGCTTTCCTCTCCGTCATCCTCCGATGCATCCTGATCTTGATTCATCGCAGGGTTCTTTCCATAAATGCGCGCTAACTCTGTCTCATCCAACTGCTTGGGTGTCCCGTCAAAAACAACCTTTCCGCTCTTGAATGCCAGAATTCGATCAGAAAATGCCTTTGCCATCTCAACGGAATGGATGTTGACGATCACGGTCTTTCCCATCTCCTGATTGATCTTTCTCAAATCCTGAAGAATTTTCTGGGAAGTGATCGGATCAAGGGAGGCAACCGGCTCATCCGCAAGGATGATGTCTGCCTGCTGAACAAGCGTCCGCGCGATCGAAACTCTCTGTTGCTGACCACCGGAGAGCTCATCGCTTCTCGAATGCAGTTTGTCGAGAAGTCCCACACTCTCAAGTGCCTGTTTCGTTCTCTCATAATCTTCCTTTGTGAAGAGTCCGAAGATACTCTTCCAGGTGGAATAATATCCCAGACGTCCAGACAGAACGTTTTTCTGCACCGTGCTTCTCTTTACCAGATTGAAGCTCTGGGAGATCAGACCGATGTGACGGCGAATCTCGCGAAGCTGTTTCTTTCCCGCCTTTGTGATCGACACGCCATCCACAACGATGTTTCCCTCGCTGATCTCATTCAGGCGATTGATCGAGCGCAGGAAGGTACTCTTTCCTGCACCCGAAAGTCCGATTACAGAGACAAACTCTCCATCCGTAATCGTCAGATCGACATCATCGAGTCCTCTCGTTCCATTCGGATATACTTTTGATACATGCTCAAATTTAATCATGATTACTCAGCCGCCTTCTCGGTGTATGCCTTAATGGTATCGTAAGCCTCTTCCGTTGCTTCCTCGTAGCCCTTGTGACCCCACAGAGACATTGCCTCCGCGCCCTGCTCGTCATTCGGCATATTTAAGAAGGTCTCTTTGATCTTCTCCTTCATCTCATCATCCATATCCGGGCGAACTGCGATTGCATCGTTCGGGATATCGCCCTCAGTCAGATACAGAACGCGAAGATCGTTCATCAGATCGTATCCCTCAAACTTGGAGGAGAACACAACGCGAGCGCCCTCAAATACGAAGCAGGCATCCTGCTGACCATTGAGAACTGCGGTCATCTCACTCGGAATATCATTTACAGTTGTCAGCGTGCAATCCGTTGCCGGATCAATTCCAGCCTCCTTCATCTCTGCAACCGGATAAATGTAACCACTTGCGGAGTTCGGGCTCAGAGTTGCAATCTTCTTTCCCTTCAGATCCTCAAGCGTCTGGATGTCACTGTCTGCCTTCACGAGAACCTCTCCCTTAAAGGTTCCGGTCATCTTACCCTCAACCGGAAGACCAGTCTCCTGATCATACTCTCCAAGCTGAGAAGTCAGAATTGCCTTTGCAGCTCCCATATCACGCGCCTGCACATAAGCTGCTGGAGGCATAATTCCGAGATCCACTTTACCGGAAGACATTGCCTCCACGATCGTCGAATAATCCGTTGCCAGTGTCACATTTACCTTGCAGCCCAGTTTTTCTGTCAGGTAATCTGCAAAAGGTTTTGCCTTTGCCTCCATACTTCCATCGTTGTTCGTCGGAACAAACTGTACATTCAGAGTTTTCTCCTCACTCTTCTTTGAACCACATCCGGCCAGTGCGACCGTTGCCATTCCTGCACAAAGAATTCCTGCCATTACCCGCTTCAGTTTCATGATTATTCTCCTTTTCATTGGCTTGATTTTTTTCATTTCTCAAAATTTAATTTCCTAAAATCTTTTTCCCTCTTCTTTTTGAGAAATATTTCTTCTTTTCCCTATCACCATAGCAGAGAAAGGTAGGGAAAGGAAATGACATGTGTCACATTTACCAAAATTTTACCGACATTTTTCGCAAAAAAACAAAACGAGATTGAGAATTTTATTATTTTCCAGTATAATAAGTACGATAAATAAGTGACAATTGATTCATTATCTCTATTTATAAATAAATCAATAAATATTGATTAAGAAAATTCATATATAACTCCAGGTAAGAAATAGCTGAAATTTAAATGAACAACATATGGATTATGGATAAGGAATCGATAAAATCGACACGAACAATCAATCATTGAATCACTTGACTTATTGGGAAGGACATTGAGATACTATGAGAAAAATTTCGGATCCTGAAAAGCGCCATGCCTACATTGAAGAATATCATCTCCAGGATTACATGGATTTAGATCTGATGGAATTATCGGAACTATGTTTATTTGAAAAAAATGAATATCTGATTCACGCAGGCGAGATTTCAGACTACCTCTATTTCATGGTGGAGGGACAGGTCATGGTATTCTCCTACACCTCAGATGCCAAAAACACCTGCATCAATTACCTGCGCGAATCCTCTCTAATCGGGGAATCCGGCTCTCTCTGGCAACATCCGCCGACTGCGAGCGTCCGCGCTCTCACGCCCTGCGTCTGCGTCATCATCAGTCTTCCCCGCTACCGCAAAGCACTCTTAAATGACATCCGCTTTCTCCAAAATGTCGGGCTGATCCTCAGCTATCGTCTGAACAACGAAATTCATGTCACGAACTCACTGATGGAGCCGATGGAACTGCGTCTGGCACGCTTCATCCTCGAGCACACAAATGAGCAGAACCTCTTCTCGTTTCAGCTGACGACCTGCGCGCTGATCTTAAACACGAGCTATCGCCACCTGCTTCGAACCATCCGCGGGTTCTGTGAAAGCGGACTGATAAAAAAAACGCATGGCGGATACCTGATTCCGGACCGCTCCCGTTTAGAAGAATATCTGAATCAGCAGTCGACTTAATTGTAGCTTCTTCCATGCACCAAAAAGCACCGATCTCTCAGTACTCTGAAAAAACGGTGCTTTCATTTCGTTTTTGCTATTTAATTTTCAATCTTCTATCGGTCTTTCATCGTTTCATTGTCGATTTATTTCCTATCTAATTTTCCAATCTCCTATCTGGATGCAACTTGGATACAATCTCCCGTTGACTTTCTTGAAGAAATTCAGGAAAGAAGTCGATTCAGTCGCTTAGGACTCCATGCGGTCTACCTTCGATGCTCTCGCCTCAACCTCTTTCTTCTGGATATCACCAGGAGCCTGCTCGTAGCGGGAGAACTCGTACTCATAGACACCGATTCCGCCTGTCATCGAGCGCAGGTCGGTGTTGTATCCGAACAGCTCAGACATCGGAATATCTGCCTCGATCACCTGTTTGCCGTGATGATCGGAATTCATGCCGAGCACACGACCTCTTCTGCGGTTCAAATCGCCCATGACATCGCCGGTGAACTTATCCGGAACGGTAACCTTCAGGGATGCGATCGGCTCAAGCAGAACCGGATTTGCCTCCATGAAGCCCTTCTTAAATGCCATCATTGCAGCGGTCTTGAATGCCATCTCGGAGGAATCTACCGGATGATAGGAACCATCTACAAGAGTTGCCTTCACGCCGACAACCGGATATGCTGCAAGCGGTCCTCTCAGACAGCTCTCTGCGACACCCTTCTCAACTGCCGGAAAGTAGTTCTTCGGAACGGCTCCGCCGAAGACTTTCTCCTCGAATACATACGGCTTCTCAAGATCACCGGACGGCTCAAATTCCATCTTAACATCGCCATACTGACCATGTCCGCCGGACTGCTTCTTGTATTTGCCCTGTACGCTGACTTTCTTTCTCAGCGTCTCGCGGAATGCAAATTTCGGCTTACACAGCTCAATCTCAACCTTATAACGGTTCAACAGCTTGCTCACAACAACTTCCAACTGCTGATCACCGATTCCGTAGAGCAGAAGCTGGCGGTTCTCCTTATCGTTGACGGACTTGAGCGTCAGATCCTCTTCCATCAGCTTTGCAAGAGCACTCGATACCTTATCCTCATCGCCCTTTGTCACGGTCTTATAACGCATGTATGTATAAGGTGTGGAAATCTGCGGTTTGTGGTATACGATCGGAGCTGAACGCAGGGCAATCGTATCGCCGGTCTGGGTCACAGCAAGCTTTGCAACGGCTCCGATATCACCAGCCTTGAGCTCCGGAACCTCGATCACATCTTTACCTCTGAGCAGGTAAACCTTTGCGATCTTCTCCTCAGCGTCCTTGTTGACGTTGTAAATCGTGCTGTCCGGTTTCAGAACGCCGGTACAGATCTTCATCAGAGAATACTTTCCGATAAACGGATCTACGACGGTCTTGAAGACTCTTGCAGATAAAGAAACCTCATCATTATACTTTGCGGTGAAACGCTCTCCGGTAGAGACATCCACACCGATACACTCAAACTTGTCCGGAGACGGAAGATAACGGTCAATAACCTGCAACAGAGTCTTGAATCCCTGGCAGTTCACACCGGAACCCATCAGAACCGGAACGATCGAACCATCTATCACATGTTCCCTCAGAGCGCCCTGAATCTCCTCAAGCGTAAATTCTTCGCCAGAGAAGTAGCGCTCCATATATTCCTCACAGGTCTCTGCAACTGCCTCGAGCAGTGCGTCACGGGCGATACCCAGATTCTTTTGGGAATAATCAGGAATCTCACATTCTTCGTAATCACTCAGATTGGTGAAACGTCTGCCTGCCATCTTTACCACATTCACATAGCCGACAAACTTTTCATTTTCGCGGATCGGGAGCTGGAACGGAGCGATACATCTTCCGAATCTTCTCTCCAGCTTCAGCACGAGCTCACGAAAGCTCGCATGATCGTCATCCATGTTGGTAACGAAAATCACTCTCGGCAGGTGTAACTTATCACAAAGTTCCCATGCCTTTTCTGTACCTACTTCAATTCCTGCCTTGCAGTTTACGACGATGATCGCGGCATCGGCCACACTGGCTGCCTCTTCTGCTTCACCGACAAAATCAAAATATCCCGGCGTATCTAACACATTGATCTTCATGGGGCCGTGATCTCCGGCATACTCCAGCGGGATCATGGAGGTAGAGATTGAGAACTGACGCTTGATCTCTTCTTTGTCATAGTCACTAATGGTATTTCCATCTGCAACTTTGCCCATACGTTTGGTGACTCCGGTTACCAGTGCCAGCGCCTCCGCAACCGTCGTCTTACCGGCCCCGCCATGGCCAAGCAGAACGACGTTACGGATCTGTTTCGTTCCATATACGTTCATAAAATCCCTCCTGTTAAATTAGATTTTTGTCTTATGGATATATTTTACTAAAAATTTTGTAAAATTTCAAGAGTTAAATGCAATTTGCACGAAAAAATTTTCTAATTTTTCTGATCTGTGGGAAGGTTCGTGAAATTACGATTGTTTCTGCGTTTTTTATCATGCAGATGCGCCAATCTGCGCAATCCTGTCAGACGTTATCAAAGACAACGGCGTGTTTTTTTGGTAAAATCTGCTCCCGTCCCTGTATCATATTAATTTTTCCGTACAAAAAATTCCCATCTGTGTACCACAACATCGTCATTACTTTAAAGTGATGAATCGTTGACATTTACTTTCACATACGATAAAATGGTCTTGTTTCCTATTTATTTTGTGATTTCCTATTTATTTTCCTAGTTTATTTAGTTGTTTGCTTTTATTTTAGATTTTTTATTCGGAATTTTTTGTAATTGTTTGGATTTTCGGATTTATTATTTTATTTTATTATTTAAATCAGGAGGATTTTCCAATGATAGATTCCACGTTTGGATTTATCGGTTTTGGACTGATCGGAGGCTCGATCGCGAAAGGAATCAAGCGAACCAATCCGAGCACCCGTATTATGGCCTACATGCGCACACGCGCAAAACTGGAGCAGGCACAGCGTGACGGTATCGTCGATCTGATCTTGGACGGTCCATGCGAATCGCTTCGCGAGTGTGACATTGTCTTTTTATGCACTCCGGTTGAATACAATGCCAGCTATCTCTCTGAGATTCGCCCTTACCTCAAGCTTGGTGCAATCCTGACTGATGTCGGAAGCACGAAGAGCGATATTCACAAAGTTGTGACCGAGCTTGGCATGGAGGATGTCTTTGTCGGCGGTCATCCGATGGCAGGCTCCGAGAAGACCGGCTATGAGAATGCGACTGATCACTTGCTTGAGAACGCCTACTACATCATCACTCCGACTGCCAAGAGCCGTAAGGAGGACGTTGACCGCATGGTTGAAGTTGCAAAAGCAATCGACTCGATCCCGATTGTCCTCGACTATCAACAGCATGACCGCATTGTCGCTGCAATCAGCCATCTTCCTCACCTGATTGCGTCCAGCCTTGTCAATCTCGTCAAGGATTCCGATGATCCGGAAGGCAGAATGAAACTCCTCGCCGCAGGCGGTTTCAAGGACATCACCCGAATCGCCTCCTCCTCCCCTGAAATGTGGGAGCAGATCTGTATGACAAACACCGGCAACATCATCGATCTGATGGATGACTATATTGAGGCGCTCTCCCACATCCGAGACGAGCTTCATCAGAAAAATGGAACGGCAATCTACGACCTCTTTGATTCCTCCCGCAGTTACCGCAACTCCTTCACCGAGCGCGCAAGAGGTTCTGTGACTCCGGATTATTCCTTCACCGTTGATATCGTCGATGAGCCAGGTGCAATCGCCACACTTGCCTGCATTTTAAGCGCAAGAGGCATCAGTATGAGCAACATCGGAATCAACCACAACCGCGAACACGGCGAGGGTGCTCTGCGAATCACCTTCTATGATGAGAACAGTATGAATGCCGCATGGACACAGTTGAAGAAATACAATTATGAACTGATCAAAACGCCGTAACAGGGTCTTAAACAGTTAAAAACAAAGTACACATCTCACTACATTTTAAAACAGGGGGTTATCGATAGTTATGAAATTTACAAGATCAAACGGACTTCACGGTGAAGTCACGATTCCGGGAGACAAATCCATCTCCCACCGCAGCGTCATGTTCGGTTCGATTGCAAAAGGCGAGACCGAAATCACCAACTTTCTTCAGGGAGCAGACTGTCTCTCCACAATCTCCTGCTTCCGCGCAATGGGAATTGAGATTGAGAATGACGGAAACCGCGTTCTCGTTCACGGAAAGGGACTTCATGGTCTCACAAAGCCGAATCACGTCCTCGACTGCGGAAACAGCGGCACAACCACCCGCCTGATCTCCGGCATTCTCTCTGCTCAGAATTTCGATGTTACCCTGACCGGTGATGCCTCGATCCAGAAGCGTCCGATGAAACGAATCATGGATCCTCTGTCCCTGATGGGTGCCGATATCCGAAGCATCAATGAAAATGGCTGTGCCCCGCTTGCAATCTCCGGTCGTCCGCTTCACGGTATCCACTATCAGTCTCCGGTGGCCTCCGCCCAGGTCAAATCCGCAATTCTCCTCGCCGGTCTCTATGCAGACGGAGAGACCCGTGTGACCGAGCCTTATGTCTCCCGCAATCACTCTGAGCTGATGCTCTCCCACTTTGGCGCTGATGTCCACACCGAGGACACGACCGCAGTGATCCGCCCTGTGAAAGAACTCTACGGACAGAAAATCGAAGTGCCGGGAGACATCTCCTCTGCCGCCTTCTTCCTCGCTGCCGGTCTTCTGATCCCGGACTCCGAGATCTTGATCAGGAATGTCGGCATCAACCCAACACGAGACGGTATTCTGCGTATCTGCAAGGATATGGGCGCTGACATCACGCTGCTCAATGAAAAGACAAGCGGAGAACCGACCGCCGACCTTCTTGTGCGCTCAAGCAGACTGCACGGCACCGTGATCGGTGGATCTGTGATTCCAACTCTGATCGATGAACTGCCGATGATCGCTGCAATGGCATGTTTCGCTGATGGCGAGACGATCATTAAGGATGCTTCCGAATTAAAGGTTAAGGAATCCAACCGCATTGCTGTCATGGTAGAGAACCTCTCCGCAATGGGCGCCGATGTGGAAGAAACTGAGGACGGAATGATTATCCGTGGTGGAAAGCCTCTGCACGGGGCTGTGATTGACAGCCATCTCGATCATCGAATTGCGATGACGTTTGCGATCACCGGATGCATGGCAGAAGGCGAGACCGAGATTCTCGGAGCAGAGTGTGTCAATATCTCCTATCCGGGATTCTACGACGATTTAAAACGTCTCTCCAAATAGGCAAAAAATAAGCTGAAAACAGGAGGACAAGCAGGAGGAAGAACATGGATTCTTTCCTCCTGTTTTTTTCTGTTTTTTCCTATTGTTCTCTCTGCCTTTCTCCTTATCTTTCTCTCTGTCTTCTTCCGTTTCTTAATTTTCTCTTTCGTTTTCTTTGCATATTCTTTCCATATTCTTTCATTCGATCTCAACTTCCCAAAAAGCCTTGGCAATCCATTTTTCCTATTGTATAATAAAACCCGTGAAAATTTAATATTGAATTAGGAGACGAAGAATGAAAAAGTACACACGATTAAAAGCACTGCTTTTAGGCTGTGTCTGTGCACTCACCACAGCATTCTCTGCTGTGCCCGCACGGGCTGATACCATTGTTGCCTCTCAGGATGCTCCTTCGGGAAATTCGATGTCCAACGCGATCTCGGTAGATGGGACAAACACCACCTCCACCGGACCGACACTCTGGGTAGTCGGAGATTCCACCGCGACCTCATTCAGTGACACCAACTACTACTCCCCTCGCTATGGCTGGGGAACCCAGTTAGGTCTCTACATCAAGGGCATCAACATTCAGAACCTTGCCGTTTCCGGCGCAAGCTCCAAGAGTTACATTGATATGAGTCAGTATCAGCAGTTGATGCAGAGCGTTAAGTCCGGAGATTATGTTATGATCGGCTTTGGTCACAACGATGAGCGCGCAGAACTTGGACGTTACACCAATCCGAACGGTTCTCCTTCCACCAGCGGTTCGTTCCAGTATTATCTGTATGAGAAATACATCAAACCGATCCGCGACAAGGGCGCAAATCCGATTCTTGTCACCCCGATTGTCCGCAGAAACACCGGAAACAATTACACCGGAGAGAGTGGACACATCACAACCACGGTCAAGAATGAGGAGGGAACATTCGAGGGCGGAAACTACGCCAAGGCAATCTGGGCAGTCGGTGTCGGCAAGAGTGTTCCTGTTCTCGATCTGACTGCACGCACAAAAGCTGTCTACGAACAGCTCGATGCAGACGGTGTCAAGAATCGTCACGCGTGGACTTCTCAGCGCGAGGTCAGCATTGATAACACGCACACGAACCTCTACGGCGCACAGTGCAACGCCTGGTTCATCGCTGATGAGCTGTTAAAGAGCAACAGCGATTTAAAGAACTATGTCGTAGCAAACCCGCAGGTTCCGCAGTTCAATGACAGTGCAATCAACACCTCATATCAGGGAAGTTCTTTTACTGCACCGACGACACTCAGTGCTCTCTGGTATCAGGCAGGCGACTGGAAACCGACCGTATTCGGTGACATCGACGGACCGGAGTTTTTGAACAACCTCTACTTCAGCCTGCATCCGGAAGATGACGGTTCGATCCGCATGGCAGTCGGTGAGCCTTCCGGCGGTGTCCGCTCTGCCTCTGTCGGTAAGATTGCACAGAACAGCGATGGTATTGCGATGTATTATCAGGCAGTTCCCTCCAACCGGAACTTTACACTGTCTGCTGATATGACGATTAACAGCTTCGGCAAGAACAATCAGGCTTCGTTTGGTCTGATGGTTCGCGATGATGTCTATCTTGACACGATCTTAAACGACACGCTCGGCGATTACGTTGCAGCAGGTCCGCTGATGCTCGGATCAAGTTCTCCGTGGAACTGCTTCGCCCGCAAGAATGGCGAGCTGACTTCCGGCGGTGGTCTTGTAAAGGGCTACAATGCAGGAGATACCGTGCACGTTGAGATCCGCAAGGGTCCGGACGGATACACCTGTGTATTCGGCGAGAATCCGGCAGTTTCCGCAGGATTTGACTTCCCGCTGACTGCGATTGATTCCGACAATGTATATGTTGGTATGTTCGTATCAAGAAATGCAGATGTAACCTTCCGCAATGTCAATTTGACGTTGCAGTAAATATTTACAACATTTACAGGAAGCAAAAAATCCCCTTCCATACAGAAATGGATCTGATCAATTTATATCATCCATCTTCTGTGTGGAGGGGGATTTTCTTTTGACTTGATCTTTTACTTTGATCTTTCAGAACTTTATAGCTTATGTGAACATGGGCAATCTGAATGTGTGGAGAACAATTGATCGAATTGTTCTATGCAATGCAAAAACGGCGGGGAGTCCAACTCCCCGCCATCCTTGTATCAATCCCTTACGGAATTTATTTATTGATTTGATTACGATTGATTACTGATTCAGCAGTTCTGCCGGAACCTCAGCACCCTCAACCAGGGCACCCAAGTTTGCTGCATCCTCGCTGAAGTAGTACCACTGATCACCAACCTTGTTCCAGCCAGTGTACATTCTTCCGAATGTGCCGTCATGCTCGGTGTGCAGGTAGTACTTGTTGCCGTTGTTCTCGAACCATCCAGATACCAGATAGCCGTTGTCAGTGAAGTAGTACCAATCGGTCTTACCCTGCCATACTAAGTTGTACCAGCCAGACTTCGCATAGCTGTTATCGGTGTAAGAATACCACCAATCAAGAGACTCGGAAGCTGTTCCATGATCAAGTATCCACTGACCACCCTTGATGGTACCGCTAGCGGAGATTGCAGTGCTTCTGCCACTTCCGTTACCGCTTCCACCTGAAGAACCAGAACCGCCACCACTGCTTGCTTTCGTGAGAACAACAACTACTGTTGCTTTGTCACCGTATGCAACCTTAGTGTTCTCGAAACGAGACTGAACGTTGTAGTTATCCGGTACTTCCAGAGTGATCTCATCTACTAAGAACTCTGCGATCTGACCCTTAACACCATTCTTGGTTTCGGTCTGAGTCTTGATCTCACTACCTCTGTACTGATAGCTGATGATCAGAGTAGCATCTGCCATCTCAACTGGGGTTGCCTTTTCCTGAAGTTTGATTGCTACAACACCATTCTCAATTGCGTAATCCTGATCTTCCACAAGCTCATAGCCATCCGGAATATTCAGCATACCTGCTGTAAGAGACGTTGCATCCTTATCAACACCAATAACCTCAAAGGTAATCTTGTTACCGTCTGCATCATAGTATACAACCGTTACCTTTTTCAGTTCTCCCGGATTCGGGTCAACCGGATCTGGCTCTGGAGTCAAAGAATCCTGCTTTACAATCGCCTCATAGGTTACATATCCTACTCCATCGATTACTTCTCTATCATTGCTAACTTTCTCAAATGTAAGTTTGTACTCATCATTTGTCTCAATGGTCTCACCAGTAGTGCTAACCTTCCAACCTGCAAACTTCCAGCCTTCTTTTACAGCTACCTTCGGTAAGATACACCATGTATCCGGATCATCATAGTCGATCGTACTATCAACATCAGCACCATCTGCGATACCCTCGCCATGAACCTTAACAGTAACGATTGATTTTTCAATCGTTACATCCTCTTCTACAAGTTTAACCGGAACGTACCATCTTACTTCGTTGATATTCTCTGCATACTCTACCTTACAGTCAACGTACTTCGGATTTTCTGCATCCACCGTATACTCAACTCCGTCTACGGTTACTGTATCATTCTCCAGATCATCTGCAGTCAGTGTTACAACACTTCCTTCTACTGCCGTTACATGCTGGTAACCCTGCCATACCGTCTTTCCATCTTCGGTGTAGTAGTACAGACCTACGGTTACGTCCTTCTCGGCTGCCTTCTCTACTTCCTTAACCGGAACGTACCATCTTACTTCGTTGATATTCTCTGCATACTCTACCTTAC